>ENA-UOZQ01000033-UOZQ01000033.1-food-metagenome-genome-assembly--contig:-NODE-33-length-64344-cov-11.319993_pt1 | contig 64344 bp, 62 predicted proteins | sample MGYA00249876_ERZ772739 | MGnify/ENA primary metagenome ERZ772739 (study PRJEB29005, sample SAMN08379460) | food metagenome | isolation source: cheese spiked with Escherichia coli O103 | study: EMG produced... | reverse complement strand
TGAACTACGTGCCAACCAACCGCTACGTGCTGTTTGGTCACCACTTTGCCGCCATTGCAGGCGCTGGCCCGCTGGTCGGCCCGGTACTGGCCGCGCAGATGGGCTACCTACCGGGTACCCTCTGGCTGCTGGCGGGCGTGGTGCTCGCGGGCGCGGTGCAGGACTTTATGGTGCTGTTTATCTCCTCACGCCGTAACGGTTCGTCGCTGGGTGAGATGATCAAAGAAGAGATGGGTCGCGTGCCGGGCACCATTGCCCTGTTCGGTTGTTTCCTGATTATGATCATTATCCTCGCGGTGCTGGCGCTGATCGTCGTGAAAGCGCTGGCCGAAAGTCCGTGGGGCGTGTTTACCGTCTGCTCTACCGTACCGATCGCGCTGTTCATGGGCATTTACATGCGCTTCCTGCGCCCGGGGCGCGTGGGCGAAGTCTCCGTGATTGGTATCGTGCTGCTGGTTGCCTCTATCTACTTTGGCGGCGTCATTGCGCATGACCCGTACTGGGGCCCGGCGCTGACCTTTAAGGACACCACCATCACCTTCGCGCTGATTGGTTACGCGTTTGTATCCGCCCTGCTCCCGGTATGGCTGATTCTGGCACCACGTGATTACCTCGCGACCTTCCTGAAAATCGGGGTTATCGTCGGGCTGGCTATCGGGATTGTGATCATCAACCCTGAGCTGAAAATGCCGGCGGTGACTCAGTACATTGACGGCACCGGCCCACTGTGGAAAGGCGCGCTGTTCCCGTTCCTGTTTATCACCATCGCCTGTGGTGCCGTGTCTGGCTTCCACGCGCTGATCTCCTCCGGCACCACGCCGAAGCTGATGGCCAACGAAACCGACGCGCGCTTTATCGGTTACGGCGCGATGCTGATGGAATCCTTCGTGGCGATCATGGCGCTGGTTGCGGCGTCTATCATCGAACCGGGCCTGTACTTCGCAATGAACACCCCGCCTGCGGGTCTGGGCATCACCATGCCAAACCTGCATGAGATGGGCGGCGAAAATACCGCGCTGATCATGGCCCAGCTGAAGGATGCCAGCGCCCACGCGGCAGCGACCGTCAGCTCCTGGGGCTTCGTGATCTCCCCTGAGCAGATCATGCAGACCGCGAAAGACATCGGCGAACCGTCCGTGCTGAACCGCGCAGGTGGCGCACCGACGCTGGCTGTCGGTATCGCACATGTGTTCCATAAAGTGCTGCCGTGGGCAGACATGGGCTTCTGGTACCACTTCGGTATTCTGTTTGAAGCGCTGTTTATCCTCACCGCGCTGGATGCCGGTACCCGTGCGGGCCGCTTCATGCTGCAGGACCTGCTGGGTAACTTCGTGCCGTTCCTGAAGAAAACCGACTCTCTGGTGGCGGGTGTGCTCGGCACTGCGGGTTGCGTAGGCCTGTGGGGTTACCTGCTGTATCAGGGCGTGGTTGATCCACTCGGCGGCGTGAAGAGCCTGTGGCCGCTGTTCGGTATCTCTAACCAGATGCTGGCCGCTGTGGCTCTGGTACTTGGCACCGTCGTACTGGTGAAAATGAAACGCACCAAATACATCTGGGTGACCGTCATTCCTGCACTGTGGCTGCTGCTCTGCACCACCTGGGCGCTGGGCCTGAAGCTGTTCAGCACCAACCCGCAGCTGGAAGGCTTCTTCTTCATGGCGAACCAGTACAAAGAGAAGATTGCCGCAGGCGGCGCAGATCTGACCGCGCAGCAGATTGCCAACATGAACCATATCGTGGTGAACAACTACACCAACGCAGGTCTGAGCATTCTGTTCCTGGTGGTGGTGTACAGCATCATTTTCTACGGTATCAAAACCTGGCTGAAAGTGCGTAACGCCGAAGGCCGTACGGATAAAGAAACGCCGTACGTGCCGGTGCCGGAAGGCGGCGTGAAGACCTCTTCACACCATTAAAAAAATGGCGGGTGGCGCTACGCTGACCCGCCCTACAACGGTACTGTAGGCCCGGTAAGCGTAGCGCCACCGGGCTTTGTCTTATCAGGATGCATTATGTTTGGTAACTTAGGCGAAGCGAAAAAATACCTCGGTCAGGCGGCAAAAATGCTGATTGGTATTCCGGACTATGACAACTACGTTGAACATATGAAGACCAACCATCCGGATAAACCGTACATGACCTACACTGAATTCTTCCGCGAGCGTCAGGAAGCACGCTACGGTGGAAGTGGAGAAGGCGGCGTCCGCTGCTGCTAAAGGAGAGAACATGACCTCGATTGCCGTCACCCTGCTGACCGGTTTCCTCGGCGCCGGTAAAACCACCCTGCTGCGCCACATCCTGAACGAGCAGCACGGCTTCAGGATCGCCGTCATCGAAAACGAATTCGGCGAAGTCTCCGTGGACGATCAATTAATAGGCGATCGCGCCACGCAGATCAAAACCCTGACCAACGGCTGCATCTGCTGTACCCGCTCAAACGAGCTGGAAGACGCCCTGCTGGATCTGCTCGACAGCCGCGATCGCGGTGAAATCGACTTCGACCGCCTGGTGATTGAATGCACCGGCATGGCCGACCCCGGCCCGATTATTCAGACCTTTTTCTCCCATGACATTCTTTGCCAGCGCTACCTGCTGGACGGCGTCATCGCCCTGGTCGATGCGGTTCACGCCAACGATCAGATGAACCAGTTCACCATCGCCCAGTCTCAGGTGGGCTACGCTGACCGCATCCTGCTGACCAAAACCGACGTGGCGGGTGACAGCGAGAAACTGCGTGAACGTCTGACCCGCATTAACTCCCGCGCGCCGATTTACACCGTGACGCACGGCGATATCGACCTCTCACAGCTGTTTAACACCAACGGCTTTATGCTGGAAGAGAACGTCACCACGAAACCGCGTTTCCACTTTATGGGAGACAAGCAAAACGACGTGACGTCGATTGTGGTGGAGCTGGATTACCCGGTGGATATCAGCAAGGTCTCCCGCGTGATGGAGAACCTGCTGCTGTCATTTGCCGACAAACTGCTGCGCTACAAAGGGATGCTGTGGATCGACGGCGAACCGAACCGCCTGCTGTTCCAGGGCGTGCAGCGCTTATACAGCGCCGACTGGGATCGCCCGTGGGGCGATGAAGCGCCGCGTAGCGTAATGGTATTTATTGGCATACAGCTGCCGGAGGAAGAGATTCGCGCGGCGTTTGCAGATCTGAAAAAATAACCGCCCTGCTTCCCCTCTCCCCCGTGGGGAGAGGGGAAGGTTGAGGGGTGCCTAAACTTATTTCAACGCCTCCGGCAGCGTCACAATCCACAGCTCACTATCCGACTCAGGCTTCTTCAGCGGCTTCACGCTAAGCGTGGTTTCAACCGGTTTATCATCCAGCGTCAGCTTGCCTTCCGCGTTCACCCGATAATCCTTGAGCTTCTTGCCCTCGACCGGATTTTGCATCGCCACCTTCACGCCAAAGTCATTATCGTTCGCCACGGCAAGCCGTTTGCTGTCGATCAGCGCCAGCCCTTCAGCTTTCTCCTGCTGCCAGCCCAGCGCGCGCAAATCAACGACCTGCGTTTTTGCCGCAAGGGTAATGCCGCGCTGCTTCAGGGTTTTCTCATCATCAAACTCCGGGTACTCGCCCGGCTTGTCAAAGGCGCTCAGGTCGCTCGCCTTGCTGAGGTCCACCTTGTAGATAAGGTTACGCATCCCGTCATTTTTATCGCTGCCCTGCTCAATCAGCAGGATATGCTGGTCATCAAGCGCCACGATGTCGCCGATTTTGGCATCACTGTTTTTGCTGTAGGCCGCGCTGTCGATAGGGTAGCCGTACATCGCTGTTTTGCCGGTCGCCGGGTCGAAGCTCACGAGACGCGTAAACAGCGCCTGCTTTTTGCTTTTACCGTCGATATCCAGCGTACTTTGTACCGCGGCGATAATGCGTCCGTCCGGCATACGGGTCAGGCCTTCAAAGCCCCGGTTCGGTTGGCGCCATTTGATAACGTTTGGCAGACCGCCCGCGATCGACTTTTCCCCTTCCGCCGCCTGCGGGCCGTGGATCGCCAGGATTTTCCCTTTACTGTCGACGTTAATCAGAAACGGACCATACTCGTCGCACAGCCAGTAGCCGCCTTTGCCGTCCGGCGTGATGCCTTCCGTATCCAGCCCGCGGTTGTCACCCTTCAGCGTCTTTAGGGTGTCGCTAAACGCCACCTCATTGGTGGATCCAATCACGCCGCTTTGCAGCGGCAGACCGTTAATCTCGCCTTTATCGTCATGCAGCGGGCGGGCATCCGTCGCTTCTGCTTTACCGTTCTGCACGCGGATGGTCATCAGCAGCGGCGCGAAATCCGGCGTGACAAAAATTTTGGCTTCATTTTTACCCATTTTTGGCGCATCGGCGTTTGGACCGCGATCGGTCACGGTTGCAAAGGTCAGAGCATCGCCCTGCTTACCCGTAAACAGCAGGCCAGAGCCAATGCCCACCGGGAGTCCGTTCGGAAATGCGCTGGCGAACGCGCCGCTGTAATTGACGTGTGAGCCTTCAGGAAAGCTGACGACATAGCGCTCAGCCGTGGGCTGTGCCGCCAGGCCAGAGAAAGAGAGCGCACAACCAACCAGCACAGGAATGATTTTTCTTTTCATATTGTTAGCATCCAGTAAGTGAAGCCAACAACGTAATGAACAAACGTGTCAGAAAAATGACATCGCAGGGAAAGGCGCCTGCGCGAGAGAACGTGTTTTCACCACCATAAGTGTAAATCTTTGTTGTTTTATGTGATTTTTGAAATATTTTTGGAAATTTCTGGAGCCTCCATTATTACACCTCCAGTCACTATCCCGTCCTCGTTCAGTTTATGTTTAGTCAAAAAACTAAACGGTTTCTAAACGCCTGAAAATCACGCGTTGACTCCCGTTCAACCAAACAAAAACGCAACATTAAATAAATTAAATTTAACAAAACCAGCATAAAACAGCGACTTGTATCACATTTGCAGTCATAAACGTCGCTTGTTATGGTGCCTCCAGATTAATTTGATGATGAGGCACGAAACATGAAAAAACTGAATATCCTTCTTCTTTCTGCACTGACCGCCCTCTCTGGTTCCGCACTGGCCATGGGCGGTAGCGTTGAGCAGGGTAAAAACTTTACTAACCTCAATCTGGAAATGGGCAAATCCTCATCCGGCCTGTACGCCGAAAGCAACTGGCTCAAAAACACCGATGACGGTACCCAGACCGGTGGCGTGGGCGCAGGCTACAACCTGGAAGTGGGCCCGGTCATGCTGAACGCAGGCGCGAAGGCGATCTACATCGGCCCGAAAAAAGGCGATAACGGCGTGGCGTTCCCGATTGGTGGCGGCGTAAACGTTGCGCTGACGGACAGCATCCATGTCTATGGCGAAGGTTACGTTGCGCCTGAAGGCCTGAACAACAGCGTGAAAAACTACGTGGAAGCCAACGGCGGCGTAAGCTGGACGCCTGTCACGCCGCTGACCCTGAAAGTGGGTTACCGCCACGTGAGCGTTGATGGCAAAGACGGTCGCCCTGGCCACACGCTGATTGACGGCGCATACGTGGGCGGTGGTGTGTCCTTCTAAGGCTGTATTGCGCGTTTCGCCCGGCGGCGCTACGCTTGCACGGGCCTACGGGTTTTGTAGGCCGGGTAAGCGCAGCGCCACCCGGCAAGAAAGGCGATGACGTTACTTACGCACCACCACCAGCTTCTGGTTCACAAACTCTTTTATCCCCAGATCCGACAGCTCGCGTCCATAACCGGAGCGCTTCACGCCGCCGAACGGCAGCTCTGGCGCGGTATCGGTGAGCCAGTTGATGTACACCATCCCGGTCTCAATCCGCGACGCCATTTTCTTCGCGCGCTCGATATCCTGACTGAATACCGCCCCACCCAGGCCATAGTGTGAATCGTTCGCCAGGGCGACGGCCTCGTCGTCGTTTTTCACCACATACATCTGGGCCACCGGACCGAAGAACTCCTCGAAATACGCCGGGTTGTCGCGAGAGATATTCGTCAGAATCGTCGGCTCGAAGAAGCTGCCGTCACGCTGAACAGGTTTACCGCCATAGTGCAGCGTCGCACCGTTTTTCACCGCCTCGTTAACCTGTTTGGTCAGCGTTTCCAGCGCATCTTTAGACGAGAGCGGTCCCAGCGTGGTGCTTTCGTCCAGCGGATCGCCGATTTTCACCTGCTTAAACGCCTCGGTGAATTTAGTCAGGAAGGCATCCGCAATCTTTTCATGCAGGATAAATCGCTTCGCCGCGGTACAGACCTGCCCGGCGTTGTTGAGGCGCGCACTGACCCCCGTCTTCACCGCTTTTTCGAGGTCGGCGTCATCCAGCACCACGAAGACGTCGTTACCGCCCAATTCCAGCGTGGATTTCTTGATGTGCTTCGCCGCCTGTGCGGCCACGACGCTACCGGCTTTTTCGGAACCGGTCAGCGCGGCACCCTGGACGCGATCGTCAGCGATGATGTTCGCCACCTGATCGGACGAGATAAACAGGTTGGTCCACGCCCCTTCCGGCGCACCCGCCTCGCGTACCAGATGGGCAAAGGTCTCAGCGCAGTGCGGTACAATGCTGGCGTGTTTGGCGATGACCGGGTTCCCCGCCGCCAGGTTCGGCGCCAGAACGCGCATCAGCTGGTAGTACGGGAAGTTCCACGGCTCAACGGCCATCAGTACGCCGATAGGATGATGCTCCACCCACGCTTCCCCAAGTTCTGAGGGATACTTCACCGGCGCCAGGAACTGCTTCGCGTTGTCGGCGTAGTAGCGCGCGATTTGTGCGCACAGCTTCACCTCGCCGCGGCTCTGCTCGATGAGCTTACCCATCTCCTGACTGGCGATTTTCGCCAGATCGTCCACGCGCTCGTCGATCAGGTCGGCAAGCTTATGCAACACCGGGAGACGCTGGTTGATGTCGCCTTTCGCCCAGTCAGAATGGTAAAGCGCATCAGCCGCCTTCAGGGCCGCTTCAATATCCGCGTCGGTATGTGAGGGGTATTCTTTGATGAGCTGGTTAGTGGCAGGATTTACTGTCTGATAAGCCATATCGAATCTCCATGTTTTACCGCTTAGGGTATTAAGGGTAGTCAACATGACTGGCTATGGACGTAAAGTTGGGTATATCCGGACGGTTCCTAATGAAGCGCTGCCAGACGGTTGCCTGACGTGGTATAAAAAACGTCCAGAAGGAGTTCCCATGACCGATATCCGACACATCCTCCAGACTTTTCACCGCGCCTCAGGCCTTGAGCTGCGCAGCACATGGCAGAGCACGCAGGCCTACAAACGTCATTGTCATCCTCAACTCTCTATTGGCGCGATTGTGGAAGGCCAGACCTGCTGCGTGTGCCATGACAGGGAGTACATCCTTCATCCCGGGGATCTGATTGTGATCCCGGCTTATGCGCCGCACAGCTGCAACCCCATCGCCGGGCAAGCGCGCAGCTACCATATGCTCTATATCGACACCGATCGTCTTCTGGCGCTCCAGGTGATCCGTAACGCTACGTTCTTCAAGCACTTCCTTGATATTGTTGAGACAATGTCGCCTGCATCCGTGGACAGGCTGCTTTCTGCCCTTCCCCACCGTGCGGATAACCCTGATGCGCTGCGTTCAACCAGCCAGCATATTCAGCAGGCACTTCTTGCCGATCTGGCTGCACCGCCTTCGCTTGATGAACTTGCTCAACGCTTCTCGCTACGCAAGGAGACGCTGATTCGTACCTTCCGGCAGGACACCGGGCTGACGCCAGCCAGCTTCCTTAATATCTCCCGCGTGGAATACGCCAAAGCACGGCTGCGCGCCGGGGATGATATTGCCGACGTAAGCTACCAGAGTGGGTTTGCCGATCAGAGCCATTTCCATAAGACCTTCGTTCGCTATAGCGCCGCTACGCCGCGCCAGTACGCCACAGGACGATCAATATCAGACAATAATCAGGATACGTAACACCGTAAGGTGATCTCAGTTACGGCTATGAGGTCACTATGGAACTGTTCTTCCCTTCCGCTTTTCTCGCCCTGGCGCTGGCGCATTTTGTTGCGCTGTTAAGCCCGGGTCCGGATTTCTTCTTGCTTGTGGGCTACGCGGCGCGCTACCGACTGCGCGGCAGCGCCGGGCTGTGCCTCGGCATCGCCGCGGGTAATGCGCTCTATATTGTTCTGGTGATTGTCGGCTGGAGCGCCCTGCGCCAGTTTACGTGGCTGTTTACGCTAATCGAACTGTCCGGGGCGCTGTACCTGCTGTGGATTGGCTCGCACCTGGTGCGCAGCCGCCCGCAGACGCTGGCGCTGAATGAAACTCATCAGCGGCTTCCCGCATTGCGTAAGCAAATCCTGCTGGGGCTCGGCTCGGCACTGCTTAATCCGAAGAACGCGCTGTTCTATCTGGCGCTGATGACGGCGTTACTGGGGCCAGACGTCACGCTGCTTCAGCAGGCAACCTGCGGCGTCTGGATGGTGATGGTGGTGCTGGTGTGGGATCTGGCGCTGGTGTCGCTAATGGGGTTGCGAGCGGTGCAACAGAAGCTCAGCCGTGCGCTCGGGTGGATTGAACGCACGGCGGGCGTGGTGCTGATGGGGTTTGGTGGGTGGGTGCTGTGGCGATTTTTGCATTTTCTTCCCGTCTCCCTCTATCCTTAACCCATGGAAAAAATAGCTGAACTCAAACGCGCTAAGCTTCTCGCGCTGTCGCTGCTGCTGGTTGCCGCCGCGGCGTTTATCTTCACTCTGTTCCTGCCGCAGACTTTCTGGGTGCGCGGGGTAAAGGCGATTGCCGAGGCGGCGATGGTCGGCGCACTGGCGGACTGGTTCGCCGTCGTTGCGCTTTTTCGCCGGGTCCCCATTCCGTTTATCGCGCGCCATACGGCGATTATCCCGCGCAATAAAGACCGTATCGGCGACAATCTTGGCCAGTTTGTGCAGGAGAAGTTTCTGGATACCCAGTCCCTGGTAGCGTTAATCCGCCGCTATGAACCCGCGCACATGATCGGTGCCTGGTTCAGCAAGCCTGACAACGCCCAGCGCGTCGGGCTGCATCTGATGCAGGTGATGAGCGGGTTCCTTGAGTTGACCGACGACGGGCGCATTCAGCGGATGCTCAAACGCGCGGTGCATAAGGCCATCGATAAGGTCGATTTCACCGAAACCAGCGCCGTGATGCTGGAGAGCATGACCAAAAACAACCGCCACCAGGTGCTGCTCGATGCCATCATCAACCGCCTGATTACCTTGATTCAGCGCGACAGCACGCGGGAATTTATCTCTGACCAGATCGTCCACTGGCTGAAGACCGAACATCCCCGCAAAGCGATGGTATTGCCCACCGAGTGGCTGGGCGATCAGAGTGCAGAGATGGTATCGAATGCGGTGAACACGTTGCTGGACGATATCAGCCACGACCGCACGCACCAGATCCGTCAGGCGTTCGACCGGGCCACGCTGAAGCTTATCGACAACCTGAAAAACGATCCGGAAATGGCGGCGAAAGCCGACAACATCAAGCACTACCTGAAAAATGACGAGGCGTTTAACCGCTATCTGGGGGAAATGTGGGCCGATCTGCGCCAGTGGCTGAAGGCGGATATGCAAAGTGAAGACTCGCGCGTGAAGCAGCGCATCGCCAACGCCGGGCTGTGGTTTGGCGAAACGCTGACAAACGATGCCAGCCTGCGGGCGTCGCTGAACGAGCATCTGGAGCAGGCCGCGCATCGCGTCGCGCCGGATTTCGCCGCGTTCCTGACCCGCCACATCAGCGACACGGTGAAAAGCTGGGATGCTAAAGACATGTCCCGCCAGATCGAGCTGAATATCGGCAAAGATCTGCAGTTTATCCGCGTCAACGGTACGCTGGTGGGCGGGACGATTGGCCTGATCCTGTTTTTACTCTCGCAGCTGCCTGCCGTGCTGGGACATTAATCCGCTTTGGGCGGCGCGATGATATAGCGCGTCGCCTCGAAGCGATTCAGGATTAAATGCACCAGAAAGACCATCGTCAGCGTCGCCACCAGCGAAAACGTGACGGAGGTGATGCGATAGAGATCGCTGAACACCAGGTCGCTGTCAGGATGCATGTTCTGCCCGAACATAATGCCGATGGTGGTAATACTGGAAAATCCTACGCCTGCGCCTACTTTCTCCATCACATGCAGACGTGCGCCAAACGCCAGCCCAAGGCCAATCAGCGGCATCATGAGCAGCATATGGCTACTGTGGTCGTAGAGTATGAGCTGGACAACCAGGATATAAAGACAGCCCAATACTACGCCGACCACGCGCCAGATGGAGCTCATCACCGCGCCACGATAGTGCATCGGGAACAGGATCAAAATCCCGGCCATCAGCGCCGAGAGGGAATCGCTTAAGTCACTGATTTGAAAAACGACGAAAATCAGCGTCGCGACGGTGCCGGAGAGCAGCGACTCATGGCGCACGCGGGCATCGTCTTTCTCAATCAATGGCGGCGGCTTGCGGGGTTCCACGTCCGGCAGGAGATAGTTCATCAGCGCGCTCAGGCACACCGCCATCACGCTCGCTTCGATGTTGGAAAACAGCAGCGTGTGCCAGTTGGTGGTGGGGTAGCTCATAAAATTGAGCATCACGCTCTGGCACACCACGCCCATCGACCCGAACAGGAACAGCGGCCCTTTGCTCATAAAGCGAAAACGCATGACGTACAGGGCAAACACCACCAGCGTCATGATGACCGGCCATTGCGACAGATAGCCGATGATAATCACCATTTCAACGCAGTTCAGCGATGCACTGAAGATAAACTGCTTCGCCACATGGCGGTTGAAGACCGGCACCAGCGAGAGCAGCATGATCGGGTAGACCACAAAAAACACGCCGTAGCTGGTGTTGTAGAAACTGGAAATGCTCAGCGCAATCATCCCTGCAAAGACGATGCGCAAAGTCTGGCGAAAGTCGTTTGCCGTGTAGACGATGTTACCGTGCGGGGTAAACACCCGCGCCAGCGTATTAATAGACATAATGCAGCAGGCTCACCAGATGGATCTGCATCCCGGAGAAGAAGCGCGCAAACGGCCCTTCACTGTTATAGAGCTGGACAGTCGCCCGCGCGCCGGTCGGCAGTGGCTTCGGCAGCGCCTCGTCCAGCATGACGTGGATGCGCATGCGTTGGGCGTCACGCACCCAGCGGTTCGAGGTTTCCGGCTCGGAGAGCTGGCCGTTCACCGCCTCCTGACCCGCGAGGATCCCCGCGTCGCTGCTGGTCACGTGGGCGTGGAAGACGCGTCCCGGAAAGGCGTCAAACACCACCGCGGCATCGGTGCCCTGATGGGTATGGCGCAGGCTTTTCTCGCGGAAATCGGCCACGATGTCGGTCTGGTTGTTCACCAGCGCCAGCGCCGCTGCGCCTGAGGAGGCATAAAAACCGGGGCTTAACTGCAGGTTACTGACCGTGCCGTCTGCCTGAGCATACACCTTCGTCCAGCCGAGATTCAGCTCCGCCTCATCCAGCGCGTTGCGGTATTTTTGCAGCGTGACGTTGCGGTGTTCATCCCGCTCGCCGCGCTGAATACGCAGGTTCTGGATATTAGCCTGAATCGTGCTGACGGACTGCTCGCTGCTCTGCCAGGTGGTCCGGACTTTATCCAGATCCGCCTGCGAGACGTTCTGTAACGTGCTCAGCTTCTGATAACGTTCGAAGGTCACTTTATCGTTACGCGCGGTCAGCACGGCGGTTTTCAGGCTGGCCTGCGCGGCGGCAATCTGCGCGTCCAGCTGCTGGTTGGAAAGACGAGCCTGCTCCAGCGCGATTTGCGCCGCTTCCACTTTATTGCGAAACGGCGTGTCGTCGAGTTCAAACAGCAGATCGCCCCGCTTCACCTGGCTGTTGTTGTGCACATGCACGGCCGCCACATAGCCGGAGACGCGCGGAGAAACCGGCGTCACCACGCGCATCACGGTGGAGTCCGGCGTCAGCGGGATCCAGATATCCGCGACGACAAAATAGATAAACATCAGCAGGAAAGAGGCAATACTCACCCTTACCCAGCGGGCAAACTTTTGTTCAGGGGTCATTATTTTTCGGTCTTGTTGTCTTCTTCGCGGATTGTCCGCAAATTACAGGCGATTTGATTCAGGGTGGCGCTGAAGATCTCGATATGTTCCGGCGCGATATTTTGCGATACCCGCGCCTGATAGGTCTCAATCACCTGAGTAAGCCTTTTTAAGATGGCTTTTCCCTCAGGCGTCAGCGTCAGAAGCCGGATGCGCTTGTCATAAGGCGATGTGGTGCGCAGCAGGTAACCCTGTTTTTCCAGCTGTGTGAGCGTGCGCATCAGCGGCGGCAGTTCAATGCCCTGCACCTCCGCCAGCTCACTCATTGAGACGTTATCCCCAAGTTGAAAAAGCTGCATCATCACCGTCCAGCTCGACTGGGTTAACCCGGTATCGAGAATGGCATCGTCGATCACCGCACGCCACTGACGCACGATCATCGCCATCCGCATACCCATCGGCCTGCGGCTAAACAGTTCTTCTTCACTCATGGGGAGTCCCTCTCGTCACACGCAGTCAAGATAATAGTTATCAGGGTAAGTATCAAGAAACGAGGGACGAAAGCGCAGGAATTGCGAAAACGACGTTCTCCCTCTCCCTGTGGGAGAGGTCCGCGGTGAGGGCATCAGCCCGCAGCGGAATTTAACGGCTAAAGCTAAAATGTCGGGTAATGGCACTTCTCCCCGACGCCGTCACCACCACCTCCCTGTACCCCATCACCCGCTGGATCCAGCCTTTACTCTCCAGATAAGTGAGCAGCGCCGTGCCCGCTTCTCCCCCAAGATGAAACCGTCGCTCGCTCCAGTCGAGGCAGGCGCAGCAGGCCTTACGACGGGGATGAGCATTTAATGGAATGCCGAGTTTCAGAAACTGCTCACGGCCATACAGGGTGAGCGCGGAACCGTCAGCCTCCAGCCAGCCTTCCGCCTGCATAAAATCATAGATCTGAACCGCCACCGTTCCGGCAAGGTGGTTATAGCAGGTGCGGGCTTCACGCAGGGCTTTTGGCGCAGACGTTTCCGGCGGCGTAATGCGGCTCCAGGAGAGCCCCATCATCTGCTCGACCAGCGCCGCGACGTCGTGCCCGGCAAGGCGATAATAGCGGTGCCGCCCTTGCGATAAACACGTAATCAACTTTCCCTCCACCAGCCGGGCGAGATGCCCGCTGGCGGTCGACGGCGCAACATCTGCCGCAGTGCTGAGTTCGGTAGCGGTCCACGCCCGCCCGTCCATCAGCGCGCAGAGCATCTTCACGCGCGAGGGATCGGCCATTGCCGCCGCCACCGCCGCAATGGCCTGTTCCAGTGCCGCGCTGTTCTCAGGAGGCTGGTTCGTTTTTAACATGGGGGGCCCAGGGTTCGGTGATCTCTGCGGCCAGCTTATCATCATCCGTCAGCAGAATAAGGTGATTCGCATGGTCGCTGTACTGGGTAAGAATAGACACACCGCGTGCCGCCAGCACCGCCGCGATGTCACCTAACTCGCCTGGCCGCTCCTGCCTGAGTTTTCTGATAACCGGCTTGCGCACCGCCTGAACGATAAATCCGGCCTCCATCAGCACGCGGCAGGCTTTTTCTCCGTCCTCCACCAGGAAATGGGCATCGGTACCAAATACGCCGCCCCCCTCCAGCCCCACGCCGTGACGGCCTAACAGTTGCCCAAAGCGCGCCAGCTCGCCGGGCCTGTCGCTGAAAATTACGTGAACGTCATACATTCGCCTGCCCTCCGTTTTCGGAACTGTATTCCCGCACGACCTGTGCCACGCGAATGCGATAGTACGCAAAAATGGATCCCCGCCCTTCAGCCTGCGCCGCCTGGTGAAAGACGTTTTGCTTCCAGCTGCGGATGGCCTCTTCATCCCGCCACCAGGAAAGGGACAGGATTTTGCCGTCGGTGGTCAAACTCTGAAAGCGTTCGATATCAATAAAACCATCAATGTCGGCCAGCAAAGGTTTGAGTTCAGCGGCGAGTTGCAGGTAGCGGGCCTGATGATGAGGCTCCGCTTTGGCTTCGAAAAGGACTGCGATCATAAGTGTCTCTCCGTTGTGATAGTGAGGAGAGAATGCAGAGAAAATTAACTTCATACTTCGGCGACTGACGAAGTGTTTTTGCCGGATGGCGCTGCGCTTATCCGGCCTACGAGCGCCTGTAGGCCCGGTAAGCGCAGCGCCACCGGGCAGGTTTTAGCCCAGGATCGACCTCGGCTCCATAAACGCCCGAATCCCCCACTCACCCATCTCGCGCCCCACGCCGGAGTGCTTAAACCCGCCAAACGGCGCTTTCGGCTCATGGGCAAGCGTATTCACCAGCACGCGCCCGGAGACAATCTGCTGCGCCACGCGGCGGGCGCGGTCCACATCCTCACCCAGCACCATCGCGCTCAGGCCGTACTCGGTGTCATTGGCAATCGCGATAGCCTCCGCTTCGTCCTGATAGGGAATGATGCACAGCACCGGGCCAAAAATCTCGTCGCGGGCAATCACCATGCCATTATTCACGTCAGCAAACAGCGTCGGGCGTACAAACCAGCCATCCTGCGTGCCCGCTGGCCGCCCTTCGCCTCCTGCCAGCAGCCGTGCCCCCCCGTCGAGCCCCTGACGAATATACCCCTGCACCCGCAGCCACTGCTTCTCGCTGACCATCGGGCCGACGTCCGTGGCACTGTCGCGCGGGTCACCGGATTTCACCGCCGCCACGGCCTGCGCCAGCGCGGTTTCGATTTCCGTTTTACGCGACTGCGGTACCAGAATGCGCGTTCCCGCCACGCACGCCTGCCCGCTGTTCATAAACCCGGCCTGAATCACCAGCGGGATCGCCTGCGCCAGGTCCACATCATCCAGCAGGATCGTCGGCGATTTACCGCCCAGCTCCAGCGTCACGCGCTTAAAGCTTTCCGCCGCGTTACGCAGAATGGCCTTGCCGGTATTCGTCGAGCCGGTAAACGAGATTTTCGCCACGTCCGGATGGCGGCTGATGGTGTCCCCGACGGTTTCACCGCGCCCGGTGACAATGTTAAACACGCCCGGCGGCAAAGCAGCATCGCGCAACGCTTCGGTGACAATCCGGGTTTGCAGGGCGCTCATTTCGCTCGGCTTAATCACTGCCGTACAGCCTGCCGCCAGCGCGACCGCCAGCTTGCCGCAGATAAAACCCGCGTCGCTGTTCCACGGCGTGATCAGCCCGGCCACGCCAAGGGGCGCCATCTGTACCGTCGCGGCCCCCGCGGTTGTCTCGAACTCAAACGCCTCCAGCGCCTCAATGGCCTGGGCAATCACCTCGGCCGGATAGCGGGCCATCCACGCCGATCGCGAAGCAGGTGCGCCGTACTCCTCGATGACAGCGTCCAGCAGCGCGTCATGGCGAGCCGCCACGGCCGCGTGCATGCGTTTCAGCGCGGCGATGCGCGTCTGTTTCGTGGTCTGCGACCACGCAGGAAACGCTGCCTTCGCCGCCGCGATAGCGCGCCCGGCGTCAACCTCATCCGCCAGACGAACCTGACCAATAACCTGCGCCGTCGCCGGGTTATACAAATCAAACCATTCGGTGCCGTGCGGGGTAACAAACTCGCCGTTAATAAAAATCTGTTCGATCTGGTGCATATAAACCTCCTCAGGCTGTGTGAGCACAGTCTGGCACGGCTTCTCCGTTGCGATAATCCACGCTATGCTGCAAGGGTTGTTTCGATTTTCAGGATAATCTATGCATCGTTCAGGTCTGACAGAGCTGGAAGTGGTGATGGCCGTGGTGCGCCGCGGCAGTTTTCGCGGCGCGGCGCAGGAGCTCGGAATGTCCGCGACGGCGGTGAGCAATGCCATTGCCGGCCTGGAGAGCCGCCTTGAGACTCGCCTCTTTAACCGCACCACCCGCAGCGTGGCGCTTACGGACGCCGGGCAGCGCTACGTGGCGCGCGTGGGGCCGGCCTTGCAGGAAATCCGCCTCGCGGGTGAGGAGATCCACAGCGACACCGGGGAACCTGCCGGAACGCTGCGTCTGAACGTGCCGAACCATATCGGCTCGCTTTTTCTCGACCAACTGCTGATCGACTTTATGATCCGCTACCCGAAAATGCGCGTGGAGATCGTCAGTGAAGCACGCATGATCGACATCGTCGCCGAGGGTTACGACGCGGGGATCCGCCTCGAAGAGTCCATCCCGCAGGACATGATCGCCTTACCGCTGACAGGGGAGATCCGCCAGCTCGTCACCGCCACGCCAGATTACTTCGCACGTCACGGCATTCCGCAAACGCCGGACGATCTGCTGCAACATCAGGGGATCGGCATGCGTATGGCTCACGGCGGGATCTACCGCTGGGAGCTGGCCCGTCGGGGGGAAACGTACGCGCTTGCCGTGCCGCCGCGCTTTGCGACGTCCGATCTTTTCGCCTCGATCCGCGCCGTAAAAGCGGGGTTAGGCGTGGGATTTTTGCCGGAACTCTATATCCAGGAAGAGCTTGAGAGCGGGGAACTGGTGAGCGTGTTAAACGACTGGACGCAGCCGTTTGCCGGGCTGCGCCTTTACTATCCTGGTCATCGCCACGTCCCGCCAGGGTTACGGGCGCTGGTGGCGATGATCCGCGAGCGCGGCATTATTCCAGGTTAGCTTTATTCAACCCGTAAGCCGCATCCAGCGAGCCTGGCGCCATGCGGGAGGTAATTCCCAGACGGTTCCAGGCGTTAATCGCCACGATGGCGAAGTTCAGCTCTGAAATCTCAACGTCCGAGAAGTGCTCCGCCACGCTGCGGTACAGGGCATCGCTCACGCCATGCACGCCAATCTGCGTCAGCGCTTCGGTAAAGGCCAGCGCGGCTTTTTCGCGGGCGCTGAACAGCGGGGATTCACGCCAGGCTGCCAGATGGTACAGGCGCAGCTCGCGTTCGCCGGCAATTTTGGCCTCTTTCGAATGCATATCCAGACAGAAGGTACAGCCGTTCAGCTGCGACACTCGAATGTCGATCAGGTGCTTCAGCGCCGGGTCGATGGAGGTTTTCGCCACCTCCATGCTCAGGGCAGACAGTGCGTTAGCGAGGGCAGGTGTAACTTTATGGTGGTTGACGCGAGTGCTCATGGTCTTTCCTCTTTTTTTGTGCGGCATCGGTGATGCGATGAGGCAAATCTACGCCGTTCATGACATAGTAAAAAGACACAAAAAGCGTGAAATGAGGTAGGACATGAAGCCGGGCTATCACGAGATCTACTCCCGCTATCGCGACAACATTACGCGCGGCGTGCTCAAGCCGGGCGACAAAGTGCCCGCCATCCGCGTGCTGGCCGAAGAGCTTAAGGTGGCGCGTAAAACGGTCGAAACGGCGTATGCCATTCTGACGGGCGAAGGGTATCTGGTTAGCCAGGGCGCGCGCGGCACGCGGGTCAACCCGGACTTACTGTTGCCGGAGCGTCCTGCCCCAACGGAACAGCCTACCGGTACGCTTCCGGCATCGCTTATCAGCCAGCGCGAGCGGGCAGGGTTTCTGCGCCCTGGCATCCCATCCCTCGACAGCTTTCCGTACAAAAAATGGCTGCTGCTGGCAGGCCAGGCGACGCGCGCCATGCGTCAGGAGGAGATGCTTAACCCGCCCGTTCTGGGCTGGTACCCGCTGCGCCAGGCCATCGCCAGCTATCTCAATATCTCGCGTGGCTTGTCCTGCACCGCCGGGCAGGTGCTCATCACCAGCGGCTACAGCGGCAGCCTGCGCCTGATCCTCGACACGCTCGCCAGCCGCAGCGACAAGGTGGTGTTCGAAGATCCGGGCTACTTTATGGGCCAGCAGCTCCTGAAGCGGATCGTGCCGCGTCTGCACACGGTGCCGGTCGATCGCTGCGGCATGGACACGGATTACCTCCTCCGCCACCATCGCGACGCCCGTTTTGCCCTCGTCACCCCGTCGCACCAGAGCCCGCTGGCGGTGACGCTCTCCCTGCCGCGCAAACAGCAGCTGCTCGACTGGGCCAGCCAGAACGAGGCGTGGATCATCGAAGACGATTACGATGGCGAGTTTCACTACACCCGCAAGGTGTTGCCGTCGCTGAAAAGCCTCGACCAGCACGACCGGGTAATTTTTATGGGCACCTTCAGCAAAACCATCATGCCGTCGCTGCGCATGGGATACGTGGTGATGCCCGCCAGCACCGTCGGGGCGTTTACCGACTGTGCGGACATTACCACCAGCGGCCAGCCGGTGCTGACGCAAAAGATCCTCACCGCATTTCTCAACGAAGGCCATTTTTTCCGTCACCTGAAAAAGATGCGCGCGCTGTATCAGACCCGCCGCGACTGGATGATTGCCGCCCTGCGCGAGGTGTATGGCGATCTGTTTTTCACCGAGCAGAACGACGGCGGGATGCATATCGTGGCGTTTCTGACCAAAGGAAGTTGTGACCGCGAAGTGGCGCGCTGCTGGCAGGAACAGCAGCTGCAGGTTAACGCGCTCTCCGAATGGTATCGCGGGTCGGGAAAACGCTACGGGCTGGTGATGGGCTACAACAACGTGCGGACATACCAGGAGGCGGTGGCGTTGCTGGCAAGGCCGAAACGGCAGACGCTTGCGCTGTTGAGTTGAACATCGCCGGGTGGCGGCTGCGCCTGACCCGGCCTACGGTTTAAATGTCATTGCGGGATAAACCCACATCTTTGAGCTGCTCATCGCTCATCTGGCTCAGGATGCGGCGGGTACGGTTGATGCGATACCAGTTACGCAGCGTTTTCGCGATCCAGACAAACACGATAAACGGTCTTTTAGAACGGTTCTCGAAAAATTCCATGATGCTCTCCTCACTGTGCCAGTGGGGTTATCATCCAGGAAATCCGCCTGTGCAATACAGATGCAAAAACACCTTTTGTTTACCATACAGATCCGCTAAAACGGTATCTGCATGGCATTTTTTACGGCAATCTGTACTGGTTTTACAATCTGTATGGTGAAAACAAAGGATACAGCATGACGCGCTATCAACATCTGGCCAATCTCCTGGCAGAACGCATTGAACAAGGGCTGTATCGCAGCGGCGAACGTCTGCCGTCGGTGCGCACGCTGAGCCAGGAGCACGGCGTGAGCATCAGCACCATACAGCAGGCTTATCAGATCCTTGAAAACCTCCAGCTGATCACGCCCCAGCCGCGCTCCGGCTATTTTGTTTCGCAGCGTAAAGCTCAGCCGCCCGTCCCGGCGATGACGCGCCCGGTGCAGCGCCCCGTGGACGTCACCCAGTGGGATGAGGTGATGATGCTGCTGGACGCCCGCGCTGACAAAGAGATGATCTCGTTTGGCGGCGGTTCGCCGGACATTAACCAGCCGAGCCTGAAGCCCCTGTGGCGCGAGATGAGCCGCATCGCGCAGCATAATCCGGGTGAGATGCTGAGTTATGACGTGCTTGACGGGCGCCTGGAGCTGCGCGAGCAGATCGCCCGCCTGATGCTGGACGGCGGCTCCACCGTGGCAGCGAACGAGATTGTCATCACCAACGGCTGCCACGGCGCGCTGTCGATTGCCCTGCTCTCGGTGTGTCAACCGGGGGATATCGTGGCGGTGGAGTCGCCGTCGTTTCACGGCACCATGCAGATGTTGCGCGGGTTTAACATCAAGGCGATTGAAATTCCCACCGACCCGGAAACCGGGATCAGCATTGAGGCGCTTGAGCTGGCGCTGGAGCAGTGGCCGATCAAAGCGGTGATCCTGGTGCCCAACTGCAATAACCCGCTCGGGTTTATCATGCCGGAAGCGCGGAAAAAGCAGGTCTTAGCCCTCGCCCAGCGGCACGACATTGTGATTGTTGAAGATGATATCTACGGCGAGCTGGCGGCGGAGTACCCGCGTCCGCGAACCATTCATTCGATGGATATCGACGGCCGGGTGATCCTCTGCAGCTCGTTTACCAAAACCGTGGCTCCGGGTCTGCGCGTGGGCTGGATTGTGCCGGGACGCTATTACGACCGGGTGATGCACATGAAATACGCCGCGGGCGGGTTTAACGTACCGGGCACGCAGATGGCGGTGGCGGCGTTTATTCGCGACGGCCATTACCATCGCCACGTCCGCCGTATGCGCCAGATTTACCAGCAGAATATGGAAACCTATACCTGCTGGGTACGGCAGTATTTTCCGGCAGGGATTTGCGTGACCCGCCCGCAGGGCAGCTTCCTGCTGTGGGTTGAGCTGCCGGAGAAGGTGGATATGGTGTGCGTTAGCAAGCAGCTGTGTCGGCTGAAGATCCAGGCCGCAGCCGGGTCGCTGTTTTCCGCTTCAGGGAAGTACCGCAACTGCCTGCGCATCAACGTGGCGCTGCCGCCGACGGACAAAAATCGCGAGGCATTGAAGAAGATGGGTGAAGCGATTGTGATTGCGATGGAGGAGGGCTAGTGCGGCCTGATGCCCTCACCCCGACCCTCTCCCACAGGGAGAGGGAGAAAACCGTGCAGCACTACTCGTCGAAGTACCAGTACCCCTGGTTAATCAGCCCGGTGAGCTCTTCAACAAACGCCGGGTTTTTCAGCGCATCGCCCAGCTCGGCCTGGCCGAGTTCGGTGTAGCGGCACAGCGCATCCGCGGCCTTCGCATCCACCGTCTCAAGCTGTTCGCTGTTAACGAAGAAGCTGCCGTTAATATTCAGCACGCGCAGGCCGCTCAGGCGAGACAGCGTTTCGCCGCCCTGAAGCGCATCCAGCACCTCTTCCGGCACATACGGTGGCTCGGCGGCGGCAATATCCAGCTCGTGGCGCGGCGTCGAGACAAAGCTGCCGAACCATTTCGTGAAATCATCCGGCTTGCTGATCATCTCGATCATCATCTGACGAATGCGATCGAGCTCGTACTGCTCCACGCGGCCCGGGTGTTCACGACAGGTCAGATCCGGATCGCTATAGTGCTCGCCGCCCAGATCGTTTTCCAGCGCGTAATCGGCGAAGCTGCTGATCAGATCGCGACCGTTCGGCCCGCGGAAACCGACGGAATAGTTAAGCGCCGTTTCGTGGGTAAAGCCGTCGTGCGGGAATCCTGGTGGAATGTAGAGGATATCGCCCGGCGCAAGATCTTCGTCGATGATCGGCTCAAACGGATCGACATGCAGCAGTGCCGGATGCGGGCAGAACTGACGCATCGGCAGCTTGTCCCCCACGCGCCAGCGGCGGCTGCCCATCCCCTGAATGATAAACACATCGTACTGATCGATATGCGGACCCACGCCGCCGCCCGGCACGGAGAAGGAGATCATCAGATCGTCAAGTCGCCAGTCCGGCAGAACGCGGAACGGACGCACCAGTTCCGCCGCGGGCATATGCCAGTGGTTCACCGCCTGCGCCAGCAGCGACCAGCCCGTTTCGCCCAGATCGTCAAAGTGTTCAAACGGACCATTACTGGCCTGCCATTTGCCGTTAGCGTGGCTCACCAGACGACTGTCAACTTCCGGCTCCATCGCCAGACCTGCCAGCTCGTCCGGGGTAATCGGATCGACAAAATTCGGGAAGGCATTTTTCAGCACTACGGGTTGTTTTTGCCAGTATTTTTCGAGAAATTCCGGCCAGTTCAGGTTCAGTTGATACGCCATGGGTAGCACCAGTGAGAGGGGAAACAGGCGCGATTATAGGGGAGACGGTGGAGGGGGAACTTGTCATGGGTCAAACCAGCTCGCGTAGGTCGGGTAAGGCATTGCCGTCACCCGACGCAATACGGCGCTAAAACTTAGTCCAGCTTCAGTTCGTCATAGTGGGTAATCAGCTTGCCCACAATGCCGTAGTCCAGCGCTTCTGCCGGCGACATCCAGAAGTTACGGTCGGTGTCTTTTTTCACTTTCTCCAGCGGCTGGCCGGTGGCGTCAGCAATCAGCTTGTTCACGCGATCCAGCATGCGGATGATCTCGCGCGCTTCGATCTCAATATCCGTTGCCTGACCGCGCACGCCGCCCAGCGGCTGGTGGATCATAAAGCGGGTATTAGGCAGGGAATAACGGTGCTCTTTTTTCGCCGCCAGGAAGATGGTGATCCCCGCGCTCGCCACCCAACCGGTACCGATGACGTGCACTTCCGGACGGATGAATTTGATAAAGTCGTGGATGGTGTCACCCGCTTCCACGTGGCCGCCCTGGCTGTTGATATACAGCTTGATCGGATCGTTGCTGACGCTTTGCAGCAGGATCATCTGGGTGATCACCTTCTGCGCCAGCTCCTGATTGATCTCCCCGGAGATCACAATCGAACGGGATTCCAGCAGTTTTTGCTGCAGAGCGCCCGCGCCGTTTGACCCTTCCGCCTTATCCTTGTCGCTTTCTTTCAGTGTGTAGAGCATTGTTGTTTCCTCAGCTTGTCGCGCTCAAAACCAGAGTGTAGCCTGTTTTACGGGGTAAAGTCCTCAGAGACAGATCGCGAGAACGATGATGAAACGTGCGCAGGCAAACGGCACGCCAATCGACAACCGTTCGCTATACTTCCTCTTCATATGGTTATCATATTGTTAAATGATAATGATATTTAATGTGTTAAGATGAAAGTCAGCAGAAACAGTCTCTTACGTGACGGGACGTGTATATTTTCTCGACAGTTAACTCAGCACCGGGGCAGTGAATGGAACACATTGTGTATGTGGTTGACGACGATGACGCGGTCAGGCAGTCCGTTCTCGGCCTGCTGGAATCGGCGGATTTAGACGCCATGGGGTTTTCATCCGCAGAGGCGTTTCTTCAGCACCGTTTTGAGGATCTGCCGTCGTGTGTGATCCTCGATATGCAAATGCCCGCCATTTCAGGTTTTGACGTAGCGGACGCCCTCAAGGACAGCGGGCGCGACATCCCGATTATTTTTCTCACCGGCCACGGCACTATCCCGATGTCGGTGCGCGCCATTAAAGGCGGCGCGTACGAATTTCTCACCAAGCCCGTTGAATCCACCGCGCTGATCGACGCCATTCAGTCTGCGCTCCAGCTGGCGGAAAACAACGCCGTGCGCAACAAAGAGCACTACGCCCTGAAGCAGCGCCACATGTCCCTTACGCCACGGGAACATGAGGTGTTAACGCTGGCGATAAGCGGGATGCTGAACAAGCAAATTGCCGCCGAGCTGGGCGTCAGCGAGATCACGGTGAAAGTGCATCGCCGTCGCGTAATGGAAAAAATGCAGGTGCGCTCCGTGGCGGAGCTGGTCAGGGCCGTTGAGCGCCTGACCCACAGCCAGCCTGCGGATTAACTACTCCCCTGTCTGTCCGGCAAGCGGTAACACAAACGCAAACACCGTGCCGTGTGGCTCCCGGCGGCGCGCGCTCAGTTTTCCTCTGTGTCGCTCAATGATGCTGGCGCTGATGGTCAGCCCCATCCCCATTCCCTGCGCCTTGGTGGAATAGAACGAGTCAAAAATCTTCTCCAGCCGCTCGGGCTCAATGCCGCTGCCGGTATCGGCGATCTCGACGATAACGTTCCCGTCGGCGTTGACGGTGCTGAGGGTGATGATGCAGGGGCGATCGTTAACCTCCGCCATGGCCTCAACGGCGTTCATCACCAGATTCAGCAGCACCTGCTGGATCTGCACGCTGTCCCCGGTGATAAAGCTGTCACCGGCGTTTAACAGATAATCCACGCTAATGTGTCGCTGCTCCAGCTCGCTGCGGGAAAGGGTAATAATGTGGTGGATCAGATAGTGGAGATCGATACGCGCGAAGGTCGGATCCTGCTTGCGGGTCAGGGACTGAATGCTGCGGATGATCTCCCCCGCCCGGGCACCTTCCGCGGCGATCTCCTCCAGCCCTTCCCGCACTTTATCCAGCCGGGCGGGTTCACGGTTAAGCCAGCGCAGGCTTGCCCCGGCGTTAGAGACGATCGACATCAGCGGCTGGTTGATCTCGTGGGCGATGGAAGAGGTTAACTGACCGACCGTGGTGGCACGCGACACCCGCGCCAGTTCCGCCTGCGCCACCCGCATGGCATCCTCCGCGGCGCGCTGACTGGTGATATCGGTAATGATGCCGTAATACTCGTTCACCTCACTGCCCACGCCCACCGGATCGCCAATCCCGAGGATATAGCGCGTGGAACCGTCGGTACGCTTAATACGAAATTCCGCGCGCATAGAGAGCCCCTCGCGCACGCTCTGGGTGACGATGGCGCTGATGCGGGCGTAATCATCCTCATGGACGAAGGTCAAAAACTCCGCCATGGAGATCATCTTTTGCTGCTCGGGCAGGCCGAGAATACGGGCGTACTCTTCGGACATAAACATCAGATCCTGCTCTAGCTCCCAGCGCCAGCTCCCGGTGTGGCTGATCTGCTCACCCAGCATCAGCGAGTTCTGGCTGGCGCGCAGCTCTTTTTCCACGCGTCGGCGCTGGATGTTCTCCGCCAGCAGTTCGGCGTACAGCCGCGCCGTCTCCAGAGAGACCGCAGCCTGCGCCCCCAGCAGGCTCACCACGCGAGAGTGCTCGGCGGTGAAGACCTCCGGCATCAGGCGGTTTTCCAGATAGAGCACCCCCACCAGCCGCGCCTGTTTGAACATCGGAACGCACATCACGGCCGCCCCCGAGGTCACCAGGTAGGGATCCTGACTGAAGGGATGGAACTCCTCCGGTTTACCGGTGCGGATCTCCTGTCCGGTGCGGATCACCGCCGCCAGCACCGACAGCGGCATGTCGGTCGCTACCGGTACGTCCTTCAGGATCCGCACCCGCACGCCCTCGGTGCTGGTCCACGCGCTGGCCTCGATCTCCGGAATCAGGTTATCGCTCACGCGAAGCAGCAGGCCGCGCTGCGCCCCGGCACGTTCGAGCAGCAGCGTCATCAGGTTTTCGATAAGCCGCTCAAGGTTGATCTCTTCCGACAGGGCGCGTGAGGCTTTGATCACGCTCTGCAGATCGCGGATCACTTCATTCTGGGCAAACGCCACCGTGTCATAGGCGCTGGCCTGTCCGGAGGCCAGCAGATGCGGGAAATCCTGCTCCAGCTGGCGCACCTTAGCCTGTGCCCCGGCACGGCCCCAGGCGGCAATGGCGCCGCGAAAATGCGCATCTGACGCGGTCGGGTAACCGCAGGACAGCGAAAAGCGACCCGCCAGCTCGTGCGCCAGGGCGTTAATCGGATTAAAGCCGCCCTCGCGTGACAGCCGGACCGCTTTCTCATACTGCTCAAGCGCAATGCTGTTCATGCCGTCCAGACGCACGATTTCGGCGTAAATCAGCGCTTCTTTATCCGCAAACGTCCCCGGATTAATGCGCGCCCAGAGGGCAATTTTGTCGTAGTGAGCGTGAATACTGCGTCGATGATTCGCCGAGAACGTCTCCGGCGTTAGCTGGCGGGAAAGCGCCAGGGCGCTGTAGAGATGGTAATCCAGCAGATGGATGTGGCCAGGCGCAGACCACGCGTACCAGCCCGCCATCTCAAGATCCGCCTGCGCATCGGCAAATTCGCCGCAGGTAAAGTGCGCCATACCGCGATAGAGCCAGTACCAGAACAGCATGGTCGACGTCTGTTCCGGAGCCTGCTCTGGCGAAGCAGGCAGCAGCGCCTCCGGCAGCACCTGCGAGGCGGTCCAGGTGCCGATCACCGGCGTGCGTAAAAACTCAACGTAGCCGCGCTGAACCATCAAAATGGTCTCAACGTCCTGGAAGTGGGTTTTCCGCACAAAGGCCAGGCCGCGATCGATGCTGGTCAGCACCCCGTCGAGATGATCGCCCCGAGAGAGGAAGTTAATGGCCTGGTGGCAGGCCGCGAAGCAGGCCATCGTCATATCACCGTGGGTCACCGCCGCGGTGAAGCAGGCTTTTGCGCACTCGATGGTGAACGACAGCGGCTGGGTCCAGACGCTGAGCTGATCGAGCGGCAGCAGGGTTTTCGCTTCATACGCATCATAGCCGTGGCGATTGACCAGCTCGCGGGCCAGCGTGCCGTACTGGAACCCGAGGCGATACTCGGCATAGCGGTGGCCGATCAACACGCCAAACCAGGCCATCGCCGTGGTGGAGGCGCCGGTGATGCCGTGGTCGAGGGTCAGGTGCATCATGCGGCAGAGCAGCAAAAAGTGCAGACGCGGACAGATGAAGCTGGCGCAAATGCTGGCGCTGTAGAGCAGGTTCATTACCGCTTCCGTTTCCGGATTTTCCATCCGCGAGAGCTGGGCATAGCGGCTTTGCGGCGCGTCGCCCGTGCGGTTACAGAAGTCTTTCCAGGCAGCATCGCAGTCGGCATCTTCCGGATGGCGGCCAATCTGAATACCAAAAATACCCAGCCAGCAGAGCGCCGCCTCCAGCGCCAGACGGCTATCCGACTGGCGAATATAGACTTCCACCAGCAGGTTGGCCGCCAGCGCTTTTTCGGTCAGCCCGCCGGGGCAGCCCAGGATCGCATCGCATAGCTCGCGGGTCCGCTCCAGATGGCCGAGCGCAAACTCGCAGCCCGCCTCTTCAATATCCAGCACAAAGTCTGACACCACCCCGGCATTGCCCAGCGCTCTCGCCGTCTGGATGTAGCTCAGTGCCGAAAGATAATCGCCCGTGCGTTTCGCCCGGCGCGCGGCCAGCAGGCTCAGCTCGCGGAACATCTGCCGCTGCGGAGCGGGCTGAATGCTGTCCAGTGCGGCCGTAACATGGTGAACGGCGCGGAAAAGCAGTTCGTTTCCCGCAGCCTGCCGCGCGGCATCGGCCAGCAGGCTGGCGGTGGTCAGATGAAGGTGGCTTTTCTCATGCGGATCCAGCAGCGCGAAGGCGGCTTCCTGCACCCTGTCGTGGGTGAAGGCGTACTCTTTTTCCGTCAGCACGATGAGCTGCGCCATGACCGCCGGATGGAGCGCATAGCGCATTTCCGCCATCGACATGCCGACAACGCGGCATATCATCTCCATCTCGCCCTTGCCGCCGAGGCAGGCAAAACTCCCCAGCAGGCGACGCGTCTCGTCGGGCAACTCTTCGAGCTGCTCCAGCACCAGGGTGACGACGTTTTCGGTGTAATGCCGGGCGCGGATCGCCTGCAGATCGTAGTGCCACTTATCCTGATATTTGTTATGCACCACCAGACCGTCATCGACAATACGGCGGAAAAACTCATGCACAAAGAGCGGGTTGCCCCCGGTTTTTTCATGGATCAGCGTGGCGAGGTCAGACGTCGCCGTGCTGCGGGTTCGAAACAGCGTCGCCAGCCAGCGCGCTACCGCTTTCACGGACAGCGCCTGAGGGACAATTTCGCTCGCGTTTAGCGCCGCTTCCGGAAGACTCGTCAGCAGCGCTTGTAAAGTGGCATCGGATAACGAACAGATATCCCGGTGAGCAACAACCACCAGCAGCGGGATTGCCCCGCTGTTCACCAGCAGGTATTTGAGCGTATGCAGGCTGGCGGCGTCGCTCCACTGAAGATCGTCAAGCACCAGCACCAGCGGGCAGCCCTGAGAGGCAAAGGTTTTGACCAGCGCGAGCACCATATGGCTGAAGCGCGCCCGGGCATCAATGGAAAACGTATCCGGCGAGAAGCGCGGTTTGCTCTCAAGCAGCAGCCCCAGTTCAGGCACAAGACTGACAGCGAGCGCCTCGTGGCCCTCCAGGGCGCGCGAGAGGCGGATTTTCCACTTCGCCACGTCGTCTGCGGGCAGCCCCAGCAGGTGCAACGTCAGGGTGCGAAACGCGGAACTTAGCACGCCGTAAGGCAGTGACGGCGAAAACTGGTCCACCTTGCCTACCGCCAGCAGCACCGTACGCTGCTGCAGCGTTTTAAGCGCCGTCGCGATGATCGAGGATTTCCCGATCCCTGACGGTCCGCCGATCGTCACCAGCTCTGGCACCCGGCTCTGCCCGACTCGCTCAAACGCGGCAATGACGTCATTCGCCTGCGGATGCGTCGCGAACAGGGAATCCGCCAGATGGATCGCCGGGGTGCGATCCTGCTGACCGGGAGTAAAGGGGGCGATCTCGCCCTCACCGGTCAACGTTGCCTGGCAGCGTCGCAGGTCGGCAATCAGCCCGTCCACCGTCTGATAGCGGTTATCAGGATGCTTTTCCAGCAGCTTGAGGAGGATGGTCGAGAGCATTCCCGGCACGTCCGGGCGTATCACGTCCGGGGCCAGCGGCTCCGAGGCAATATGGTAGTGCGCCCAGTTGGTCTGATCGTCCGCGCCCAGTTCAAACGGCAGGCGTCCGGTCAGAAGTTCATACAGCACCATGCCGAGGCTGTAGAGATCGCTGCGGCTGTCGACGGGGCGCTGGGTGCGGGTGGTATGTTCCGGCGACATCCAGGCGGGGGTACCGCCTGAAACGGTAAGACGGGTCTGCGAGAAGGCATCGGAAAAACGGCAGGAGAGGCCAAAGCTGCCCAGACGGCAGGTGGCATCGTGATAAACAAAAATACTGCCGGGTTTGATATCGCCGTGGATCAGGTTTTGCAGATGCATCTGGCGCAGGGGGACGCAGATCTGGATCGCCAGCTCGATAAAGCGCGCAATCCCGGAGATCGCCCTGCCCGCGCGTCGCGCCAGCAGCTCAAACGAAAACGGGGCGTAAACCAGCGCGAAACGCCCCCGATACTGGGTAGAGGCGACGGCGCGAATGGCCCAGCTGTCCTGGAGCACGTCGCGCAGCGCAAACTCGTTTTTCAGCAGCCGGGTGGCCCGCTCTTCCTCTTCGTCGCTCACCGCGGTGGCAATGATGAAGGAGCCGCCGGAATGGGGATGACGTGCGTTCATCCAGGCGATGCCGCCCTCCTGCGCCAGCACGGTAAAAATCACATCCTCTTTAAGGACAAAAACCCGCCCCTGATGAAGATTTCCCTGGGCGGGCCAGAATGCAGGCTGCTCGTTTTCGTTCATCCGCGATCCTTATTGTCGGCGGGCCAGCTCCCGCTGAATATGATCCAGCAGAATATCGATGTTAATCGGCTTACGCAAAAATGCAGCGGCGCCCAGACTGAGGGCGTACCGCTGCATATTTTCATCAGCATGACCGGAGATAAAGAGTACAGGGGGTGGCGGTACGGCCAGCAGCCGCAGCTTGTCGAACAGCTCAAGGCCGCTCATGCCTCGCAGCTTGATATCGGTGATCACCAGCGCCGCGCCGGACAGCGCGAGAGGATGGCTCAGGAACCCCTCAGCCGAATCAAACGTATCGGTCGAATACCCTTCCGACTCCAGGAGATTACTCAACCCGCTGCGGACGGAACGTTCGTCATCAATGATGGCAATGCGCCACGGCAGCGTCATGCGGTCTTTCCTCTCACAAATCATTAAACGTCGCGCGTGTCCTTCGCGGGCGCCGGGGGCGCCGTGCCGCTGATTTTCGGTACGCATTCGTGACGAAACCAGGCGAGGGTCAGCGGTTCGCGACTCATTAAGCGCCGTCCGACCGGGATGAGCTGCTCCCCCACCAGCATGCCAAACAGGCCAAGCAGGGCGACAACCGGCGGTGCCGGCGAATGGACGTCGAGCAGAGCGTAAATTACCCCAGCTACCACGCCGCACACCAGCGAAATAATCCATGCTTTCATGACGATGCTCCTGTCTGCGGTGCTGCCGGAACGGTGACCTGAGCAGGGGCACTGTCGCGGGATAACAGATGCCGCGTCGCCTGTTCACCCGCCAGCATCCCCAGCAGGCCAATCAGCGCCAGCGCGGGCGGCGCGGGGGAGCGCACCTTCAGCACGGCATACATCAGGCCAATCAACACGCCTGCCGCAAGGGATATCAGCCCAGTACTCATTGTGAACTCCAGAGAAAAAAGCAGCGGCGAGCCGGATGAGGGACCAGCCCGCCGACAGGGCTTAGCGAGCCGGGACCGGCGCTAAGGTGCGGTGCTCGCTCTTCTGGCGAGATGGCGCTTTGTGCACCATGGTGTAGGCGTAATCGACGCCCATGCCGTACGCGCCGGAGTGCTCGCGCACGATATCCATTACCGCGGTGTAGGTCTCTTTACGCGCCCAGTCGCGCTGCCACTCCAGCATGACCTGCTGCCAGGTCACCGGGATCACGCCCGCCTGGATCATGCGCTGCATCGCGAAGTCATGAGCTTCTTTTGACGTGCCGCCGGAGGCATCCGCCACCATGTAAATTTCGTAATCGCCTTCAAGCAACGCGCACAGGGCAAAGCTGTTGTTGCACACTTCGGTCCACAGACCTGCTACCACGACTTTCTTCTTGCCGTTGGCCTTCAGCGCGTCACGCACTTTCTGGTCGTCCCAGGAGTTCATGGAGGTACGCTCCAGAATGTCCTGGCCCGGGAACACGTCCAGCAGTTCCGGATAGGTGTTACCGGAGAAGCTTTCGGTCTCTACGGTGGTGATGATGGTCGGGATATTGAAGACTTTCGCCGCTTTCGCCAGCGCCACGGTGTTATTTTTCAGCACCTGGCGGTCAATAGACTGCACGCCAAACGCCATCTGTGGCTGGTGATCGATAAAGATTATCTGACAGTTCGCAGGGGTTAACACTTCGAGCTTTGAAGAGGTCATAGCATTTTCCAGTGGTTAAGGATGGAAATCGCCGTGAGCGCACGGCGATAAAGTCACGCTCATCCTGCGGTTTATCGCCCCTGGGCGTAATTATCTCTTCGTATAGTTAACCTTAGGTATAGTTATACTTTGGTATACCTATCCTATTGTATAACTGGATCTTTGCCGAAACCGGTTCCCATAATCCTGACCATTCCCCTCTCAGTCAGGAGCAGTTATGGTTACCCTCGGTAAAGCCGATCTCATTCTGGTTAATGGCCAGTTTCATACCGTCGATCGCGAGAACCCCATCGCGGAAGCCGTTGCCGTGCGCGATGGAAAATTTCTGGAAGTGGGTACCGTCACTGAGGTGATGCAACATCATTGCGACGGTACGAAAGTGGTCGATTTGAAAGGCCACACCGCCATCCCCGGGCTGAACGATTCACACCTGCACCTCATTCGCGGCGGGCTGAACTACAACCTCGAGCTGCGCTGGGAAGGCGTGCCGTCGCTGGCCGATGCCCTGCGGATGCTGAAAGAACAGGCTCTGCGCACGCCGTCGCCGCAGTGGGTACGCGTGGTGGGCGGCTGGACCGAGTTCCAGTTTGCCGAACGCCGCATGCCGACGCTGGACGAGATCAACGCCGCCGCCCCGGACACCCCGGTTTTCATCCTGCACCTCTATGACCGCGCCCTGCTCAACCGCGCCGCGCTGAAGGTGGTCGGCTATACCAAAGACACGCCGAACCCGCCGGGCGGCGAGATCCAGCGTGACGCCAACGGCAACCCAACCGGGATGCTGATTGCGCGCCCGAACGCCATGATCCTCTACGCCACGCTGGCCAAAGGACCGAAGCTGCCGCTGGAGCAGCAGGTTAACTCCACCCGTCAGTTCATGCGCGAGCTGAACCGTCTGGGGCTGACCAGCGCCATCGACGCGGGCGGCGGCTTCCAGAACTACCCGGAAGATTACGAGGTGATTGCCGAGCTGCACGAGAAAAAGCAGATGACCATCCGCATCGCCTACAACCTGTTTACCCAGCGTCCGGGCCACGAGCTGGAGGACTTTGAGAAATGGACCGACATGCTCACGCCGGGCCAGGGCAGCGACTTCTTCCGCCATAACGGCGCGGGCGAGATGCTGGTCTTCTCCGCCGCCGATTTTGAAGATTTCCTCGAACCCCGCCCGGATCTCGCGCCGGGCATGGAGGACGAGCTGGAGCGCGTGGTGCGCCATCTGGTGGAGCACCGCTGGCCGTTCCGCCTGCACGCCACCTATAACGAATCCATCAGCCGCATGCTGGACGTCTTCGAGAAGGTGAACCGCGACATTCCGTTCAACGGCCTGCACTGGTTCTTTGACCACGCGGAAACCGTCACCCAGGCCAACATCGACCGCATCAAAGCGCTCGGGGGCGGCATTGCCGTCCAGCACCGTATGGCCTTCCAGGGCGAGTACTTTGCCGAACGTTACGGCATCGAAGCCACCCGCCATACACCGCCGGTGGCGAAAATGCTGGAGACCGGCGTACCGGTGGGCTTAGGTACGGACGCCACCCGCGTGGCGAGCTACAACCCGTGGACCGCGCTCTACTGGCTGGTCTCCGGCCGTACCGTCGGCGGGATGCAGATGTACGACCACAGCGCCCGTCTGGATCGCGATACCGCCCTGATGCTCTGGACCCAGGGCAGCGCGTGGTTCTCCAACGAGCAGAATCAGAAGGGGCAGATCAAGGTCGGCCAACTCGCCGACCTGGCCGTGCTCAGCAAAGACTACTTCCGCGTGCCGGAAGAGGAGATCAAGGGCATCGAGTCCGTCCTGACGGTGGTCAACGGCGATATCGTCTACGCGGCAGGCACCTTTGGCCCGCTCGCGCCGCCCGCCATTCCGGTTCTGCCCGACTGGTCCCCGGTCGTGAAAGTACCGGGCCACTACCGCAGCGCGCCGCCGCAGGCCGTACGCGTGGGCATGAGCGCCGTTCACCACTGCAGCGGCCCGTGCGGGGTTCACAGCCACCAGCATGATTTTGCCCGCACGTCAGAAATGCCGGTGTCCGACGATAACGCTTTCTGGGGGGCGCTGGGCTGCAGCTGCTTTGCATTCTGATGAAAAACACGCTTGCTCCGCCCCGGGTTGACCTGGGGCTGTTCTTCCTGCGCCTGACCGGCAGCCTGCTGCTGCTGTACGTGCACGGCCTGCCAAAGGTGCTGCACTTCAGTGAAGAGCTGACGCGTATTGAAGATCCGTTCGGCTTCGGGCCCTATGCCAGCCTGATCCCGGCCATCGTCGCCGAGGTAATTTGCCCGCTGTTTATCATTGCGGGCGTGTATACCCGCCTGGCGTGCCTGCCGATTATCGCCGTGCTGCTGGTGGCGATGCTGGCGGTGCACCCGAACTGGTCGATTGCCGAAGGGCAGTTTGGCTGGCTGTTGCTGATTATCTTTACCACCCTTGCCCTCACCGGCCCGGGCCAGTGGCGATTGCAGCGTAAGGCAGCGGAGAGGTTCGCATGACCCAGGTTAACGACGTTCGCGATGCACACGTCGAGACGACGCACACATCAACGGTTTCGCCCTGGCAGCCGCTTAGCCAGCCGGTGTTCAGGATGCTGTGGATCGCCACGGTGGTCTCTAACGTCGGCTCATGGATGAGCGATGTCGGCATCAACTGGAGCATGCTGACCCTGAGCGCCGATCCGCTGGACATCGCGCTGGTGCAGGCCGCCAGCAGCCTGCCGATGTTCCTCTTCGCCCTGCCGTCCGGGGTAATGGCGGATATCGTCGACCGACGTAAATACCTGCTCTTCTCCCAGCTGTGGGTGTTTATCGCCGCCGCCGGGCTGACGGTGCTCTCCTTCACCGGACACGTCACTCCCGCCGTTCTGCTGGTGGCGACATTTCTGCTGAGCGTCGGCGCGGCAATGAGCTCGCCGCCGTTTCAGGCCGTGGTGCCGGACCTGGTGAGCAAGCCCGAGCTGGGTGCCGCCGTGGCGCTGAACTCGCTCGGGGTAAACATCAGCCGGGCGATTGGCCCCGCGCTGGGTGGTTTTCTGCTGTCGCTCGCCGGGCCGTGGATGGTGTTTGCCCTGAACGCGCTGTCCGTGGTCGGCGTGGCGTGGGTACTGTGGCGCTGGCGTCAGGCCCCGACCGTGCAGCGTCTGCCGCCGGAGCATTTCTTCTCGGCGGTGCGATCCGGCATTCGCTACGTGCACGCCGCGCCGGTGCTGCGCAACGTGCTGGTGCGCACCGTGGCCTTCTTCGTTTTCGGCAGCGCGGGCTGGGCGTTACTGCCGCTGGTGGCGCGCCGCGAGCTGGGCTTAGGCCCGGCGGGCTACGGCGTAATGCTGGCGTGCATTGGCCTGGGGGCGATTGCCGGTGCGATTCTGCTGCCGCGCCTGCGCCAGCGGCTGAATGCCGACCGCCTGATGGTGGCCGCCAGCATGACCTTTGCCCTCACCATGCTTGCGCTGGCGTTTGTGCGCCACGTCTGGCTGCTTAACCTGTTTGAGTTTTTCACCGGCTTCGCGTGGATTGCGGTGCTCTCCACTCTCAATCTCGGCGCGCAGCGCAGCGCCGCCCGCTGGGTGAAGGCCCGCGCGCTGGCGGTGTATCTGACGGTGTTCTTCGGCTCGATGACCGCAGGCAGCGCCCTCTGGGGGCAGATCGCCTCCCGGTTCGGTACCCCAACCTCGCTGGTTGTCGCCACGCTGGGGATGGTGCTGGCGAGCGCGACGGTGTTCCGGTGGAAGCTGGAGAAAGATCCGGACCTGAACCTCGACCTGAGCGGTCAGCCGCTGGACGGCGTGGAGATTGACCTGCCAAACGAACGCGGCCCGGTGCTGGTCTCGCACGAGTACCTCATCGACCCGCAACACGCCAAAGCCTTCCTGGAGGCGGTCCACGAGCTGCGCCGGGTGCGCCGCCGCGCCGGGGCGATGAGCTGGGCGGTGTATGAAGATATCGAGCGCCCCGGTCTGTTTATCGAGACCTTCCTGATGGGCTCGTGGATTGAGCATCTGCGCCAGCAGGAGCGCCACACCATGAATGACCTCCTGCTGCAGAGCCGCGTTCTGGCTTTTCATCAGGGCACAACCTCACCGGCTATTCGCTACCTGGTCGCGCCGGTATAACCATAACCATCACCTGTACAGGAACACACTATGGCAACGTTTAAGGCAAAAGACGGCACGCAGATTTACTACAAAGACTGCGGCGCGGGTAAACCGGTTCTCTTCAGCCACGGCTGGCCGCTGGACGGCGACATGTGGGACAGCCAGCTGAACTACCTGGCCGAGCGCGGCTTCCGTGCCATCGCCTTTGACCGTCGCGGATTTGGCCGCTCGGATCAGCCGTGGAACGGTTACGACTACGACACCTTTGCGTCCGACATCAATGACCTGATCACCACCCTGGATCTGCGCGACGTGACGCTGGTGGGCTTCTCCATGGGCGGCGGCGACGTGACCCGTTACATCAATAACTACGGCAGCTCACGCGTCGCCGGTCTGGCGCTGCTGGGCGCGGTCACGCCGATCTTCGGTAAATCCGACTCCTTCCCGCAGGGTGTGGATCAAAGCGTATTCGACGGCATTCGCGACGGACTGCGTAAAGATCGCGCCCAGTTCATCAGCGACTTCGCCACCCCGTTCTACGGTACCAACGCCGGACAAACCGTTTCTGCCGGTGCCCTGACCCAGACGCTGAACATTGCCCTGCTGGCGTCGCTGAAAGGCACCATCGACTGCGTGACCGCGTTCGGCGAAACCGACTTCCGCCCGGATATGGCGAAAATCGACGTGCCGACGCTGGTGATTCACGGCAGCAACGACCAGATCGTGCCGTTTGAAAGCACCGGCAAGCTGGCGGCGGAGATGATCAAAAACGCCACGCTGAAGGTGTACGACAACGCGCCGCACGGCTTTGCGCTGACCCACCAGGACCAGCTCAACGAAGATCTGCTGGCGTTTGTGAAGTCGCTGTAATTTTCTGTAGGCCGGGTAAGGCGCAGCCGCCACCCGGCGCTTTCGCAGACGCGTTCCGCTCTGCCAGCAGCCGACAAATCTCCGCATGCTTCTCCTCGGTAAAGGTAAAGCGCGACATAAAGCCCATTCGGATCGCTGACCCCATCGCCGGCAGCAGGCAAATCCCGAAGAACAGCCCCGACAGCACGCTCTCGCTCTGGATTTGCGCCTGCGGCACGTAGCCTATCATCGTCAGAAACACGCCGATTAACCCGCCGCCCACCGCCACCGACATCTTGCCGGTAAAGGTCTGCCCGGAGAAAGTAATCGCCGCGCAGCGCTTGTGGGTGTGATACTCCGCGTACTCGATGGTGTCGGCAATCATCGACGAGGTGAGGATGTTGGTCATCATCACAAACAGGGTGCTCAGGCCGAGCAGGATAAACAGCATCGTCACCTGCTGATACCCGACAAACCACATCACCACGCGCACCGCCACGTCCAGCCCGCAGAGGATCATAAACAGCTTCCGCTTCTGCATCCGGCGCGTCAGCATCGGGGCGACCAGGCACAGCACTGCCGCGACAATCCCCATCACGCCAATCGCCATCTGCAGGCTGCCGTCGCCCAGGTTGTTGATAAAGAAGTAGATATACAGCCCGCCCGCCACGTTATGGAACACGCAGAAGAAGAACGACAGCAGGACGATAAACAGCGGCTTGTTCTGACGCAGGTTGTGGAAGGTATCGCGGATGGTCACCTTTTCCGGGCTCGGCGGCACGCGCTCTTTGATCTGCATAAAGCCGTTAAGCATCAGCGGCAGCCCCACCAGCATCATCACCAGCGCCGCCATAAAGTAACCTTTGTCGTTACTGTACTGGGCGAAGAACGCCGCCAGCTTCGGGAAGAAGATATTGGCGCAGGCAATCCCGGCGTTCACCCCGAGCATCGCCGCCGTCACCGCGCGGGTGCGCTGGGCGGAGTCGTTGGTCATCACCGACGACATCGACCAGAACGGAATATCGGAGATGGCATACAGCGTCCCCCACAGGATGTAGGTCACCCCGGCGTAGAGGATTTTGGTGGTCATGTCCGCTTCAATTTTATAGAACGACAGCAGCGTGACGCCGGTGATCAACAAAGGGGCGATTAGCAAAAAGTGGCGAAACTTGCCGAACCGGCTGTTAATGGTGTCCATAATGCTGGCAAACAGCGGATCGTGGACCGCGTCCCACGCGCGGGCAATCAGGAAAATGGTGCTCGCCGCCAGCGCCGAAATGCCCAGCACGTCGGTGTAAAAATAGTTGATAAACGAACCCACTAAACCAAAGCTAAAACACTGACCTAAACCATAACCAAAATAAGACCACAACTCGCGAGACGGTATTTTCATTGTCATTGCCATTGTTATATGCCTGCCTGGTTGCCCGGCGGTGGACCGCCGGGTCGATATTATTAGTCCTGCGCCTGCGGGGCGATCTTACGCAGCTGCTGCATTAAAGCGATTTCACGGCGTGAGAATGGAATGCCGTTTTCCTCAAACACGTCGTGGAACCAGAGGCGGCAGTAGTCCGTGGACTCCTTCATCACCACCGGCCACGGCAGCCACGTCTGGGTTTTGCCGCGCACCAGCCCCCACTGGTAGGGCGCGACCTTCGCCGCATACATCAGCGGGAGCTGCTCTTCGATGGTGCTGCCCACGTGGCGCGCCAGCCATTCGGTGCAGAACAGCGGACGACCGAGCGTTTGCAGCTGCTGGATAATCGCCGTCATGCGCCCGGTATGGGTGTAGGCGTGGAAGCTCACCACGTCCGAGAGCGCCAGCGCGGTCTGGTCCAGCGGATGCCGGAAGAACGTCTCGCCCTCCTCTTCCGGCGGCAGACGCCAGGCGCAGACGGTGAGCGGCTGGGTCGGGTCCTCCTCACGCACCCACCGGAACGCCAGCTTCATCAGCTCATGGGCGCAGGTCTCCAGCTTCGCGTCGTACTGCACCTCCTGCGTGCCCGTCGCGAAAATGCCGCGGTTACCCGGCTCGTTATAAAGATCCCACAGCAGCACGCGCTTGTCCGCGCGGAACTGGCGGACAACGTCGCGGATATAGCGCTCGATCTGCGGCCAGCAGTCGGGATTGCACACCTTATCCCGACCCGGGCTCGCCGCCGCCTGGCTGTTGTGCTTGCCCGGTACGGGCGGCTTTTGCGGGCCGAGGTACGGCTCGTCGCCGGAGAAGCCACAGTCGTCCATCAGGGTCAGCATGGTGCTGAACCCGCGGCCGTCGGCTATGGTCAAAAACCGGTCGATGCGCGCCATCAGCCCGTCGCGGTCATGCTCCCAGACGATAAACGGCAGGTTGATGCGCAGGGTGTTGTAGCCCGCCTCCGCCGCCCAGCCCAGTTCGCGGTCGATGGTCTCGGCATCGAAGGTCTCTTCCTGCCAGATATCGGTCCAGTTCACCGCCGTCGACGGCAAATAGTTAAACCCGCACAGCCAGCCTTTTTGCTCATACCACGCCTGTGCCTGCTCCCTGCTCCACTGCTCTTTCATTACGCGTCCTCTTACTGATAATATTTAGCTAATAAATATTAGTTGCGGGATAAATGCGCAAATCAAGGCACGCCGAAAAGCGACGGCCTTCACAAAGTTCGCGCTTCGATGAATGAGAAACGTGATCGACGGCGCGTAAGCGCGCGGTTAGGGTATGATGCGAATTCGCGAAAGGGAGAGGACGGATGAAGCGAAAACCGAAAGTGACGATGAACGATATTGCGCGGGCGGCAGGGGTGTCGCAGGCGACGGTATCGCTGGTGCTTAACCAGTCCCGCAACATCAAGCTCAGCGACGACACCCGCCAGCGGGTGATTAACGTGGCCACCGAGCTCGGCTACGACCGCCTCCCCGCCGTTCACGCCCCGCGCAACCAGGAAGAGATCGCCCTGCTGGTCAGCTCCATGCAGAGCTTCGACCCGTTTATCGACGCCATCAGCCAGGCGCGGGAAGCCGCGTGGCGCAACGAGACCCTGCTCACCATCTACGACTACGGCGACGACATCGAGCTGGCGCTGAACATCATCCGTCAGCTGGAGAAGCGCAACTGCATCGGGATTATTCTCGCGTCTCCTGTCACCACGCTGGTGGACATGACGGCCTTCGAGGACTGCACCCGCATACCGCTGGTGTTGCTCAACCAGCGCGACCCCGGCTCGCCGCTGCTGCCGTCATTTATTCCGGACGACTACGCCAACGCTTTTCAGGTCACTAAACACCTGATTGCCTGCGGTGCGACGCGCATCGCCCACATTACCGGGGAGAGCTGGATGGAGGCCTCCCGCCAGCGTCTGGCGGGCTACCAGGCGGCGCTGGAACAGGCCGGACTCGCGTGTGACGAGGGCCTGGTGCGCCAGACCAACTGGCAGTTCAGCGAGTCCTTTACCGCCACCACGTCCCTGCTGGAACTGGCCGAGCGCCCGGACGCCATCTTCTGCGCCAGCGACTGGCTGGCGATTGGCTGCTATCAGGCGCTGGCGGTGAACGACGTGCGCATCCCGCAGGACATGCTGCTGGCGGGCTACGACGACCAGAAGATCTCCGAGCAGCTCACTCCGCCGCTGACCAGTATCCAGCTGCCCTACAGCGAGCTGGGACGGCTGGCGGTGGAGTACCTGTGCAATCAGGAAGATGCCGCCACGCACGTGACGCTGGCGGGCAGGCTGAAGGTGCGCGCCTCAAGCCTCGTCTGAGGTAAACACCATGCCCGCATAGGGCTTCTCGCGACACGCCGCCAGCCGCACGGCGAGGCTGCCCACGTGCAGCTCCAGCTTGTGCCCGTCCGGGTCGAGAAAATAGAACGACGACCCCTCGCTTTTGTTCTGCTTCCAGACGGTGACGCCCGCCTGCTCCAGCTTGTTCGAGAACGGTTCAAAATCCGCTTCTGCGACGGTAAACGCGTAGTGGGTGTAGTCGCTCTCCTGCGGCGGCACATTCTGGCGCGCCTCGTCGTACGACAGGCAGACCCACAGATCGCCGCAGGTGAGATAGGCCCCGGTATTCCAGCGGGCGTGGAGCGTCAGCCCCAGCAGCTCGTGCCAGAAGGTGATGCTTTTTTGCAGGTCGCTGACCGCGAGGGTCAGGTGGTTGAGTGATCGCAGCATAATGTGCCCTTTTGTTTTTCGCGCCGGACGTGATACGGTAAAAGCATGAACATAAACCACGCCGTGCTCACCGTAAACCGCTGGTGGCTGCCTTCTTAAAGGCGGCTCGGAGTTGTTTTCCCCATTTTCAGATAGCCGCCGAAAGGCGGCTTTCTCACATCTAAGACCCCTTTCGGCAACTGCACATTCAGGAGTCTTTATGAACGCACCCACCATCCTCACCGGCGACCGCCCAACCGGCCCGCTGCACCTCGGCCACTTCGTCGGATCGCTGCGCCAGCGCGTGGCGCTCCAGCAGACGCACAACCAGTTTGTGCTGATTGCCGACCTGCAGGGGCTGACCGACAACGGCAGCAACCCGCAAAAAATCCGCGACAACATCCCCGAAGTGCTGGCCGACTACCTCGCCGCGGGCATCGACCCGAACCTGACCACGATCTGCCTGCAGTCCGCCCTGCCCGCCCTCGCCGAGCTGACGATGCTGTATATGAACATCGTCACCGTCGCCCGCGTTGAGCGTAATCCGACGGTGAAAAACGAGATTGTGCAGAAGGGCTTTGCCCGCTCGCTGCCGGTCGGGTTTATGGCCTACCCCATCAGCCAGGCGGCGGACATCACGGCGTTTAAGGCCGAGTGCGTACCCGTCGGCGACGACCAGCTGCCGATGATTGAACAGACCAACGAGATTGTGCATAAGATGAACAGCCTGCTGCCCGCCCCGGTGCTGCGCCACTGTAAGGCGATGCTGAGTGACACCAGCCGCCTGCCCGGCATCGACGGCAGCGCCAAGATGTCGAAATCGCTGGGCAACACGCTGCACCTTTCGGCCAGCGAAGAGACCATTCATCGTGCGGTCAGCGCCATGTACACCGACCCGAACCACCTGAAGGTGAGCGACCCGGGGCAAATTGAGGGGAACGTGGTGTTTACGTACCTCGATGCGTTTCATCCGGATAAGGCGAAAGTGGCGGCGATGAAGGCGCACTATCAGGCGGGCGGGCTGGGTGACCGGGTATGTAAGGACGAGCTGGAGGCGTGTTTGCAGGAGCTGATTGCGCCAATGCGGGAGCGGAGGACGATGTATATGCGGGACAAGGGGGAGCTGATGGCGATGCTGAAGCGCGGGACCGAACGGGCGCAGGGGGTGACGCAAGGGACGTTGAGGGAGGTGAAGGTTGGGTTGGGGGTGCCGGTGTTTTAAAATAAGGTCATGCAGCGTATGTATTCAAATAATACATACGCCGCATAATATTATTTATCGGCAATTCAGCGAATATTACATTTATTATTAACAGGAACCATTACTACCCCTTCTTTAAAAGATGACCAATATCAATCTGGATATTTATTTCGGAATTTAGCCCAGCTTATTAACCACTTTATGACTATTCGCCATACAGTCTAAAACCTAGCATTGCTGCATTTACTCTTCTGCCCCTACCAGGAATTGTCATGCAGCTTTATACCAATGAATTCACCGCTGAGTTGAAAGCGGAAATAGATCGTTCGCCTTTTTCCGATGAAGAACTGGCCGCCATGCCTGAGGACGCGCGCGCCATCATTGCTGAACAGGAAGCCTTTCTTCGACAACATCCCGTCACCACCATCTGGCGGATCGCCACAGCTGGCAGCCAGACCCGACTGGGCGGCGTTGTTCTTCCCGTCGAACGTGAAGCCACAATGCTTATGGACGATGGGAGTTACACCAGCGTGATTGTCGAAGGAGACTGTGTGGCCTATCCGGATGGAACGCTCGCCACGATTATGACCTCAGCAGGCGAAGCGTTTTCCTGGAGACGTCAGGGCGTTGCGCTGGTCGGCAGCCTTCTTGATAACGATGACGAGATTATCAGCACACCGCTCGGCAGTATTTATCTGGTCACCCGCGAAGGTATTCCACCTCAAGAGGATTTCTTAACCTGGCCCGGAGAATAGGCCATGGGCTACCGTTCCACGAACTACGGCCGCGGTCAGGCGCTGCACGGCGACAGAACGACCACAGGCGCAATATGCTGCAGCACCCTACCCAACTGCACCGAGCATGGTCGCGGCGTTATCCGCGTTGGCGATAAAACCACAGCATGCCCTAAATGCGGCAAACAGGGCGTTGTTGCAGACGGCGAACCCCACGTTAACTGGATGGGGCAAACCTCAGCCGTCGATGGTTCTGTCGTCATCTGTGGCTGCCCGCACGGAACCAACCGCGTGATCGCCCCATCGGGAGAGTGGCTCGGCTCCGGCCCCTCTCCTGAACAGATCGCACAGGAAAAGCATCAGGCCATGCTCGCAGCGCGCCGAAAAGAGGAAGAGGCCCAAGCACAGCGACAAGCTGAAGAACGCGATCGCAACCGGGTCTTTGCAAAATCCTGCCTGCGTGGTGAAGGTTGTAATGATGCAGGCACCGGAAGCGAGCCGCACACCAACTTCGCCGAGATGGCATTTTACCAGGCCATGCCCAACGACGCCGCGCAGCACGCTCAGGCAGCAAAGCGTAAGGCGATTCCAAAGCCAAAGCACCGCAGCGCGCTTTATCTCTGGTGGAATGGGCATCACGAGGAGATGGACTATCAGGCGGCCATTGCGGCCGAAGAGAGGGCCTGGACCGCGCGGAACGCGATAGCCGATGCCAGCAAACTCGTACTGATTGGCGGGCGTACCATCACTTCCGGCACATGGGCCGTGCGCGGCGCTGCACTTGGCGAGATAGCGACGGGAGGCCTTGGTGCACCTGTCGCAGGGCTGCTGATAGGGATGTATCCCGGCAAGCTGAACGATGGCGAGCAGGATTTTATCGACAGGATGCGCGCCGAACAGATGCGGGAAGCCCCTACCCGCGTTCGCTTTACCTGGGAGGACGACGCCAGCGGTAACCCGACACCACGCGGCTGGCATACGCCGCCGGGCAAAGACAGCGTGCGCGTACGCACGATGGAGTGGGATAGCCGACGCCAGGCATACACCTTTACCACCGAAGAAAACCCCGGCATCACCCTCATCTGGACACCGGACCGCACCGGAGAGAGTAAGCCATGGGATACGGGCAATCAGAGCCCGGTACGGATACCGAACCCGGTTGTGGTTGATCCGCTGCCGGAGGATACGGGGATGGGTGTGACGACTAGCCCGACACCGGAAGAGAAGACGTTTGCGGATTATATTCTGATTCTGCCGGTGGGCGGGGTGCCGCCGATTTATGTCTATATCCGCCACAATCCCGGACAGGTCACAGGCAAGGGGCAGAAAATTAGCGGCATTTGGTTATCTGATGCGAATACGGGGAATGGGTCTCCTATTCCAAGCCAGATAGCGGATCGATTACGTGGGCAGACATTTACGGAATTTGACCAGTTTCGTAAGGCATTTTGGCTGGAAGTCTCGAGGGATCCGGTACTGCTGGAGCAATTCAACCGAGGGAATATTGGTAACATCAAGGTAGGGAAAGCACCGTCACCACGAGAAAATGAGCAGGTAGGCGGTAAAGTGAAATATGAGATTCACCACATAAATCCTATAGTTGAGGGTGGTGAAGTATACAACATTGATAATATGGGGATAGTGACCCCTAAACGTCATATTGAAATTCATCGAGGGACATAAATTGAGAACGATAAGTGATTATACAGAATACGAGTTTCTTAATTTCGTAAGAAAATTGTTTGATGTCACTGCCACCACTGAAGCTGAAGATATAAAAAACATCCTCGAATTCAAACGATTGACTGAGCACCCTGATGGTTCCGATCTTATTTACTATCCACGAGAAGATAGAGAAGACAGCCCCGAAGGCGTAGTCCAGGAAGTAAAGGAGTGGCGTAGGGAAAATGGTAAATCTGGTTTCAAACCATAGCATAGATAATCACGCTTTCTGAAGCAGTACTCTACTTCACATCTTGTCTAATAGCGGGTGACTGTTAAGTTCCGGATAGCCAATTGAAACGAACGAATACGGAATATTTTGTAAATGGAACCTACTCTCGCACAAGTTATTGAGGTCGTACGTGAGTCCTCTGGGATACATCGTAAACCTATTGATAGCAACACCTGGATTGAGGCCGATTTGCATATTTGCGGTATGGATGGCGAAGACCTACTGGAAGACTGCGAAGAAGCTTTTGGCGTTGAGCTTGCCACGGAAGAAGATGGCTATATGAAAACATTCTCTCTTGCTGAGAACGAGTATCTGTTTACGGGTGAGGGTATTGATTTTTTTGGCATCTGTCGGTTTATCCGCTGGGTACGTGGCATACCCGAACCTGTTATACGTGATTTAACTGTGGGTGAACTTCACGCTGCGCTGGTTAACGCGGTGAAAGAGCAGGTAAAGCACGAGTGATTTCTGCTTAATACGGGCATGGGATGACATGCCCGTTTTATTGCTGCAAGGGTTACATTAGATGGGAAGCAGGTTACTCAGACATCGCCTGCCCTGTTCCACGCTTAACCGCCGGTATATCGCCAGTATCATTCAGCGCCCCCGGAAACGTCTTCAACCACTGCGCGACTTTCTGCTTATTTATATTCACCACACTCATACCTTCCAGGCATCCCCATAATTCTCTTGTATGCTGTGGTGTAATCACAATACAGTCTTTCATGGCGCGGATTTTTACGGGCATACCGTTGATAAAGCCTGCACGGTTTAACCACTCGCCGCCCAGAAGAAGATATTTCATGTCTATGCGTGCATAGAGTTCGCAGCAGGCGGCACTGTCCTGCGGCGTTTCCGCGCGGGGATGGACGGGCGCTGCGTTGGTCTGGTTGCCGTGCAGACGGCGGGCGCTGTTTTTGCGTACCAGCTCGCGGTTTTCAATCATGCCGGCGAAAGCATCTGATTCTGTTTTGCAAACAGTAAACTCTGGCTTAAAATTCGTCGCAGCCATTTTCAACTCCGTATTAGTTGGTTGTGGTTAGCGGTATGGGGGTGTTGCAGCACCTTCATATCGCGAATTCTCTCTTTAAATATTCTTCAATATTTCCTTTGCCGTTCGGCGTAATTTCTGGTGCTCATTATACAGGGCTGAATATAAATACAGCGGTTTTGGGTGGGGGAAATTTGGAATTTGCGAGGGAGATTCAGGAAATAGGTCTTTGTGCGGTAAGGTAATGTTTTTGTTGATTACGGGTTGATTGGTCTGGGTTTTGCGAGCATCATCGCAATTATTTACCTTCTTCAGTAACGCGATGGCTTCCAGCAAAACTCTCGAACAGGCAATTGCCGACATCACCATCTGGCGCAAAGGCGAACAGCGTGCGCCGCATAAGCCTTTATTGCTCCTGTACGTGCTGGCGAACTATCAGCAGGGGCATGCGCGACTGTTTGATTACGGAACCGAGGTCCACGAGCAGCTGCTTAGCCTGTTAGAACGCTTTGGTCCACAGCGGAAGGCACATTACCCGCATATGCCTTTCTGGCGGCTCAAAGGGGACGGTTTTTGGGATCTTCAGAACACTGAGTTTTGTTCGACCACTGGCAGTAAGCAACCGCCTGTTAAAGAACTTATAGAAAATAACGTTGCAGGCGGGTTTGATGAAGAACGCTTTACGCTGCTGAGTAAGAACAAAAACCTGATCGGTTCGCTGGCGCATCAGATCCTTGAAGCGCATTTTCCTGAAAGCATTCAGGAAGAGATCGCGGATGAGATGGGATTTAATATCCAGCAGATCCGTAAGGTTCGCGATCCACTGTTCCGCCAGCAGGTGCTGCGTGCTTATAACTATGAGTGCGCCATATGCGGGTTCAACATGCGGCACGATAACGCTTCCGTTGGACTTGAAGCTGCGCATATCAAGTGGAAGCAGTTTGGCGGGCCTTGTGAGCTCCCGAACGGACTGGCGCTGTGCGCAATTCATCATAAGGCGTTTGATAAGGGATCGATTGGGCTGGATGAAAGTATGCGGGTGCTGGTATCTGAGGCGGTGAATGGGGGCGGGATTGTTGGGCAACTGTTCTGGGATTTTGCTGGGAAGCAGATTGCTTTGCCGATGGTAAAAGGGAATTATCCAGGGGAGGGGTTTGTGGAGTGGCATAGGAGGGAGGTTTTTAGAGAATGAGTGCGAAGGCCGAACTCGAACATCGCAACTATCCTTTTGATATAAATAGATTAAAAATTTCCACAATGGACATGATACCATCATTGATACCATCAGTCCCGATTTGTGATAATCGAACAAACTATATAAATTATTCCGACTTGATAGTGTAAAATCTATACATCCTGTAATCAAGGCTCCTAAGCAATAGTTTATTAATGGAATTATAAACAATGTATAGAGTAAATCAAATCATCAAAACAATAAGTAAAATGAATTCTTATGCTCCCTATAATCAAATAAATAAAAGAAGCAACTTACTTAGAAAGGTTCAAGTATATTCATTTCTCACATCACTAATTTCTCTTGTTTTAATGGTGATAATGGCAGTTATCTATAAAATTTTTGACCTTCCCAAGGGGCCGTTTCTTTTATCAGTACTCATTCTGTATGCCCTCAATTCACTTGCCGGTATAATATACTTATTCACCCCTATAATACCTGGCGTGAAGTTCATGCTCAACTTCAAAAAGGAAATTTTCAATGATCTAATTTGTGAAATTGACAATGATGAGCAAAATATAGAAAAACTGATGCCTTACTCGTTAACTGAATTAAACTATTCAATAGATTGGTTAAACATAAAGATACAAAGAGTTAAATCAAGAATAAATGATTTTTTTGGAGAAAAAACTGCCGTCTTATCAATAATTGGATTGGCATACTCAGCAGTTCAAGGTTTTGGTGGGTTAGACAAATTGGGTGATACCATATCAAAAGGGATCTTCAATTCCGGCACAGCAAATACACTAATCGTATTTGGATTAGCTTTTCTTTTAGGATTATCACTTGGAGCATTAGCACTCAGACATATATCCAACCACCTTCAATATCTCAAAGAAATATTAGAGTTGGCAAAAAAAGAAAAAGAACAGCAAGAAAAATAAATATAAGATAGATATTAAAATTCGAATGAAGCCATGCATTAACCATGTAGGGCTTCATTATCTAATTAAGGAATCATAGGGGATTTACACCCAAAAATCTTCAATATTATTGAAGCCATAATCTTTCGCATTTTTAAATTCATTATGTAACGAAAACCCACAGCATTCACATGTTATTTTCCATATGTAAGTAATGACATTGCTTACCTCGTTATCATTATTATACTCACAATCAGATTCAGGGTATAAAATCAAAGAGTTTACACCGCATACTGGGCAAGCCTTCAACTCTGCATGATGTTTCTGTAATTCATGATTAGCGACATCCTCAGCTTTTTGAATAGAAGCATTATCAAATAATGAAGAGAAATTTTGTCTTCCTGTTCTTTTTAAAACAGTTTCATATAAGGGATTATTATATGCAGCCCTTCCCATTTCTTTTAAAAATGCAACTTTATCCAACTCAAAAGCTGTATTAAAATTCATATTACTTAATTCAGAAATCGGGTCAACATTACAGTGTAGATCTTTATACTTCCAATTTATTTCATTACCATAAAATACATTCAGAGATAAAAACTCACTGACTAACGGTAAAATAAATCGGCAAACTAACTCATCAAGTGCTTCGTAGCGTAAAACAAAAAGCCCTCTATGCCAGATTCTATTCCTAAGTGAATTTACAGTTCTCAATACTTCTTCACCAGAAAGGATAAAATTTAATAATTTGAAATCATTGATACTTTCATTTTTAATCAACTCTAACAGTCTGGATATTGCTTCGCTGAACTCTATTGACTGTAAACTATTATCTTCAATCTCATTTAGCATTTCGCCTTTTAAAAGCTTTGATAGAACAACGGCTTTTTTAGATGCAACGTCAGCTAAAAGGGGGTGTTCATTTTTTAAAATATGTTTGCAAGCAAGTTCAAAGAAATGCTGAAAATGAACGATAGTCTCTGTACAAGACTCATAATAAGAAAGAGAATAATTTTTATCAACATCTTCAATATTAAAAATATTACTATTAAGGGATGACAAATTTAGTTTGAGATCACGATAAGTAGAAAAATATGCTTTAAGCGCAAGCCTGAGTGAAATAAAAGCAATATCAAGTTCATTTTCGCGTGACTCACAAACTCTGAATCCGTTTTTAGAAATATCTGTAAGTTTATTCATACAACCCTCTTAAACCAGTCAGTTTAAATACATTTTATTTTCGCATTATTAAAATAAAAAATATATTTCATTACATACATAACAGATAATGCCATTTTTATAAGCAGAGAGTCAAATCCACTTTTCACTAGCATGAAATTATTTAAAGCACAGATATTTTTAGAGCACACATAGTGTTATTGCTTTTAATCAAGATAATAGTATAATTGATAAAATTTATGATACAGCAGCGAATAACATGTCATTCAGATATATAGGGTCAAAAGCCAGATTAGTAGATCAACTTGGTGAGTTTATCGGAAAGCCATACTCAAAAGAATCATATTTCATTGATGCTTTTTGCGGTACAGGCTCTGTTGCTGAGGCCGCAGCCGAACTGGGTTGGAATATCAGAATCAATGATATTCTTTATTCTGCCGTCATAACCTCCGAAGCAAGACTAATGAGTATACATCAAGTTTCTTTCGAAAATTTAGGTGGATACGATAAAGCAATTGAAAAATTAAATGCGGTTGTTTTAGAACCGGGTTTCGTATGGAGGGCATATAGCCCAGCTTCATTAAAATTTTATGGTGTTGAGAGAAAATACTTTTCAGAAGAAAATGCCATAAAGATTGATAGCGTACGGAGGCAGATTAAAGAATGGAGAGATGTTTCTACAATTAGTCATACTGAAGAGAGACTTCTTATCGCAGATCTTCTGAAAGCATTAAACAGAATAGCTAATATAGCCGGTACTTTTGGTTGTTTTCTTTCAAAATGGACACCACAATCAAAAGGTTATTTAAAATTAGAGTGTCGTAAATTAAAAAATTATAACATCAAGATAGATGTATCCATCGGAGATGTCTTTTCTGTTAAAAACAAAGCCTATGACTTAGTTTATTTAGATCCCCCATATACCAAAAGACAATATGCAAGCTATTATCATATTTTAGAAACCATCGCCTTCGGAGATGAGCCTATAATAGAGGGAGTTTCAGGATTAAGACCCTGGAAAGATAAGGCATCTGCTTTTTGCTACAAACGTAAGGCATTGATAACATTAAGTAACCTGGTATCAGAAATTCAGGCCAAGAAAGTGCTAGTTTCCTATAGTAATGACGGTCACATCAAAATGGATGAAATGATAGCGGCTTTTAATAATTTGGGTATGGTCAAAGTCAGCTCTTTAGGAGAGATCAACAGATACGAACCCAACAAAAAACCTTTAAAATCAATAAGTAATGTGAATGAGTTTTTGGTTGAAATTGAGAAATAGTCCTATAAAATAGAGATATCAGAAACATATTTTGAATTTTATAGGATTAAGAAATGGCAGCACCTCGCCCATTAGAGCATGATCTGACAAAAGAAGCAGAGGATTTGCTTGCAAGATTCTCAGGCGAGTATGTTATCAAGTATTCTTTGAATAGGTTTGAGGCTAGAATGCTTCTTTTAGAAGCTGTATCCTCAAGATTTGGTGGGTTCGATTATTTAGAATATCAAAATGAATTTAATAAATCATGTGCGAAACATATTTTAGCTGATATACTGAATAAGTCAGAAAAATTAGTGAGCCTGATAACTACTATTCCGATCCCCCCACAAATTATTCTAAGTATTTTATCCCGTGAAAATTTAATTGAAAATGATCGAAAGTTAACGGGTGCCTATCACACTGATTTTCGCCTTGCTAAACGAATTGCTAACCAATGTATTAGTAATAATAAGGTTAACCCTACAAGTAAGGTTATTGACCCCGCTTGTGGAACAGGGATACTGTTAGTTGCACTTACAATCGAAATCTGTGGAAAAGATAGAAATATTGCTAATTCATGGCTGCAAAACTCTATATATGCCTGTGATCTTTCTAGTAACTCTTTACGTGGAGCTTTACTAAGTTTAGCTGCATTTACTAATGATCTTTGCATCTTGAAGATTATGAGAGGGCATTGGTTTTGCGGTGACAGCTTAATCCAGAATGATCTTTTTTGGAATAATTTGAATAAAGATGGTTTTGATGCCGTTATAGGCAACCCTCCTTGGGAAAAAATAAAAATAACTAAGCATGAATTTTTAAAATCATCAGGAATTAAAAGACATTACGGACAAAGTACAGAAGCTTTTATTGGTGATGAATTCCGAGAAAAACAAAATGCAATCGCTAAATATAATAAAAAACTTCTTACAAGATATCCGTCATTAGGATTTGGCGAGCCTGACTTGTATATCGCATTCACTGAGCTTTTTTTCAGGATTTGCAGAAAGGGTGGGGTAATTGTTGCGATCCTTCCTGGTGGTTTTATCCGCTCTCAAGGTTCAAGCTATGTGAGAAATAAACTCATTTCTGAAAGTGAAGATGTAAAAGTTTCAGTGATTGATAATAAAGCAAAGTTTTTTGAAATTGATAGCCGTTTCAAATTCTTAATTATCTCTCTGCAAAAAAAATATGATTCTATTGATTATAGTAAGCAAAATCTACATTTAACTCATGAGAAAGGAAACCTAATTGGTTTAGAGACGTTAGGTAATGTTCATATAGGACGTAAAGCTTTGGCGAATATTAGACCAGACTTTAGTATTCCAGAAGTTAAAAACATTACTGAATGGCGACTATTTTTATCATTATACGATTCAGGCATAAAGTGGGACGATAAACAATCAGGTTGGAATGTTAAATTTAGTCGTGAAGTTGATATGACGAAAGATAAAATAAATTTCCAAAAAACGTTTACACCCAATCATATACCTGTAATCGAAGGAAGAATGGTTTCACAATATCGTTTTGGCTGTAAAGGCTATATATCAGGATCTGGAAGAAGTGCTCTTTGGGAAAGTTACCCCATTGGTAATTCATTAATTAGCCCACAATTCTGGATTGCTAAAAGTAAGCTGTCTTCATTAACGCATGAAAGAATTAAATCGAAAAGAGTTGGATTTTGTGATATTTCAGGCCAAACTAATGAAAGAACCTTCATGGCCGCTTTAATACCAGAAAATGTAGTTTGTGGTAATAAAGTACCAACCATTCTCTTTGATAATGATAACAATAATGAATGTTTATATGTTTGGTTAGCCATAACAAATAGCTTTGTATTTGACTGGGCAATACGCAGAATACTGACCACTACGGTGAACTATTTTTTATTACAAAGCATTCCTTTCCCTCGTATAATTAGGGGAGGCTTACCATGGCATAGTCTTCTTGAAAAAGCACAAGAAATCTCATCGTTAGATAATGTTGGATATTCATATGAAAACTTGTTGAGAATATCTTACTTAAGAGCAGAAATAGATGCAGAAATAGCTATTGCATATGGGCTTTGTATTGAAGATATGGAAGTCATTATGTCTGATTTTCCTTTATTAGATAGAGGTCAAACGCCACTAAAAGGCGAAAAAAAATCTACGATAACTCGTGATTTGATATTATCAACATTAGCGAGAAAACTTGGATTTAATTCAACAACATGGCAGGCCAGAAAGGATGAAGCAACATCGAGTGGTGCTGTTGCTTATATATCTTCTCAGGCCATTTTTAAAGAAGGTAGTATCGTTACTAAAAAGGTTGTCAATAATGACTAATACAGCAAGTCGTGTTTCACGAATTCTTTTTAAAGAGATTGTGGATGGCGATGTAAGAAAAATACATGCAGATTCCAATGATAGCGACTCTGGTGGTGGAGCCCGCGATTTCCGTTTTGGGTCATACTCTGAATTAGAACATATTTTTCATTCTATGTTTCCATCTCCAATACAGGATTATCGCAGAAGAAGTGGTGTGACATCTTTAGTCACTATTTATTCTGGATATTTCTACTGGCAAGATCCTGTGACAGGTCAAACTTTAAGACAGATATCTTATTTCGAACCACCGACCGATGCTCGTCCACAAGAGGGCAGAATTACAAAAATTCACGAGCATCCTTGCTTATCAACTGCCCTTATGCCGAACTCCAGTACAACCAACAGAGTGTTTTTGTTATTAACACAAATGGATGATGGTACGGTTTGGCCCAGCTATGTTGAAGAACGAACATTGAGGTCAGTTGGTCTATGGGCTAATGAAGTAACTACAAAAATGCTTAACTGCATTGATTCTCCCCGTAGAGCAAATCAATCTGTTATTGGTTATTATGATTTTACAACTCATGATAGATATTGTAATTGATAATATTTAAGGCCATTACACAATGGCCTTCATTCTAATGCCCGTGATTTTAAAGGAAGAATATAATGATTAACGTTAAGCAATCAGCACTAAACTTAAAGTATGTTTGTTCATTTTTTTTAAAAAATCTTATTTATAGCGTTTTTTTCTTATTAATATTATGTACAATTTCTTATTTAATTCCTGAAAAAACAATAGGCTTTTATATTATATCTACATGTTGCATTTTAGCAGCACTATTGATTGTAGTTTTATGGAAACTTGATGAATCATTTAAAGAATTAAATGATTGTCTTCTTTTCTTTTATGCGGCCTATTTAGCTTTAAATAAAATCTTGGTGCCTAATGATACTTATTTAAAACTACCGGTTAATGTATCTTTCCAAGATCTTTGGAATGGGGATAATAAAATAGAGTATTTCAACCTATTAGTACTTTTCCTTGTAGCTATTTGTACATTAGGAAAAGCAATAATAGCCTATCGTACATTTAAATCAAAATATAAAGAAAAACCTTAGCCTATTTTTGATAATGTTCTTTAATTGCGTCAATCATCTCAATAATAAAGACAGGTAAAATAACAATACCTGTCACGCCTAAAAATAATGGAATTATATTTGGAACGCATATAGCTATAACAAGTAACACGGCAAAATGGCATCTCAAGTCTTTATTCAAATTGGTTTCTTTTGGCATAATTTATCTCCTCAGTAATTAACAGTTAAATTAATAACTGCACAAAATTGGAATGTCAAATATTTAAATAAAGCAAGAGCTAATTTATAGAAGCGGTTGCACCGTTCTATAAAGCTCTTGCATTTCTTGCTTCCTTTCAGTCAGACAATAAAAGAAAATCAAAACAATCAAGCCTATAGATTGACAAAAAACTCATTCATTATATAAGTGGTATATAAAGCATATGGATTATGCTTACCAATTAATATCATATAAAATGGAGTTTATATGCATAAGATAAATTATACAGATGATATAGATCTATCCAAAATTTCCCGCCGTGGTAGTTTTGATAAAAGTAAATTACCTTCAGAAGCAGTAAGAAGCTATTGTGTCAGTGTCCGTTTGAATATTGAAGAACTGCAACTCCTGAATATTAAGCGAGGCTCTTATAAAAAGGGAGAGTGGCTTCGAATGGCTTCCCTTCAAAGGTTACCTCCGGCTATACCAGCGATTAATACCAAAGCATGGAAAGCTTTAACTGAAATATCACAAAAACTAAATCGCATTGCGGCCCACATAGATGGTAAGAGTAAAGATAGTCACCTTACTCATACAGAGCTTTTCGCTGTGAAGCGACAACTGGAAGAGCTTCGCACGAATCTTTTAAGTGACAGTATATGGAGCCTCCCGAATGAAGGGTATGCGAAAAATTCGCAGGGGTAAGAACTTTGCTGGTGTGGTCCAATACGCATTGAAACCGGGAGCACATCATAAATGCGATCCAGTCGTAATCGGGGGCAATATGCTGGATGACACGGCCCATGAACTGATTGCTGAATTTGATGGCACTAAACAACTTCGCCCAGATGTTCAGAAACCGGTATGGCACAACTCGCTTCGCTTACCTGATGGTGAATCATTATCGAATGACCAATGGGTAAGGATAGCTGACGACTACATGAAGAGGATGGGATTCAGTGATACTCATGTTCGTTGCTATGTGCTTCATGACGATCCGGCTGGTCAGCACATACACATTATCGCAAGTCGCATAGACCTCAATGGAGGGAAGCTCTATTTGGGTAGGAATGAAAACCTTATCAGCACACGGATCATTAGTGAACTCGAAATCGCTCACGGTCTGACAGTGACCAAGCCAGCCCCTTCCATTACACCAAAGCAACAGAAGCGAAGAAAAGTTTCCCGTAATGAACAGATGCTTTCAGAACGGACTGGCCTTCCCTCCCCTAAAGAAGCTCTACAACAGATACTTGATAAAAGTTTGGCAGATACACCTGATCTTTTAACTTTTATAAAACGACTGGAGGAAGCTGAAGTCGGCTGGACGGCTAACATTGCTTCTACCGGTAAGATGAACGGCTTCTCATTCGAATACCGCGATATCGCTTTCAAGGCATCCAAACTTGGAAAGGCATACTCTTGGGTAAATCTTCAAAAGCAGCTTAACTACAACCCAGATCACTTAGAAGCTCTGCAGGCTATAAAGGAAGCTATCCCTGCTCCTGCTTCTGCTTCTGCTTCTGCTTCTGCTTCTGCTTCTGCTTCTGCTTCTGCTTCTGCAAAAGATGTTGCAACAACGGATATTCCAAGGGAAAGCATAAGTGATAAAATTGTCGAACTGGAACTACGGCTCAGAGAAGACAAACGGAATGAAATCGTAGAAAAGATTCTTCAAAAAAATGCCGTCAAAAGGCAAAAGCATCTCAGGCTCATCGGCTGGATTCCATTTATCAGAAGGTTCATAGAGCTTCTGCGAAGCTATGGTAAGAGCATTCTTCATAAGACCCCTACAAACTTCTCAGAAGTCTATTCAACACATCATCTAAAACCTGCAAGAAAAATTCGTTTATAGACAGTCAATTACCCTCCCCCCCTCGTAAACGCACTCTATTACAGAGTAATAAATTTGTGTTTAGTCAAGAAATATTGATCGTTATTACAGATCGATAATGCAATTATGATAGTCTATATCTATCAAGTAACAATCATCGATCGGTACAAGCAATTTTACTAAAGCGAGCCGGTCATCGAGAATCCCTACAAACAGCATTTAATCTTCCAGATTGGGATAGCTATGAAAAACGAAATAATAAAGTGTCCATTTTGCTTTAAAGAGAGCCAGTTCGGAGTACGTGTCTGCACTGGCTGTCACGCAACAATTAACTATGGTGTTGTTTCACCGTGGCTTGCTTTACTAATAGGAATTGTGCTGTTAGCGATTGCTTTCCTCATATTCGCTATCAGTCAAAGTTTTATATTAACTGTCGTTATCTATTTTGCCTCAGCAATTTTTTTAAGATTTTATTTACGCAAGAAATTTGCGCACAGAGCCGTTTTCACACATAAAAGCTAACCCTGTCCAAATATAATAAGGAAGATAAAATGAAAATAATTATTGTCACCTCCTTTTTCATTGCAATATTTTCAATTTCTGGCTGTTCAACATCAGGGAACCAGAACCTTAAAAACGAAACACCACAAAGCCTCCAGTCAAAGATCATTAAAAACAAAACAACTAAGACTGAATTACTCACTAAGTTAGGTGAGCCTGATACAAGAACCACACTCGATGACGGAAATGAGCAATGGAAATATTTCATGTCTAACAATCAGTTCAATGCAACGACTTTCATTCCTGTTGTGGGGCTGTTTACTGGCGGTTCTCAGACTCAGTCTAAAACTCTTGAGATCGACTTCAAGGGAGAGACCGTAAATAAATGGACTTTCTCCTCTGATAACAACAACACCAAAACTGGTATTCTTAATTAATTATTTTTGGATAAGAAAATGAAAATATACTCAATCCTCACAGTTATTCTTACCTCATTTCTTCTAACCGCATGTAACAGTGAACCATCGCAAGACGATATATACAATGCTTTCAAAAGTGTTGTAGATAAATCAAATGCCAGTATGAAAGCTTTTGATTCAAGAGTTTCAGAAAAGGATCTTTTAAGAATTGATTATGTGAAGAAAGTTAGCTGCACAGAAGAAGCAAACAATGTTTATAACTGCATTGTCGATGCCTCTATTAGTAATATGAAACAGACAAAGCCTGTTAAGCTTGTGAAAGCAGATGGTATCTGGAAAGAAGTTCAGTAGTAGCCTGTATCACTAAGTCTTTTTTTAGCCCCTGCTTAGGGGCTTTTTATTGCCTATAACCTGACGGTTATTACGCGAACTTCATGGGTTAACTCTTTCTCAATTACTTTCATTTCATATTGTGCTCTGACAGTAGCATAGATTTCCTCTGCTTTTTCTTGATTGTTATCTATGTAATTAACAAGCGAGTTTAGTTCCCTAATAACTCCTTCTTTGTTATTTAATCGTTGTAGAAGATTGCTTGTCAGACTTTTGTATACCGAGCTAAACATAGTCATTATGTTATCAATATTACGATTGGATTTGGAATAAATCCTTTTAGGGTAAAAATATTTTAAATGGTATCCCACAAAAATTAAGTAAAGTTGATATGAGAAACTTTTATCTCCGGGCTGGTACCGTTTTGAGATATATTTATCAATTATAATGATAAGTTGCTCTTCCAGAGTAAACTCTGAATTGATGATGTTTTTGTCCATAAAATGCATCCTTGCATAATTGAAATAGTCATCCTGACCATATATTTATATTTATCGTATTTATTTAACTTGTCAATAGGTGTAACCTATCAACTATTATTTTTTATTAAATGGTCTATTCAATTGTTCCATAGTGAGACCATGTCTATAAGCATTATACTGCCAATAGCTAAACTGCTCTTTGTATCTATTGTTCTGTTTTTTTAACATTTCATTTTCGGCTTTAAGATTTATTATTTGTTGTGCCGCAATCGTTAAGTTAGCTGGCTTTTTAAGGCCAGATTTTTTCAAATTAGACAAATTTTTCTTTGTTCTATATGCTTCAACAACTTCATCATGAGCACTTAGAGATTGCCTTGTGATAGTTCTGTTTAGATTCTTATAAACTGATTCACATAAATCGCTCCATGTGATTTTACCGTCCCAAGTCAGTATAATGTGTTTAATTGCCTTTATTTCACTCCTGTTTAAATGTTTTGCCATATGCATCTCCTGTTTCAATTATTCAATAGTTTATTAATTCTTTCCAAATTTTTTTTGTGGTGTTGCAACCATTTGTCTGCACCATAATCACCATTTTCATAAGCGATCTGAGTTATTCTCTTTAATTGCATTACTTTCTCTCGGACAGATTGCAGTCTAATTCTATCTACTGAGTTAATGTCCGGTGTTTCATTATCACATTCAATAAGATGATTAATTTTTGCACAAGGCTTGATTAAATAATTATGTACACAGTAACCAAATTCAGTTAAGTGTATTGCACCTTGATTAAGGTTATCAAAATCAATTGTCAATTCATTTGTGGGTATTGACTCCCTTTGACAGTAATTACTCCTATTCAATTTAATAGCTTTGATTTTATCTAACATATCTTCTTCCGACACATGGTTATAAACTCTGTTCTGATTCGCATTGATACGACCAGACCATTTAGCTATATCCAGTTCAGACATTTCACCATAATGGGCTATTGTGTTTAAAAGGTGCCGTGGCTGGTGTGAGCGAATAAGTAGTGGTTTACCTTCATCATCATAATATCCATATCGGGAAAATATATTTTTATAATTCATCTCATAGCTTTTTTTTCTTTGTATGTCACTGAAAAAGAAACTTTTAGTAGGTTTGTAAAATGTGAAAATTGAAGTCATTCTTGATAAAGAAAATTGATCAGTATTGAGCAAGCATAAAGCATTACTAAATTTTATGGATTTTTCTTTATCATACCATGGAAAATCTCTGCTAAAATTAGAACTAATAATTTCCCACAAATTACTCAATGAATAGTTGTAATCATTGTGGTTTAAGAAACTTTTCCCACCATCCAAACTCGTTCTTTTAATTTTTAAAACACATGATTTATGATCAAATAAATTATACCCCAGTGCATGGCAAACTTGTACAACGGTCAATTTAGCTTTTTCATCAACTGTTGGGCAAAGCTCATGTCGGTAAAATTTATCCGGGTGCTTTTCGCACCAGTGAGCAAGTGCTCTTGCATTTTGTGATAAGGAAAGTAATCTTCTAATCGCTTTCTTTGCAACTGGTATCATAACCCGTGGAATCCATTTGATATTAGGGCCATACCCTTTTACCGAATAAAATCTCAAACCATATCTTTCGATACCCTTGCCATCTATTTGTGTAATCTCACAATCAGCAGGTAAGGCTAAAATTTCAGAAATTCTGCTCGGACAACAAAGTAGAAGTGCAAATACTGAACTGGTGAACTTATCCCTTGGACTCAGTAACTCATCATTTTGAGAAAAAATATCAGCAATAGCGAGCAATGCTTCTTCATCTGGTAACTTATCGCTTCGGTGATAATCCTCAATCTCAGGAAGATAATTGTTTTTGACTTTCTGTTTTACATGGTTTTTCCATGAGATATATCCTGACTTCACAAGATTATGTTCACACAGAAACTTTGATATTTTTTCAAGCTGTATTCCACATTTAGCCAAAACGTTACCTTCAAAATATTTACTCCCGATCTGCATTGCCTCATCGAAAACAACGGCTGTAACATTATAAATGAGACCAGTGTTCTGAACCTGCAAAAGGGCCTGTTCGAGACATCGCAAGGCCATCATAATAACCCCATAATTTTTTAATGGTTTCAATGTGTGTTGATATCTGATATATGCTTTCGCAAAATTGATATAATCTTCGTGCATTGCATCAATGGAATCAAAGATTTTATTTCCAATCCCTATTTTTCTAAATGTGACATATCCTTTCCAGGCATACTGCTCCCAATCCTGAGTTTGGGTTAGTCCGGACAGTTGATAGCGACAAAATTTTATGAACTCATTATAATTTTCTTCTACAAGAATATGTTTTTTTGATTTGAACAAAATAATATTATTCATAGTTGATTCACCTCACTGCGATCAATCGGAATAAAAAACATACATTGATTGCAAGGAAATCCTGAATTCTGACTCTGGCATCTACTTGAAGAAAAAAATTTGAAATGACTACTCTTTTTCGATTTGATTCCGTTCATAAAAATATCAGCGACAAATGACAATTGTTCTGAAACAGCGGAATCAATCCTTTCAACACTGTCAGCATGATTTTTAATATAAATCCCCGCACTTGAAGTAGATGAATGATCCAATAATTCAGCTATAGTATTAACATTATGCCCATTCTTAGCCAGCATAGTTGCTATTGTATAACGAAGCCTACGAGGAGTAATATTTAGTATCGAACCGGTACGGTTGGATATTACATTCCCATTATTAACAATACTTTTCAATGCTACATTAGCAATTGTAGGCTTCGCATATAATTTATTATATTCCAGAAGAATTGAACCTGTTATGGATAAATCTGAGAGTTTTTCCTCATTTAAGAAAATAGGAACTTCTCGTTTAGAATAATCATCAAGAGTTTTTCCAAGAGCTTGCTCAACAAGTTTCACTGATTGATTAGCTTGCAATTGAACAATTGATGCAACCTCTGATATTATTGCAAGTTCTCGATATCGTAGTTCTTTACCCCGTTGTTTTACTCGTGGCACTGAAATTACATATTCTACTTTGCCATTATCTAAGTTCTTTTGTAGAAGGTCTTTATATTTCAACATAACTAACTGCTGAGGTCTTCTACCTGTAAGACTGATCAATAGTGATATTGCATAATGTGGCAGTGACAGTTCACCTTTTCTATATGCATGATTCATAGCCTTAATCAAAGAAGTATGTTCTTCTTTATTTAATGGTCCCTCTGTTGGATCATCTTGAAGCACAGACTGACCAGATTTTTTTATTTTTAGGTCCAAATGCTTTAACAGTTCTACCGCACTTTCATCTATTCCCGGATATCCTAACTCAAACCATTTAATCAAAAATGGTCGTAAAACGCGAAATGATGCTGAGGCTTTTGATAATTTCTTATTTTGATATTCAATTAGAACCTTATCATCAATATGAGTAGGAGATAGTTTACGGATAAGACTCTCCATATTTCTAACAATATTTTTCACATACAAATAGCTGTTGCTATTAAAATAATATTGTACTGTATATACAAACCCACAAACCAAATTTTCGTTCATAGCATATATTAAGTTTGTAAGATTGATTCCGTTATTTTCAATCGAACTGACGATTTTATGTTCATGCAAAGACATTTTATCAGATTTATTTTTAATTAAATTATTCATCAAATTCTCCTTTGAATAGTTGCTCTTGTTGTTCAAGTGCAGTTTTTTTCGATAGCTCATAAATATGCCTGCGATTATAAATCATTGAAGTTTCTGAACCCGGTCGCCATCCCATGAGATAAGAACGGATTTGTTGCTCTTTTTCATCGGATATGTCCTGATTCTTGTCTATTGCTTTCGAAAACTCATAATTCCATGTATGTCTGAGTTTGTGACCTGTCAATCCCCCTAGAAGTGAGGAGGATTGACGAACAACACTCACCACTTTGTGATATGAAGAAAATGAAATAGGTTGCCCTTGAGTTTTTCCTTCCTTATAAGTAATAAACAGGAAATCATGTTTGTTAGAATTTTTTATGTTTCTTCGATCATTCAGAATATAATCTGAAATTTCAAACATGAGCTTTTTATCAGCAATTAATTTCCTCTCACAAGTTTTAACTAAAGGCTGATACACTCGCGGATCTGTTTTATCATTTGCTCTTCTTCTTATTGCAATTGTCGATTCTGCAAAATCTATATCACCAATTCGCAGATTCAAAAGTTCACCTGCTCTCAGGCCAAAGCAGTGTAATAGCAGGAATATTAGATTGTTTCTTTTTTGCACTTTTTCTGAAAAAGGATTTAATTTGCTACCCGGTGCAAGAATGCTAAACAAAGAATCCAATTGTTCATTATTTAAACTTTTTTCTATATCCATATTATATTTATCATTATTTCTCGGTTTCTTTCGTTTTATGTTGTTAATGAAATCTAAAATATATTTGAGAGTATCCTTCTGTCCTGTATGAGAAAGATGTATTTTGCACAGCCATTCCAGATAGTTAGCTATGGTTGTTATCCGAAAGTACTTAGTTGGTTTTTTGACATTTGAACTTCTAAAATTATCATTCTCGCCATCTCGAAAATTGAATGAAGTGAATTCGATCAAATCTTCAATTTCATGAGGAGCCAGAAATATCCTTTTCTGAATTCTTTCATCAATATTGATATTTTTTCTCATAAAGAATCGATATAACAATGAAATGCTCCCAGCGATAACCTTCATTGTTGATATAGACTCTGACCGATTCCTGACTTGTGTTGTTATATACAAGTTTGGATAATACAATGGCTCACCAGTATCTTTATTTACAACATGACAATATCTCTCACCATTTTCGAACATAAAAGAATCCACACAAATACTGCACATATTTTCCTCCTAAACTTTACAAAAAGTATAATTCCAATATATTAATAATAAGCATTTCGTAGATTTACAAATTTATTTGGATCGATTAAGCCATTTAGTTAAATTAAAACAGTGAGATAGATGTTTATTCCTGTCAAATTATCATCTGGTAGATCTAGTTTATATTATGTACACCTAATACTTCGAAACCTATCTCACTGCATTGCTAATAAACGGCAACCAAAATAATGTAAACTATTTTGTAAGGTTTTAAGCTAAAATATGGAGTAAAACTTTACATTTTTACAAAAGAGTTCTCAGACCAATATGGTATTGGATTAATCGCTTTGAAAGACTTTTCATTTCTACAGGGCATTTAATTAGTGAGAACCATGTTTCATAGACATAAAACTGTTCGAAAATATTAAGCTCAGAGATCGAATCTAACGGTTCTCTTAGATTCCCCACTAAATACTGGCTTAACCAGTAAACAATCTTTCTGTTAAACTCATTATCAGGTAAATCGTAAATCGCTCCGGGTTCGAAAATTTCACAAAAAAGTTCCTGACCCAGATTACACATATGGTTATCTTCACTCACAAATTCTTCGATATTCATAACATGTCTCCCCAAATAAACTAAGCAACATTATTTCGACTTGTTTCGATAACTGATTGAATCCACTCGTCAACTTCACTCTCGACAAAAGCAACGGCACGAACACCGATCTTAACGGGTGCCGGAAACCGACCTTCACTGATCAGACGATAGACCCAGGCTTTGCCGAAACCAGTTCGTTTCAAGACTTCTGGTAAACGAATTAAGCTTTGATTGATTGTATTCATTTGGCTGTCTCCTCCGTTTCGTTACGGAGATATTAGCCACACAGATTTGTATCTATGAAGGGAATGCTGATAACTGAAAAGTTAGATGAGGGAAGAATGAAAGGAAATTCCGGGGAAGAAAAATATTTACGCCCTCCCCTTGACAATTAACATGATGATTTACAACTAGAAAGAGCCTAGTTCCGAAATCGGTATGTTGAGGAGATGGCTGTTTTTGCTGATAAAATGTTCCAGACTACGGGTTGTTTCTCCACTCAATGACTTCTCTGCAACAGGCCTGTCTGTATCTTTAATGTGATCTTCTCCTCTGATCTCACTTGTAAAGTCGGGATACAAGACACGAGACAAGACCATATTTGAGATTTTTACTTTTTTAAATTTTGCCCAAATCAATAGATCTATCATTGGGATAATATTGTAATCGACAAGTTTTCTTATTTTTGCAAGTCCAATTTTTTCTGTTTTGACTGGCTCAATTTCATATTCTTTCCTAAGATCTGGTAGCATCGTTTGTAAGGCTGTTATAATTTCTTCATCGCTGGATAAGCCTAAATCAAAGGAAACATACATCTTGCTACTATTTTGGTTTAGAAAAAAGTCTCTCATAGTTTTTGTTATTGGTTTCTTTTTCAACTCTTTTTTGAAATCACCATTTTCTTCAAAAAAATCCATGCTAAACATTATTAACTTGTTCTCTAATTTTTTTATATCACCAAAGCTAACCTGCGCAACATGCCTTTGCCCCTTGCCAAAATGACCATGATTATTATCTCGTCTGCTTAAAATAGGATTGCCTTCCAGGATAGACCTTAAATTTTGATTATCATCTTCCCATCCAAAATTTACACTGTCGAAAATCGCTTCTCTAAATGCAAGCTCAGTATGCAGTTCTTTGATTGTAAGTGATTTTAACTGCTCATAGTTTTCGAGACTAAACCAGCTTTTTAATTCTTCATAAGGGCTTACTACTTTCATTAATCCCTCCACTGTATTCAAAGCTTGAATGAGTTAATACTGCTTATTTAAAGTAATTCTCCCTTAACAAGGTTGATAAGGGAGAGCGATTAATTAACTACTTATTCATAGTTAAGTTTTTTTAAAATCAAATGGTGAAACTTGTCGTATTCTAAGGAGGTCAAGGTAATCGGCCCACCACTGCAACATAAGCTTTCTCTCATCAAGGTGCTCTGCTTTATGTATGTAGGCAGCACGAACTGAGTTCCGCTCCTGATGGCTCATTTGCCGTTCAACAGCATCTTTCGACCACAAGCCGGATTCAATCAAGGCACTACAAGCCATAGCTCTGAATCCATGTCCACAGACCTCCACGGTTGTGTCATAGCCCATAGACCTCAAAGCCTTGTTTACCGTATTTTCACTCATAGGCTTTCTGAAATCATGGTCGCCAATGAAAACAAGTTCATGATCACCGCTGATCTCTTTAATTTCCATCAACACAGCCAATGCCTGACAACTCAAAGGAACAAGGTGTGGAGTTCGCATTTTCGAACCACGGTGCGAATGTTTTACTCCGGGTAGTGGTTCTCGTTCAGCGGGAATAGTCCACATTGCATTCTCGAAATCGATTTCCGACCATCTTGCGAATCTGAGTTCACTGGAACGAATGAAAATGAGCAATGTCAGCTTTACGGCTAACTTCGTGAGTTTTCTACCCTTGAAACTATCAATTCGTTCTAAAAGTTCTGAGAATCGTTCGAATGGCAAAGCTGGCCTGTGGACTCTTTTAGCTACCGCAATAGCTCCTGCCATCTCCTGGGCAGGGTTGTAATCTATCAGCCCATTCTGGACAGCATATCTCATTACTGCCGTTGTTCTTTGCTGTAAACGGGAAGCAACTTCCAGTCGCCCAGAAGCTTCAACAGCCTTGATAGGGGCAAGAAGATCTCTGGTATTAAGTTCGGATATTTTTCTTTTACCAATAGCAGTAAAGAGACCATCTTCCATGCTTTTTAGAACTCTTTCGCTGTGGGAATCTGACCATTTCCTTTTACAGGCAGTATGCCAGTCCCTTGCAACAGCTTCGAATGTCAGGGCTTCGCTCTGCTCGATCTTGTCTGCTTTTTTCTTCTCGGAAGGGTCGATACCATCAGATACCAACTTTTTGGCCTCATCTCGTTTCCTGCGAGCTTCACCAAGAGAGACCATTGGATAAACACCCAATGCTAAAACTTTTTGTTTGCCCTCGAAACGGTATTGGAGTCGCCAGTATTTTGAACCATTGGGGTTGATCAGCAGGTGCATACCCTGCCCATCAGTAAGTTTGAAGGGTTTGTCAGAGGGCTTGGTAGTCCTAACTTTGATATCCGTGAGAGCCATCAGTTGATACCTCCAGTGTTGGTACCAAAATCAATCGAACCGGGAATACCATCAGTTATACCATCATCAGTTGGTATATGTTCAAGGAATTGAGTAGACGTGGACAGACTAAGAAAAGCCAGAACTCTGCTTAACTTACTGTTTTTATGGACTAAAGCAGACGTTAGTAGACTGAAAAAAAGCTTTGTATGGTGCCGAAGGCCGGACTCGAACCGGCACGTATTTCTACGGTTGATTTTGAAT
>ENA-UOZQ01000019-UOZQ01000019.1-food-metagenome-genome-assembly--contig:-NODE-19-length-101054-cov-173.979475_pt1 | contig 101054 bp, 103 predicted proteins | sample MGYA00249876_ERZ772739 | MGnify/ENA primary metagenome ERZ772739 (study PRJEB29005, sample SAMN08379460) | food metagenome | isolation source: cheese spiked with Escherichia coli O103 | study: EMG... | reverse complement strand
AAGTGGTGGGTGATGACGGGATCGAACCGCCGACCCCCTCCTTGTAAGGGAGGTGCTCTCCCAGCTGAGCTAATCACCCCCGCTGTGTGGAGTCGCATTATAGGGAGAGTTCAAAATGAGTCAACGCATTTTCTAAAGAAATTGTTCGTTCGTCGTAAATTTAAGCAAGATGATCGCAAAACAGACCGTGTTGCGCAATTTGTCAACGAAAACAATAATGCGTAAGGTAGAAACCCGAACTACATTGAGGAATCAGGCGGGAGTGATAGAATATCGCCCACTCAATTTTTCCAGGATTTGCCGGTTGTCGGCATCTTTCTAAACGTAAGGCCATTTCATGAAAATCAAAACTCGCTTCGCGCCAAGCCCAACAGGCTATCTGCACGTTGGCGGCGCGCGTACTGCTCTTTACTCCTGGCTTTTTGCACGTAACCACGGCGGTGAGTTCGTGCTGCGTATTGAAGACACCGATCTTGAGCGTTCCACGCCGGAAGCTATCGAAGCCATTATGGATGGCATGAACTGGCTGAGCCTGGAGTGGGATGAAGGTCCGTACTACCAGACCAAACGTTTTGATCGCTACAATGCGGTGATCGATCAGATGCTGGAAGAGGGCACTGCTTATAAATGCTATTGCTCTAAAGAGCGCCTGGAAGCGCTGCGCGAAGAGCAAATGGCGAAAGGTGAGAAGCCGCGTTATGACGGTCGCTGCCGCCACAGCCATGAGCATCATGCTGATGATGAACCGTGTGTCGTGCGTTTTGCTAATCCGCAGGAAGGTTCTGTTGTTTTTGACGATCAGATCCGTGGTCCGATCGAGTTCAGCAACCAGGAGCTGGATGATCTGATTATCCGCCGTACCGATGGTTCCCCAACCTATAACTTCTGTGTGGTTGTCGATGACTGGGATATGGAAATCACCCACGTTATCCGTGGCGAAGACCATATCAACAACACGCCGCGCCAGATCAACATTCTTAAGGCCCTGAAAGCGCCGGTGCCGGTTTACGCGCACGTTTCTATGATCAATGGCGATGACGGTAAAAAACTGTCCAAACGTCACGGGGCAGTCAGCGTAATGCAGTATCGTGATGACGGTTATTTGCCAGAAGCACTGCTGAACTATCTGGTGCGTCTGGGCTGGTCCCACGGCGATCAGGAAATCTTCACTCGTGAAGAGATGATCAAATACTTCACTTTGAATGCCGTCAGCAAATCTGCCAGTGCGTTCAACACCGACAAGCTGCTGTGGCTGAACCATCACTACATTAACGCGCTGCCGCCGGAGTATGTTGCTACTCACTTACAGTGGCACATTGAGCAGGAAAATATCGATACCCGTAACGGCCCGCAGCTGGCTGATCTGGTGAAACTGCTGGGCGAACGCTGCAAGACGCTGAAAGAGATGGCACAGAGCTGCCGTTATTTCTACGAAGATTTTGCTGAGTTCGATGCCGATGCGGCGAAAAAACATCTGCGTCCGGTAGCGCGTCAGCCGCTGGAAGTGGTTCGTGACAAACTGGCCGCGATTACTGACTGGACCGCTGAAAACGTTCATCACGCTATTCAGGCGACGGCGGATGAGCTGGAAGTGGGTATGGGTAAAGTTGGTATGCCGCTGCGTGTCGCCGTAACCGGTGCGGGGCAGTCTCCAGCACTGGATGTTACCGTTCACGCAATTGGTAAGACCCGCAGTATCGAGCGTATCAACAAAGCGCTGGATTTTATTGCTGAACGCGAAAATCAGCAGTAATTAGCGTGTAAAAAGATAAACGGCAGGAGATAATATCCTGCCGTTTTTTATTTATGCTGATTCGTCAATATCGAGACGGGCGAGGAAATTGCGAATTCCTTCACGTGACAAAAATTGCGCGACTTTTTCCTGCTCAATGTCTGTCATATTATCTATCGCGTTGATGATTTGTCGATACGCCGGGGCGCGTGCTCCAGGAGCGTATTCAGCAATTCTCTCTTCAGCTTCCATCAACATTGGTGTGTTATGGAAGGCTGGCGTGTTCTGAATAAACTCGCAAACTTGCGTATCGACCAGAATAAGTCTGGCACGACCGCCTTTCACGCCGGGAAATTTTTCCGTTTTCCAGCCTTTTTCTCTGATCCAACGGTTAACAGTTTGTTTAGCCACACCGAGGCATTCAGCCAGTTCTTCGGTGGTCATTTTGTTGCGTAATCTTTTCATATTATTTGCTATCGCGAATCCCTAAGCGTTGTAACAATCCGATAATCCCTTCCCGCAGAAGCAAGGATGTAAACTGTTTTTGTTCAACTGGCGTCATCTCTTTCGCCAGTGTCACCAGCAATACTTCAAGCGGCGCATCACCAGAAAGGGCAGGCGCTTCTCCCTGACCTTCTGGACGTTCAGCATTGCGAATATATTCACGAACCTGTTCATTGACGTGAACCAGTCGGGCTTTGCCACCCTGGACGCCAGGTTTTGGTGACGTTGTCCAGCCTTCCTTGCGTACCCATTTATTAATGGTCTGGCGGCTATAGCCGGTCAGTCTGGCAAGTTCATCTGGTGTCATCCTCTCCTTGAACATAACAATTCCCTGAATGTATGTGGGTCTATTAGTAGTTCATTTTATAACACCACTTTACAGGAAACCGTGACATGAATAACTACTGAATGCGAGCGGTTTTCCAAAATTGTTCATTTGCCTGATTTTTCAGCGATTGAAACTACACGTTGCAATTTGCCGTTGACACATTCGGGCGGAATTCATATGATGCCGCCCGTCAACTCGACAAGCTTTACGTGACGGGGCTATAGCTCAGCTGGGAGAGCGCTTGCATGGCATGCAAGAGGTCAGCGGTTCGATCCCGCTTAGCTCCACCAAATTTTGCACCCAGCAAATTTGGTACGTAAACGCATCGTGGGGCTATAGCTCAGCTGGGAGAGCGCTTGCATGGCATGCAAGAGGTCAGCGGTTCGATCCCGCTTAGCTCCACCAAATTTCCAACCCTCGCTGCAAAGCGGGGGTTTTTTGTCTCTGCTTTTTGCCGCTTTTGTAATACAGTCTACGTCCGGGTTAGCGCCGCCTGGTGAAAGCATCATTGGATGAAAAATCGGCAACAGGCTGGCCCCTGTTTGCTTCGCGATGCGAATAAACTTATTATTTGTGTGCCTGAAAACCCCGATCAGTGAGAGTAGTGTACTCATGTTTGTGGAGCATAACCTGATAAAAAATATCAAGATATTCACACTAGCGTTTACGCTCACCGTGGTACTTATTCAGCTATCCCGTTTTATTTCGCCACTTGCCATTATCCATTCCAGTTATATCTTTCTGGCGTGGATGCCACTGTGCGTAATGCTGTCAATCTTGTTTATCTTTGGCTGGCGCGGTGTCGTTCCCGTTTTATGCGGGATGTTTTGCACCAATCTGTGGAACTTTCATCTCTCTTTTTTACAGACTGCGGTCATGCTCGGTAGCCAGACGTTTGTCGTGTTGTGTGCCTGCGCAATATTACGCTGGCAGCTGGGGACGCGTTGGCGTTATGGATTGACCAGCCGATATGTCTGGCAACGTCTGTTCTGGCTTGGTTTGGTGACGCCGATCGGCATCAAATGCAGCATGTATCTTGTGGGGAGCTTCTTTGATTTCCCGCTAAAGATATCCACCTTTTTCGGCGATGCGGATGCCATTTTCACGGTCGTTGATTTGCTAAGCCTTTTCACCGCTGTGCTGATTTACAACATGCTTTTCTACTATCTCACTCGCATGATTGTAAGTCCCCACTTTGCGCAGATATTGTGGCGCAGGGATATCGCTCCGTCGTTGGGCAAAGAGAAACGCGCATTTACCTTAAGCTGGCTGGCAGCGTTAAGCGTGCTGCTACTTCTGTTGTGCACACCTTATGAAAACGACTTTATTGCCGGTTACTTGGTACCCGTTTTCTTCATCATCTTTACCCTCGGGGTCGGTAAGCTTCGCTATCCGTTTTTAAATCTCACCTGGGCTGTTTCAACGCTTTGCCTGCTGAATTACAACCAGAACTTTTTGCAAGGGGTGGAAACCGAATATTCGCTGGCATTTATTCTTGCGGTGCTGATTTCCTTTAGCGTTTGCCTGCTCTATATGGTGCGCATTTATCATCGCAGTGAATGGCTTAATCGCCGCTGGCATTTGCAGGCGCTGACAGATCCGTTAACGCTCCTACCCAACTTTCGTGCGTTGGAACAAGCGCCGGAGCAAGAGGCGGGCAAGAGTTTTTGCTGCCTGCGCATTGATAATCTTGAGTTTATGAGTCGTCATTACGGCTTAATGATGCGCGTTCACTGTATCCGCTCAATTTGCCGTACGCTGCTGCCGTTGATGCAGGAAAACGAAAAGTTGTATCAATTGCCGGGTAGTGAACTGCTGTTAGTGCTGAGCGGGCCGGAAACGGAAGGGCGACTCCAGCATATGGTTAACATCCTGAATAGTCGGCAAATTCACTGGAACAATACCGGGCTGGATATGGGCTATGGTGCTGCCTGGGGGCGTTTTGATGGAAATCAGGAAACCCTGCAACCCTTGTTGGGGCAGTTAAGCTGGCTGGCGGAGCAATCCTGCGCACATCATCATGTGCTGGCGCTGGATAGCAGAGAGGAGATGGTTTCCGGGCAGACCACTAAACAGGTGCTATTGCTGAATACCATTCGCACGGCGTTAGATCAGGGTGATTTGCTGCTCTACGCCCAGCCAATTCGCAACAAAGAGGGTGAAGGTTATGATGAGATCCTCGCGCGACTGAAATATGACGGCGGCATTATGACCCCGGATAAGTTTCTGCCCCTTATTGCTCAGTTTAACCTTAGCGCGCGTTTTGATTTGCAAGTGCTGGAATCCTTGTTGAAGTGGCTGGCAACACACCCTTGCGACAAAAAAGGACCGCGCTTTTCAGTCAATTTAATGCCGCTCACGCTGCTGCAAAAGAATATTGCCGGGCGGATTATTCGTCTGTTTAAGCGTTATCACATCTCCCCGCAGGCGGTCATTCTTGAGATCACCGAGGAGCAGGCGTTTTCTAACGCAGAAAGCAGCATGTACAACATCGAGCAGCTGCATAAGTTTGGTTTCCGGATTGCGATTGATGACTTTGGCACCGGATATGCCAACTACGAACGGTTAAAGCGTTTGCAGGCTGATATCATCAAAATTGATGGCGTCTTTGTGAAAGATATTGTCACGAACACGCTGGATGCGATGATTGTGAGATCAATTACCGATCTGGCGAAAGCGAAGTCATTGAGTGTGGTCGCGGAGTTTGTCGAGACGCAACAGCAGCAGGCGCTATTGCATAAGCTCGGGGTGCAATATCTGCAAGGGTATTTGATTGGTCGCCCGCAGCCATTAGCTGATTAACAGGCGTAAAAAAGCCGGGGAATGATCCCCGGCTTTTTTATGTATGGTTTTACAGCACCAGTGCTGCGATTGACGCAGACAGCACACTCACCAGGGTAGAGCCGTAAACCAGTTTCAGACCGAAGCGAGAAACCACGTTACCTTGCTCTTCATTCAGGCCTTTAACTGCACCTGCGATAATCCCGATTGAAGAGAAGTTAGCGAAGGAAACCAGGAACACAGAGATGATGCCTTCAGCACGCGGAGAGAGCGTGGAAGCAATTTTCTGCAGATCCATCATCGCAACGAACTCGTTGGAAACCAGTTTGGTCGCCATGATACTGCCCACTTGCAGTGCTTCACTGGAAGGAACACCCATCACCCATGCAATCGGATAGAAGATGTAGCCCAGGATGCCCTGGAAGGAGATGCTGTAGCCAAACCAGCCAGTCACAGTAGCAAACAGTGCGTTCAGTGCGGCGATCAGGGCGATAAAGCCGATCAGCATCGCGGCAACGATAATGGCAACCTTGAAACCTGCCAGAATGTATTCACCCAGCATTTCGAAGAAGCTCTGACCTTCGTGCAGGTTGGACATCTGAATGTTTTCTTCACTGGCATCAACACGGTAAGGGTTGATCAGCGACAGCACGATAAAGGTGCTGAACATGTTCAGTACCAGCGCCGCAACGACATATTTCGGCTCCAGCATGGTCATGTATGCACCAACGATGGACATAGATACGGTGGACATCGCCGTTGCTGCCATGGTGTACATACGATTGCGGGAGATTTTGCCGAGGATATCTTTATAGGCAATAAAGTTTTCAGACTGACCCAGAATCAGGGAGCTGACGGCGTTAAAGGATTCCAGTTTGCCCATGCCGTTGACTTTGGAGAGCAGGAAACCAATTGCGCGGATAATCACCGGCAACACGCGAATGTGCTGGAGAATACCGATCAGTGCAGAGATAAAGACGATTGGGCACAGCACTTTCAGGAAGAAGAATGCCAGGCCTTGATCATTCATGCTACCAAAGACGAAGTTAGTCCCTTCGTTGGCAAATCCGAGCAGTTTTTCGAACATTTCGGAGAAGCCTTTCACGAAGCCTAAACCAACGTCGGAGTTCAGGAAGAACCACGCCAGTAACACTTCGATAACAAGCAGTTGAATAACATAACGGATACGAATTTTTTTGCGGTCGCTGCTTACCAGCAGTGCGAGAATCGCAACAACGGCAAGTGCCAGTACAAAATGAAGGACGCGGTCCATATTTGCTCCAAATATGAGGCAGGTTAAATTTCCGTGCACATTCTATGTAACATGGTTAAGGAAAACGAGATCTGACACACACTATAATGACGTCCTGTGACAAGCTTCAAAAATAGTGATCTGTCATACATTTCTGCTATGTTGTGTATGGAAGCTGAAAGTTATGTAAATGTGCTAACATTAAACATAACCATAACATTCAAGTCATCAATCTTTTCGTAGTCATAATCCAGGTCTATCAGAGAAATCACCACAACCCATTTAAATGAATTTGATAATCATTCTCGTTTGGCATAGCATGAAACATAGCAAAGGCTATGTTTTAGAGGCACAAGATGACGAACTATCGCGTTGAGAGTAGCAGCGGACGGGCGGCGCGCAAGATGAGGCTCGCATTAATGGGACCTGCGTTCATTGCGGCGATTGGTTATATCGATCCCGGTAACTTTGCGACCAATATTCAGGCGGGTGCCAGCTTCGGCTATCAGCTACTGTGGGTTGTCGTTTGGGCCAACCTGATGGCGATGCTGATTCAGATCCTCTCTGCCAAACTAGGGATTGCCACCGGTAAAAATCTGGCGGAGCAGATTCGCGATCACTATCCGCGTCCCGTAGTGTGGTTCTATTGGGTTCAGGCAGAAATTATTGCGATGGCAACCGACCTGGCGGAATTTATTGGTGCGGCGATCGGTTTTAAACTCATTCTTGGTGTCTCGTTGTTGCAGGGCGCGGTGCTGACGGGGATCGCGACTTTCCTGATTTTAATGCTGCAACGTCGCGGGCAAAAACCGCTGGAAAAAGTGATTGGTGGGTTACTGTTGTTTGTTGCCGCGGCTTACATTGTCGAGTTGATTTTTTCCCAGCCTAACCTGGCGCAGCTGGGTAAAGGAATGGTGATCCCGAGTTTACCTACTTCGGAAGCGGTCTTCCTGGCAGCAGGCGTGTTAGGGGCGACGATTATGCCGCATGTGATTTATTTGCACTCTTCGCTCACTCAGCATTTACATGGCGGTTCGCGTCAACAACGTTATTCCGCCACCAAATGGGATGTGGCTATCGCCATGACGATTGCCGGTTTTGTCAATCTGGCGATGATGGCTACAGCTGCGGCGGCGTTCCACTTTTCTGGTCATACTGGTGTTGCCGATCTTGATGAGGCTTATCTGACGCTGCAACCGCTGTTAAGCCATGCTGCGGCAACGGTCTTTGGGTTAAGTCTGGTTGCTGCCGGACTGTCCTCAACGGTGGTGGGGACACTGGCGGGGCAGGTGGTGATGCAGGGATTCATTCGCTTCCATATCCCGCTGTGGGTGCGTCGTACAGTCACCATGTTGCCGTCATTTATTGTCATTCTGATGGGATTAGATCCGACACGGATTCTGGTTATGAGTCAGGTGCTGTTAAGTTTTGGTATCGCCCTGGCGCTGGTTCCACTGCTGATTTTCACCAGTGACAGCAAGTTGATGGGCGATCTGGTGAACAGCAAACGCGTAAAACAGACAGGCTGGGTGATTGTAGTGCTGGTCGTGGCGCTAAATATCTGGTTGTTGGTGGGGACGGCGCTGGGATTGTAGTTGAATGAGCGTCGCATCAGGCATTGTGCTCCATTGGAGGACGCGTTTAATGGCGGTGCCCATGTCCGCGGCCTTTTCCGCGATGATCGTCACGATCGCGCCAGCCTTCACGATAGCCACGCTCATATGCTTTACGCTTATCCCAGCCACGATGATAGCCATTATCATGACGCCACCAGCGGTTTTTGCGCCATTCATAATTACGATGCCAGTAATCACGATCTCGCCAGTGACCACCGTCCCAGTAATTACCGTAATGATCGCGATCGCCAATTTGTAATTTGATCGATGGCAGTAGGGTGATTTCACCTGCATTTGCTGCAAGCGGGGTAAATGCCATCAGGGCGGCCGCCAGAAACAGTGACCTGAACATTGTTATTCTCCTTCACGATCGAAGCCGTCAGCGGCCTGTTAACGCAATATTACGGGGAGGTAAAGCCCCGTATCATCGCCATAACTCTTAAATCATAAAGGAGAGCATTTTTTGCTAAACATTATCGTGGGGTGGCTGTTGCTTCGGACGATTGACCATCATCATCGGCTTACCTGCTAATAACAGCCATGCCGGAAGCATGACGATACAGAGCAGCGGTAGCAATGTGGTATTGGGTACAACGACTGCCGCCATAAAAAGACTTAACCAGCCATCGCGTGTTACCACCAGCACGATGCCGAGAATAGCGCAGGAAACGGTTATTGCCGCTGGAACGGCGGGAACGTGCTCATGCAGCATCAACCCTAATGCCACGCCGACAAACACTGCCGGGAAGATTCGCCCACCGCGAAAGCCACTGGCGGCAGCAACGACCAGGGCGGCAAGTTTAATTACCGCCAGCAAAAAGTAATCGCTGGTGCTGAAAGCCTGATTTGCCACCATCTGCTGCATCTCATCCAGCCCTTTAAACAGCGAAACCGGCCCACCAATAACTCCCAGAATACCGAGAATAAATCCGCCAATACCCAGCACGAGCACCGGATTTTTCATTTGATGCATCATCGCGTGCAACCGTGGTAAGCACCATACGGCGACCATTCCTGCTGCGATGGCAATCGCCGCGACAATTGCACCGCTGAGAATATCGGTCATTTCCATCTGTCCGTAATGCGCAATGGGCAGTGAAAAATGGGGATGGAAAAATAATCCGGTAGTAAGTGCACCAGCTGCTGCCGCCATTAATGGCGCAAAAAGACGATCCCATAGCGGAACTTCACTACTGCCATTTAAGGTTTGCGAAAATATCAACGCCGCCGCAACAGGTGTACCAAACAGCGCGCCGATGGTTCCGGCAGAGGCTAAAATAGTCCACTCCATTCGGTTGACGCGCGGTAACAGACGAGCGCCAATGGCAACCGCAAGGGCGATATTGACGGTCATGATCGGATGTTCCGGCCCCAGGCTGACGCCGCCAGCAAGACCGAGAATTAATGCTACGATAAGTCCTGGTAGCGCAGAGGGCGGAACTGGTGCGCCGATCAGCGGTTCACAGGCGGGGTCTGGTCCGGCATGACCCTGGCTGAAACGGATAACCAACCCCACCGCAATACCCGTTAGCGTTAATACACCGATGATCCAGAGAGGTGAATCCTGGGCTATCCCCAGAGTTCCCGGCAGTCGTTGCCAGAGCAAATTCTGTAATACCGAGGCGATTTTCATCACCACAATCAGAATAAGACTGGACGCAATCCCAATTGCCACGGCGGGGAGCGATAATAACAACATGGTTCTGGCTCGCGGATGGAGCATGTTCTATTCCTTATGCGGGGTCAGATACTTAGTTTGCCCAGCTTGCAAAAAGGCATCGCTGCAATTGGTGCTGAAACGATAAAGTAAATGTGTGACCCAGATCGATATTTACAGGGAGCCTGCCTTTCCGGCGTTGTTGTTATGCCCCCAGGTATTTACAGTGTGAGAAAGAATTATTTTGACTTTAGCGGAGCAGTTGAAGAATGACAAAGTATGCATTAGTCGGTGATGTGGGCGGCACCAACGCACGTCTTGCTCTGTGTGATATTGCCAGTGGTGAAATCTCGCAGGCTAAGACCTATTCAGGGCTTGATTACCCCAGCCTCGAAGCGGTCATTCGCGTTTATCTTGAAGAACATAAGGTCGAGGTGAAAGACGGCTGTATTGCCATCGCTTGCCCAATTACCGGTGACTGGGTGGCAATGACCAACCATACCTGGGCGTTCTCAATTGCCGAAATGAAAAAGAATCTCGGTTTTAGCCATCTGGAAATTATTAACGATTTTACCGCTGTATCGATGGCGATCCCGATGCTGAAAAAAGAGCATCTGATTCAGTTTGGTGGCGCAGAACCGGTAGAAGGTAAGCCTATTGCGGTTTACGGTGCCGGAACAGGGCTTGGGGTTGCGCATCTGGTCCATGTCGATAAGCGTTGGGTAAGCTTGCCGGGCGAAGGCGGTCACGTTGATTTTGCGCCGAATAGTGAAGAAGAGGCCATTATCCTCGAAATACTGCGTGCGGAAATTGGCCATGTTTCGGCGGAACGCGTGCTTTCTGGCCCTGGGCTGGTGAATTTGTATCGCGCAATTGTGAAAGCTGACAACCGCCTGCCAGAAAATCTCAAGCCAAAAGATATTACCGAACGTGCGCTGGCTGATAGCTGCACCGATTGCCGCCGCGCGTTGTCGCTGTTTTGCGTCATTATGGGCCGTTTTGGCGGCAATCTGGCGCTCAATCTCGGGACATTTGGCGGCGTGTTTATTGCGGGCGGTATCGTGCCGCGCTTCCTTGAGTTCTTCAAAGCCTCTGGTTTCCGTGCCGCATTTGAAGATAAAGGGCGCTTTAAAGAATATGTCCATGATATTCCGGTGTATCTCATCGTCCATGACAATCCGGGTCTTCTCGGTTCCGGTGCACATTTACGCCAGACCTTAGGTCACATTCTGTAAATCCTTCCTGTTATATCGGGAGGTAACTCTCCCGATAATCTTTTAAATCATACAGTTAATTCAATTTTTCTTTGTGTCCCCTCACAAGGCCGACCTGCGTCACACTTCCATACAGCGGGATTAATTCTCCAGTAAATGCATTATTTGTCTGGTAACGGCGATTTGTTTTGCACGTTCATAATTTCACTCGTCAACTATCACTGAACGAGGAATTAACGATGAGTAAGAAACTGATTGCCTTATGTGCCTGCCCGATGGGCCTGGCTCACACTTTTATGGCCGCTCAGGCGCTGGAAGAAGCGGCGGTAGAAGCCGGTTATGAAGTGAAAATTGAAACCCAGGGCGCGGACGGCATCCAGAATCGCCTGACGGCGCAGGATATCGCCGAAGCGACCATCATCATCCATTCCGTGGCAGTTACCCCGGAAGATAACGAACGTTTCGAATCACGCGACGTTTATGAAATCACTTTGCAGGACGCAATTAAAAACGCTGTAGGCATCATCAAAGAAATCGAAGAGATGATTGCCTCTGAACAACAGTAATATTCGACAGGGATAATTGTTATGGCCATTAAAAAACGCAGTGCAACCGTTGTGCCTGGCGCATCCGGTGCGGCAGCGGCAGTTAAGAATCCGCAGGCCTCTAAAAGCAGCTTCTGGGGTGAACTCCCGCAGCATGTGATGTCAGGGATTTCACGCATGGTGCCGACCTTAATTATGGGCGGTGTGATCCTCGCTTTCAGCCAGCTGATTGCTTATAGCTGGCTTAAAATTCCTGCTGAGATCGGCATCATGGATGCTCTTAATAGCGGGAAATTCTCCGGTTTCGACCTCTCCTTACTGAAATTTGCCTGGCTGTCGCAGTCCTTCGGCGGCGTGTTGTTTGGCTTTGCTATTCCGATGTTTGCCGCTTTTGTGGCGAACTCTATCGGCGGCAAACTGGCGTTCCCGGCTGGTTTTATCGGCGGCTTGATGTCTACCCAGCCGACGCAACTGCTGAACTTCGATCCCAGCACTATGCAATGGGCGACCTCTTCGCCGGTGCCGTCCACCTTCATTGGTGCGCTGATTATATCTATCGTTGCTGGTTACCTTGTGAAATGGATGAACCAGAAAATCCAGTTACCAGATTTCCTGTTAGCGTTCAAAACCACATTTTTGCTACCGATTCTTTCCGCCATTTTTGTCATGCTGGCGATGTACTATGTCATCACCCCATTTGGTGGCTGGATCAACGGCGGTATCCGTACCGTGCTGACTGCCGCAGGTGAGAAGGGCGCGCTAATGTATGCGATGGGGATCGCCGCGGCGACAGCAATCGACCTTGGTGGCCCAATCAACAAAGCCGCAGGTTTCGTTGCCTTCAGCTTTACCACTGACCACGTATTACCGGTTACCGCTCGTTCTATCGCTATCGTTATTCCTCCGATTGGTCTGGGTCTGGCGACCATTATCGACCGTCGTTTAACCGGCAAACGCCTGTTCAACGCTCAACTTTATCCGCAGGGTAAGACCGCGATGTTCCTTGCGTTTATGGGGATCAGTGAGGGTGCGATTCCGTTTGCGCTGGAAAGCCCCATCACCGCCATTCCGTCGTATATGGTCGGCGCTATTGTCGGCTCAACCGCCGCTGTCTGGCTGGGCGCAGTGCAATGGTTCCCGGAGTCCGCTATCTGGGCATGGCCGCTGGTCACTAACCTGGGCGTCTATATGGCGGGGATCGCGCTGGGGGCAGTCATAACTGCGCTGATGGTGGTGTTCCTGCGTCTGATGATGTTCCGTAAAGGCAAATTGTTAATCGATAGCCTGTAAGAAGGAAAATCCAGATGACATTACTCGCTTCGCTGCGCGACTGGCTTAAGGCGCAACAACTGGATGCAGTGCTTCTCTCCTCACGGCAGAACAAACAGCCGCATCTGGGGATCTCCACCGGATCAGGCTATGTGGTTATTAGCCGTGAAAGTGCGCACATTCTGGTGGATTCGCGCTATTTCGTTGAGGTGGAAGCCCGTGCGCAAGGCTACCAGCTGCATTTGCTTGACGCGACGAACACGCTTACCACTATCGTCAATCAAATCATTGCCGATGAGCAGTTGCAAACGCTCGGTTTTGAAGGCCAGCAGGTGAGTTGGGAAACCGCGCACCGCTGGAAGTCTGAACTCAATGCGAAACTGGTTAGCGCCACGCCGGATGTGCTGCGGCAAATCAAAACGCCAGAGGAGGTGGAGATAATCCGCCTCGCCTGTGGGATTGCCGATCGCGGAGCGGAGCATATTCGCCGCTTTATTCAGGCGGGGATGAGCGAGCGCGAGATAGCCGCTGAACTGGAGTGGTTTATGCGCCAGCAGGGCGCAGAAAAAGCCTCTTTTGACACCATTGTCGCCAGCGGCTGGCGCGGGGCGCTGCCGCACGGCAAAGCCAGCGACAAGATTGTTGCAGCGGGCGAGTTTGTCACTCTCGATTTTGGTGCGCTGTATCAGGGCTACTGCTCTGATATGACGCGCACCTTGCTGGTGAATGGCGAAGGGGTGAGCGCCGAATCTCACCCGCTGTTTGACGTCTATCAGATTGTCCTGCAGGCACAGCTCGCGGCAATCTCTGCAATTCGCCCCGGCGTGCGCTGCCAGCAGATTGACGACGCCGCGCGCCGGGTCATTACCGAGGCTGGATTTGGCGACTATTTCGGTCATAACACTGGTCACGCTATCGGCATTGAAGTCCATGAAGATCCGCGTTTTTCACCGCGGGACACCACGACGCTACAGCCAGGCATGTTACTGACCGTGGAGCCGGGGATTTATTTGCCAGGGCAAGGGGGCGTGCGCATCGAAGATGTTGTGCTGGTTACCCCGCAAGGCGCAGAAGTGCTCTACGCCATGCCGAAAACAGTGTTGCTCACGGGAGAGGCATAATGGATTTATCGCTATTAAAAGCGTTGAGCGAGGCAGATGCGATCGCCTCCTCGGAACAGGAAGTGCGGCAGATCCTGCTGGAAGAAGCGGATCGCCTGCAAAAAGAAGTGCGATTTGATGGTCTGGGATCGGTGCTGATCCGCCTCAATGAATCGACAGGTCCGAAGGTGATGATCTGCGCCCATATGGACGAAGTGGGATTTATGGTGCGTAGCATCTCCCGCGAAGGGGCAATTGATGTGCTGCCGGTTGGCAACGTGCGCATGGCTGCCCGCCAGCTGCAGCCGGTGCGCATCACCACCCGTGAAGAGTGCAAAATTCCAGGCCTGCTTGACGGCGACCGGCAGGGGAATGACGTCAGCGCCATGCGCGTGGACATTGGTGCGCGCTCGTATGACGAAGTGATGCAGGCGGGAATTCGTCCAGGCGATCGCGTCACCTTTGATACAACTTTTCAGGTTCTCCCTCACCAGCGGGTGATGGGGAAAGCCTTTGATGATCGCCTCGGTTGCTATCTGCTGGTGACGTTACTACGTGAGCTGCACGATGCCGAACTGCCTGCGGAGGTGTGGCTGGTGGCAAGTTCCAGCGAAGAGGTGGGATTACGCGGTGGGCAAACCGCTACCCGCACGGTGTCGCCGGACGTCGCCATTGTGCTGGATACCGCCTGCTGGGCGAAAAACTTTGATTATGGCGCGGCTAACCATCGCCAGATTGGTAACGGCCCGATGCTGGTGTTAAGCGACAAGTCACTGATTGCGCCGCCAAAACTTACCGCCTGGATCGAAACCGTGGCGGCAGAAATTGGCGTGCCGTTGCAGGCAGATATGTTCAGCAACGGCGGCACGGACGGCGGAGCGGTGCATTTAACCGGCACCGGCGTACCCACGGTGGTGATGGGGCCAGCGACCCGCCACGGACATTGTGCGGCATCGATTGCCGATTGCCGCGACATTTTGCAGATGCAGCAACTTTTATCTGCCCTTATTCAACGTCTTACCCGTGAGACGGTTGTTCAACTGACGGATTTCAGATGATCTCCTGATTAACCCGGAGCGGTTATGTTAACGATTCAATTTCTCTGTCCTTTGCCTAACGGTCTGCATGCTCGTCCGGCGTGGGAACTTAAAGAACAGTGCAGCCAGTGGCAAAGTGAAGTCACCTTTATTAACCATCGCCAGAACGCAAAGGCCGATGCGAAAAGTTCGCTGGCGCTGATTGGCACCGGCACCCTATTTAATGACAGTTGCAGCCTGAACATTAGCGGCAGCGATGAAGAGCAGGCGCGGCGCGTGCTGGAAGAGTACATCCAGGTGCGCTTTATCGACAGCGACAGCGTTCAGCCGACGCAGGCAGAACTGACGGCGCATCCGCTGCCGCGTTCATTAAGCCGCCTTAACCCGGATTTACTGTACGGCAATGTGCTGGCAAGCGGCGTCGGCGTGGGTACGCTGACCCTGTTACAAAGCGACAGCCTCGACAGTTATCGGGCAATCCCCGCCAGTGCGCAAGATTCCACCCGGCTGGAGCACAGCCTGGCAACGCTTGCCGAGCAACTGAACCAGCAATTGCGTGAGCGTGACGGCGAAAGCAAAACTATCCTCAGCGCCCATTTGTCGCTGATTCAGGATGATGAATTCGCGGGCAATATCCGTCGTCTGATGACAGAACAGCATCAAGGGCTGGGGGCGGCGATCATCAGCAATATGGAGCAGGTTTGCGCCAAACTTTCTGCTTCTGCCAGTGATTATCTGCGCGAACGTGTTAGCGACATTCGCGATATTAGCGAACAGTTGCTGCATATCACCTGGCCGGAACTGAAGCCGCGCAACAATCTGGTGCTGGAAAAACCGACTATTCTGGTAGCCGAGGATTTAACCCCAAGCCAGTTTTTGAGCCTCGATTTAAAAAATCTTGCAGGCATGATTCTGGAGAAAACTGGGCGCACCTCGCATACCCTGATTCTGGCCCGCGCCTCGGCGATCCCGGTACTGAGCGGCCTGCCGCTGGATGCGATTGCCCGTTATGCCGGGCAACCGGCGGTGCTTGACGCCCAGTGCGGCGTGCTGGCGATTAACCCGAATGACGCGGTGAGCGGTTATTATCAGGTCGCACAGACGCTGGCGGATAAACGCCAAAAACAACAGGCGCAGGCCGCCGCGCAGCTGGCCTATTCCCGTGATAACAAGCGTATTGATATTGCGGCGAATATCGGCACCGCTCTGGAAGCGCCAGGCGCGTTTGCCAACGGCGCGGAAGGCGTTGGACTGTTCCGTACTGAAATGCTCTATATGGATCGCGACAGCGCGCCGGACGAGCAGGAGCAATTTGAAGCCTACCAGCAGGTGCTACTGGCAGCGGGCGACAAGCCGATTATCTTCCGCACAATGGACATCGGTGGCGATAAAAGCATTCCTTATCTGAATATTCCCCAGGAAGAGAACCCGTTCCTCGGCTATCGCGCGGTACGTATTTACCCGGAATTTGCTGGCCTGTTCCGCACTCAACTACGGGCGATTTTGCGCGCCGCCAGTTTTGGCAACGCCCAGTTGATGATCCCGATGGTCCACAGTCTCGATCAGATCTTATGGGTGAAGGGCGAGATCCAAAAAGCGATCGTTGAGCTTAAGCGCGATGGCCTGCGTCATGCAGAGACGATTACGCTGGGGATCATGGTGGAAGTGCCGTCGGTGTGTTACATCATCGACCACTTCTGCGATGAGGTCGATTTCTTCAGTATCGGTTCTAACGATATGACCCAGTATCTGTATGCGGTCGATCGTAATAACCCGCGCGTATCGCCGCTGTATAACCCGATTACGCCATCGTTCCTGCGCATGTTGCAGCAGATTGTTACCACTGCGCATCAGCGGGGCAAATGGGTAGGCATTTGCGGTGAACTGGGCGGTGAAAGCCGTTATCTGCCGCTACTGCTTGGGCTGGGCCTGGATGAGCTGAGTATGAGTAGCCCGCGTATTCCGGCGGTGAAAAGCCAGCTTCGTCAACTGGATAGCGAGGCGTGTCGGGAACTGGCGCGTCAGGCATGTGAATGCCGCAGTGCGCAGGAAATTGAAGCGTTACTCACCGCCTTTACGCCGGAAGAAGACGTTCGCCCACTGCTGGCGCTGGAGAATATCTTTGTTGATCAGGATTTTAGCAATAAAGAGCAGGCGATCCAGTTCCTGTGCGGCAACCTCGGCGTTAACGGGCGTACTGAACATCCGTTTGAGCTGGAAGAAGATGTCTGGCAGCGGGAAGAGATTGTCACTACCGGCGTTGGTTTTGGCGTAGCGATCCCGCACACCAAATCTCAGTGGATCCGTCATTCCAGTATCAGCATTGCCCGGCTGGCGAAACCGATTGACTGGCAGTCAGAAATGGGCGAAGTCGAACTGGTGATCATGCTGACGCTGGGTGCTAACGAAGGGATGAATCATGTGAAAGTCTTCTCGCAGCTGGCGCGTAAACTGGTGAATAAAAACTTCCGCCAGTCGTTGTTTGCCGCGCAAGATGCACAAAGTATCCTGACGCTGCTGGAAACAGAATTAACCTTCTGACGTTAGCCCTGAAAACGGGCGCTGTACTCTCCCGGCGTCAGACCAAACTGACGCCGGAAAACGCGACAAAAATAGTCGCTATCCGGAAAACCGCAACGCTGTGCCACTTCATGAATTGACAGATGATATTTCTGCAAAATCATCCTCGCCTTCGCCATTCGCACCCAACGCACATACTCGATAAAACGCATCGTTCCATGCTGAGCAAACAGTTTTGACAGATGATTGGGCGTGATATTAAAAAACTGCGCCACGCTCTCGCGGGTGAGCGGCTGGGCATAATTATCCTGAACCCAGTTACAAATGCTGTGATAGAGAAAATCGCCGCGCGGTTGCGAATTACCCGGCGGCATATTCACCACGTTGCGGCAAAGATGCAGCAAACTTAACACCAGTGGCTGAATGATATTCTGCTCCAGCGGCGAACGGCTAAGATGGGTGAGGGCGGTAAGCATCGCTTCACCTTCACCGCGTTGCAGGCTGGGAAGCTGGATCTGGCGAGCAGGATGCAACAACGACGTGGTGCGGCTATCGTAAAACGATAACCCAAGCCAGGTCGGTGCGAACACCAGGCTTAACAGCATCACCGGTTTGTTGTTGATCGGTAAATTAGCCGCGCGTGCCGGAATAAACAGCATTTCTCCTTCCACCATTCGCTGCTGCTTTGCTTCCAGCAGGTTGCCGTATTCGCCGCGCAGCACGATATCCAGACGGGGAAAATCAATACATAAACTGCCCACCGGTAACGAGGCAGGCTGGCTGGCAAACCAGACGCGCCCCAGTAGTTGCGGGTTAAGCACCAGGCCGCTGAACAGATCGGCGAAAAATTGTTGATCGGCGGGCAAGCCTGGTGCTTTCATGAAAGTTCCCGATTAAAGATGCATTAACTGGCGAAATTCTTTCACTTTGCTGCGGCTGACCGGCACTTCAAAATCCAGATCTTTCAGTCGCAGAATGTAGGTGTTATTAAACCACGGTTCGATTTCGCGTATTTTGTTCAGATTGACACAAAATGAGCGATGGCAGCGGAAAAAATGCGACGGCGGCAGTTTGCTGCAAAATTCGGTAATGTTCATCGGCATTACGTAGGATTCACGCCGCGTATAGACAAAGGTCATTTTCTCGTGCGCTTCGGCGTAATAGATATCGTTAATTGGCGTGACGATTATTCGCTCATCTTTCACCAGATTAATGGTGTCATTCTCACGCGTTACCGTCGCGGCAGGCGTACTGCTGGTCTGCTGTTGTTGCCAGGCCGCTTCCAGTTTTTGCAGCATCCCGGTAATACGTGACTCCTGATACGGTTTGAGAATGTAGTCAAACGCCTCCAGTTCAAACGCTTCTACCGCATGTTCTTTCCACGCGGTGATGAACACAATAAACGGTTTATGGGCGAACTGGCTGATGTTTTGCGCCAGCAACACGCCATCCAGCGACGGAATATTGATATCCAGAAAAATGGCGTCGACGCGGTTATGCTGCAAAAACTTCAACACGTCCAGACCGTCGTCAAAGGTGCCGACAATCTCCATCTGGCTGTGCTCTTTAATTAGCCAGCTCAGTTCCTGTTGTGCCAGGAATTCGTCTTCAACAATGATGACTTTCACAATATCACTCCGGCTCAAAGCAATAACGTAGCCTGTGAGGCGACTGGGGTGCGTTGGTTAGGAATGTAAAACGCAATTTCCGTTCCTGGTTCCAGGCGGCGGATATGCAGCCCCTCGCCATACAATAACTTCACGCGATGATGAACATTCAGCAGGCCAATTTTATTGCCCGGCATTTCATTCGCTTCGACCCGCTCAATCACCTTTGGATCGATGCCGTGCCCGGTATCCCGCACCGCAATGCGTACCCGATTGCCGCACTCTGCAACGCTGATGGTGACAACGCCTTTACCTTTGCAAGGCTGAATACCGTGGACAATGGCATTCTCCACCAACGGCTGGATCAGCAGGCTGGGAATGCAGCAATTCACCTCTTCATCAATATCATAGATAACCGTCAGCTTGTCGCCAAAGCGGGCCTGCTCAATGGCAATATAGTCTTTAATTTGATACAGCTCTTTTTTGATATCGATTTGCTCATCGTCTTTTAATTCAATGTTATAGCGCAGATAACGCGACAGATTAAAGATCAGCTGGCGAGCAGTATCCGGATTCAGACGGATTGACGATGAAATAGCGTTCAAAGCGTTAAACAGGAAATGGGGATTAATTTTGCTTTGCAGGGCGCGAAGCTCTGCCTTATTTGCCATTTCACGTAGCTGCTCGGCGCGTGAAACCTCCAGTTGGGTGGAGATGATTTGCGACAGACCGACCGCCATTTCCTGTAATGACGAGGTGATCTGATGCGCGTGGCAGTAGTAAATTTTCAGCGTTCCGGTCACAACGCCTTTCTCCCACAATGGGATCACCAGCATGGAATGAATCTCTGGTGTGCGGTGGGCTTCATCATTGTTTTTAATGATGATTTTTCCGTAATTCATCGCCTGACGGGTAGTCGGGCTAATGAAGTCATCGCCATTCTGATAGTTATGTTCACCCACGCCAACATAGGCCAGCACATGATCGGTATTGGTAATCGCCACCGCATCGGCGTGAATGTCATCGCGAATAATTTCACAAACTTTGCGTAATGACTCGCTATTGACATGGCGAAACAGAGGTAGCGTTTTGTTGGCGATATCCAGCGCCAGCTTGGCCTGCCGCGCGGCGCTGGCCTCTTTTTCGCCCTCAACGCTTTGCACCAGAAGCACAATAAAGCCGATACAGACGCTACCGAGGATCATTGGAATGCCGATTTTAGAGACGATATCGATCCCCAACGCGGTAGTTGGTGCCCAGACAATTACCAGAATCATGGTCAACGTCTCACACAACATGCCGCCGAGAATACCGACGCGCCAGCGCTGTGCTTTGGGGATTTTCAGGTTTATCCAGCCTGATATACAACCCGCCAGAATGCTGGTGATAAAGCAGGGGATCGCCGTCACGCCGCCGATATCAATTAAATACCGGTGAATACCCGCAATCACGCCGGTAATGATGCCTACCCACGGGCCAAACAGAATCCCGCCGGACATCACCGCGATAATACGTACGTTCACCAGCGAGCCTTCTACGGGAACGCCGGACCAGGTGCTGAACAGGGCGAACAGCGAGAAAATGGCGGTAACGGCGAGCAATTCTTTTGGGGAGTGCGCCGACTTGTGCAACAGTTCGCGAAACAGGCGGATACGGATGAGAAAGAACAGGCAGATAAGCATTAACGCTGCCCGATCGAAGACCGCCAGCAGCATGTTGAATATTTCGTGCACGGGTGACTCTGAATAAGGATTAAACCTCTATGATAGGTAACCTGAAGGCTGATGACCAGCAGGCCGTTTTTGAGGAAAAACCATAAATTTAAAAGGGGATTGAAAGATAAATGGTGTATTAGCAATGTATCTCTTGATAATGCACTTCTGGCTGGTAAATTTATTGAAATTATAATGTTAATAAAATTGGTGGTAATTTTCTTGTTAGCGTAGAAAAATTTCCTGTTTTTGAAGTGGAGTTCCTCATTTAAAGCCATTGATAAAAATGTTCTAAAACGCTGGACAGACAGAAATTAATCAGGCTATTTTCAAAACAGCCACCATTGTGGCAGCGTCGCTCGGACGGTCCGGGCGCTAACGTTAATCTGAGGAAATTATGGCTGACACTCGCCCTGAACGTCGCTTTACGCGCATTGATCGTCTCCCGCCCTACGTTTTTAACATCACCGCTGAACTGAAAATGGCTGCGCGTCGGCGCGGCGAAGATATTATCGATTTCAGCATGGGTAACCCGGACGGTGCGACTCCGCCGCATATCGTCGAAAAATTATGTACTGTGGCCCAGCGCCCGGACACGCACGGTTACTCCACGTCACGCGGCATTCCGCGCTTACGTCGCGCCATTTCCCGCTGGTATCAGGATCGCTACGATGTTGAAATCGACCCGGAATCAGAAGCCATCGTCACTATTGGTTCGAAAGAGGGCCTGGCGCATCTGATGCTGGCGACGCTGGATCATGGTGACACGGTGCTGGTGCCGAATCCAAGTTACCCGATCCATATTTATGGCGCGGTGATTGCCGGGGCGCAGGTACGCTCAGTGCCGCTGGTGGAAGGTGTCGATTTCTTCAACGAACTGGAGCGCGCCATTCGTGAAAGTTATCCGAAACCGAAGATGATGATCCTCGGCTTCCCGTCGAATCCAACCGCGCAATGCGTGGAGCTGGAGTTCTTCGAAAAGGTTGTGGCGCTGGCGAAACGCTACGATGTGCTGGTGGTCCACGACCTGGCCTATGCCGATATCGTCTACGATGGCTGGAAAGCGCCGTCAATCATGCAGGTACCGGGTGCACGCGATGTGGCAGTCGAGTTCTTTACGCTGTCGAAAAGCTACAACATGGCGGGCTGGCGTATCGGCTTTATGGTTGGCAACAAAACGCTGGTCAGCGCCCTGGCTCGTATTAAAAGCTATCACGATTACGGCACCTTTACGCCGTTGCAGGTGGCGGCGATTGCGGCGCTGGAGGGCGATCAACAGTGCGTGCGCGACATTGCCGAACAGTACAAACGCCGCCGTGATGTATTGGTTAAAGGGCTGCATGAAGCGGGCTGGATGGTTGAAATGCCGAAGGCTTCGATGTATGTCTGGGCGAAAATCCCGGAACCATATGCGGCCATGGGATCGCTGGAATTTGCCAAGAAGCTCCTTAACGAAGCGAAGGTTTGTGTCTCGCCGGGGATTGGCTTTGGCGACTATGGTGATACGCATGTTCGCTTTGCACTGATTGAAAACCGCGACCGTATTCGTCAGGCGATTCGTGGGATTAAAGCGATGTTCCGTGCCGACGGTTTACTACCCGCCAGCAGCAAACATATTCACGAAAACGCGGAATAAACACCGTCGTCAGAAATGCAAACAGGAGCCTGATGGCTCCTGTTTTTCATTGCACAGTTTGCTTTTAGATCATCAGGGCAAAAGTACCGGCCCAAACGATGACCATAAAAGAAATGCCCATAAAGAAATATTTCACTTTACATCTCTCCGCGTAATTACTGTTACGCCTGAATGACTTCATTACACCTGATACAGTGAGTTGACACCGGGCAAAGCGACCTTAAAAGCCCTGTATTTTACCGTGGGCATCACCCCAGAATTCTGAGCTAAACTGCTCGAGACGGCGCTAATGTACGCCTAAAACTGAAACGAGACAAGAGGCATTTTCTTATTTACTTTTAGTAACTTACAAGTGTCTCATATCGGCGACAGTTTAATTTCTGACGGTAATAATTAGATATTCAGCGAAGGAAAAAACCTTAAGAAAAAAGCCATAAAAACCATGAGGTTATTATGGCCGATTTGAGGAGGGAAAGAGTAAGAGCAGTTTGTTAAATGTACAACGACGATTCTCCCACCGGGCGCGTTTTAAAGCGACGGTGGATCCAGAGGTACTGCTCCGGTGCGCGCATGATCTCTTTCTCGATAATCTTGTTCATATAGGCAGCGGCTTGATTTTCATCTGTCGGGTAGCCTTCCATCTCTGGGGTGATGAACAAACGATATCCGCTGTAATCCGCTTTTCTTACCATCGTTACGGTCAACATGGCTGCGCCAGAGAGACGGGAGAGAACATAGGTGCCATTGGTTGTGGCGACATTTTCCACCGCAAAGAACGGCGCGAAGGAGCTGCCTTTACGACCATAATCCTGATCGGGAGCAAACCATACCGCTTCACCTTTCTTCAGTGCACCGACAATGCCGCGCAGATTATTTCTGCCGATCATCGCTTTGTTAGAGCGCATGCGCCCACGGGTCTGCACCCATTCCATCAGCTGATTATTATGTGGACGATAGGTAGCCATCATTGGTTGGCACAGTCCCATCACGCGGCCGCCCAGTTCCAGCGACATAAAATGGACGCCGACAACCATTACGCCGCGATTTTGCATTTGTGCGCGTTTAAGGTTATCCAACCCTTCAACATCAAACCATTTACGTACGCGACTGTCGGGCCAGAACCATGCCATGCCGGTTTCTACCAGCGCCATGCCGAGTGAACGAAAGTTTTCGGCAATCATCTTCTCGCGTTCTTCCGCAGAATGCTGCGGGAAACAAAGTTCCAGGTTTTTACGGGCGATAGATTCACGACGTTTCAGGAATGGTCGCGCCATTGCGCCAATACGCGTGCCGAGAAAGCAGAGAACAGGATAAGGAAGCTGTACCCAAAGCCAGAGTACACCAAGCCCAAACCATGTGAGCCAGTAGCGAGGATGTAGAAACTCGCGGGAAAATTTGCATTGTGGAAACATAGTTACCTTCTGTAGATACGAATTGTTGTATCGCAGAAGATTCCATGTCGACAGCGGTACACTCAATTGGTTGGGCCATCATGTACGACAATGGTTCCTGTAAAGAGTGTAAAGACTAGTCAGGACATAACCACGAGGAGCATGAATGCGGTATCTGTACTTTATCACTCGCTGACTGCTTTCAGCTACTGATTATTAATCGTGCAAAGTAAATATTTTTCCGTACACAACAGTCTTGCATTTAACATGCTGTTTTCATTGATGCTTAGCAAAAATTGCCAGAGGTTAAGGATTGTCTTACTATTAAAGTGACTGAAGTTACAGGTTTTTTAGCGCGGCAGGAGGTTGAGCTATGATTTATTTATGGATGTTTCTCGCCCTGTGTATTGTCTGCGTAAGCGGCTACATCGGTCAGGTACTGAACGTGGTATCGGCGGTCTCTTCTTTCTTCGGCATGGTGATCCTCGCTGCACTCATTTATTACTTCACCATGTGGTTAACTGGCGGTAATGAACTAGTGACGGGGATATTTATGTTTCTTGCCCCGGCTTGTGGCTTGATGATTCGCTTTATGGTGGGGTATGGCAGGCGATAGTGGGTCAGGATGGCTCATTTGGGCAGGTGTTCACATCAGCATCAGACATGATTGTTCACCTGCCATGTGACAGACGCTATCGCACAGGATGAATAAGATAATTCGCCTTTGTCGGATAAGTAGGCGTGATTTCTTCTGTGAGGTTTAATGGTGGCGCATCTTCTCTCATCTTAAACAAAATCGCCTGTGATGGCTGAAGTTTTGTAGAGTGTGTGGTCGTCATCGCTGATGTTTTTTCAGTCTCTTTATAGCTCCTCTCACTTACACCACCAGAAATGGAAAATGCAAAAACATTGCATGCCATAATAGAGACCAATAAAAATAAGCTGAAAAGTATTAAGTTTACTTTCATAGAAAGTTATCCTGAAAATGGTTCACTGAGAACCTACGATGTTATGGCTGTATTTACATATAATTAATCAATATTTACATCGATATAATAAATGACATCTCTTTGTGGTACATAAGAATAGTTCTCTGCGACAGGAAGCAGATTCCTACAATTGTAAGACTAAAATACTTCTTGCGATAATAACTACAACTGTAAGATAACCCTTTCAAAATGACCGTTGCTCTCTGATTTCTCATTTCATGCTCACCCAATATGATGGCGGCGTTTTCTAAAACTGTTAAAGAATGAGGTAAGTATGAAACGTTTAATTATGGCTACGATGGTCACAGCAATTCTGGCATCTTCAACTGTATGGGCTGCTGATAATGCACCGGTAGCGGCACAACAGCAAACTCAGCAAGTTCAGCAAACCCAGAAAACGGCAGCAGCAGAGCGTATCTCTGAACAAGGTTTATATGCGATGCGTGACGTGCAGGTAGCGCGCCTGGCTCTGTTTCATGGCGATCCGGAAAAGGCAAAAGAACTGACCAATGAAGCTTCAGCTTTGTTGTCAGATGACAGTACCGAATGGGCAAAGTTCGCTAAGCCAGGTAAAAAGACCAATCTCAATGATGACCAATATATTGTCATTAATGCATCTGTCGGAATTTCTGAGAGTTATGTAGCAACACCCGAAAAAGAAGCCGCGATAAAAATTGCCAATGAAAAAATGGCGAAAGGGGATAAAAAGGGCGCAATGGAAGAGCTTCGCCTGGCCGGTGTTGGCGTAATGGAAAACCAATATCTGATGCCGCTTAAACAGACTCGTAATGCACTTGCTGATGCGCAGAAACTGCTTGATAAAAAGCAATACTACGAGGCAAACCTGGCGCTTAAAGGTGCGGAAGATGGAATCATCGTCGACAGCGAAGCACTGTTTGTGAACTAATGCTGACAGGCAGTATATTGAGGTAAAGGATTTAACTCCCTCCAGCCGACAATTTTTTATGACCACAATACGACAGGTTGTGGTCATAAAATTATTTGGCGCTCGCGGTTCTATAAACACGCATTTTATCTTCCTCAAAGTAAATCCCAATAATCCCGTGTCATCACAAATCATTTATTATGTTATGTTTTATGGTACGCTTTAAAAAGCGTAATCATACCCTTACTTGTAAATCACCGGCGCTTCTTACAGTTGTAAGAATAACATCACAAATGTCGCGACTCTCTCTGATTACCACGAATCAATATTTATCATATTCTTCTTTTCGTCCTCACTACTTACCATGCAGAAAGGAATTGGAAGTGGCGATGAAATGATTTTCAGCACTTGATACAGGATTTTAAAAATATCGAGTGCAGCTACGACGATATTTTGCGGGTTATTTATAGAAGATATTACGCCTTAAATAAACGCTAAATTAACACATATTTAATTAACTAATAGGTATTGCTATGTCAACTCCACTTCAAGGAATTAAAGTTCTCGATTTCACCGGTGTGCAATCTGGCCCATCTTGTACTCAAATGCTGGCCTGGTTTGGCGCTGACGTTATTAAAATTGAACGTCCCGGCGTTGGTGACGTAACGCGTCACCAGCTGCGAGATATTCCTGATATCGATGCGCTTTACTTCACCATGCTTAACAGTAACAAACGTTCTATTGAGTTAAATACCAAAACAGCGGAAGGCAAAGAGGTAATGGAAAAGCTGATCCGCGAAGCTGATATCTTAGTCGAGAACTTTCATCCAGGGGCCATTGATCACATGGGCTTCACCTGGGAGCATATTCAAGAAATCAATCCACGTCTGATTTTTGGTTCGATCAAAGGGTTTGATGAGTGTTCGCCTTATGTGAATGTAAAAGCCTATGAAAACGTTGCTCAGGCAGCGGGTGGCGCGGCATCCACTACGGGTTTTTGGGATGGTCCGCCGCTGGTAAGCGCTGCAGCGTTGGGTGACAGCAACACCGGAATGCATTTGCTGATCGGTTTACTTGCTGCTTTGCTGCATCGCGAAAAAACGGGGCGTGGGCAACGAGTCACCATGTCAATGCAGGATGCCGTATTGAACCTTTGCCGCGTGAAATTACGTGACCAGCAGCGTCTCGATAAATTGGGTTATCTGGAAGAATACCCGCAGTATCCGAATGGTACATTTGGTGATGCAGTTCCCCGCGGTGGTAATGCAGGTGGTGGCGGTCAGCCTGGCTGGATCCTGAAATGTAAAGGCTGGGAAACCGATCCTAACGCCTATATTTATTTCACTATTCAGGAGCAAAACTGGGAAAACACCTGTAAAGCCATCGGCAAACCAGAATGGATTACCGATCCGGCATACAGTACAGCCCATGCACGACAGCCACATATTTTCGATATTTTTGCTGAAATCGAAAAATACACTGTCACTATTGATAAACATGAAGCGGTGGCCTATTTGACTCAGTTTGATATTCCTTGTGCACCGGTTTTAAGTATGAAAGAAATTTCACTTGATCCCTCTTTGCGCCAAAGTGGCAGTGTTGTTGAAGTGGAACAACCGTTGCGTGGAAAATATCTGACCGTTGGTTGTCCAATGAAATTCTCTGCCTTTACGCCGGATATTAAAGCTGCGCCGCTATTAGGTGAACATACCGCTGCTGTATTGCAGGAGCTAGGTTATAGCGACGATGAAATTGCTGCAATGAAGCAAAACCACGCCATCTGATATTAACGGGGGCTTCTGGCTCCCAATTTATAAAAATTTCGAGGTTATTAATCATGTCAGATCAACTTCAAATGACAGATGGTATGCATATCATCGTTGAAGCATTAAAACAGAATAATATTGACACTATTTATGGTGTTGTAGGTATTCCTGTGACGGATATGGCACGCCATGCCCAGGCGGAAGGCATTCGTTATATTGGTTTTCGTCATGAGCAGTCGGCAGGCTATGCCGCTGCGGCAAGCGGTTTTCTTACCCAAAAACCGGGGATCTGCCTGACAGTTTCTGCGCCAGGATTCCTCAATGGTTTGACCGCATTGGCCAACGCAACGGTAAATGGTTTTCCGATGATCATGATTAGCGGCTCCAGCGACCGCGCGATCGTCGACCTACAGCAAGGTGATTATGAAGAGCTGGACCAAATGAATGCGGCAAAACCGTATGCCAAAGCAGCATTTCGCGTTAATCAGCCGCAGGATCTTGGCATTGCATTGGCACGCGCTATCCGGGTCTCTGTATCGGGTCGCCCTGGCGGAGTTTATCTTGATTTGCCAGCAAATGTCCTGGCCGCGACGATGGAAAAAGACGAAGCGTTAACCACGATTGTTAAAGTTGAAAATCCGTCGCCAGCATTATTGCCATGCCCGAAGTCAGTCACTAGCGCAATTTCGCTTTTAGCAAAAGCTGAACGGCCATTAATTATCCTTGGCAAAGGCGCGGCGTATTCACAAGCTGATGAACAGCTTCGTGAATTTATTGAAAGTACTCAGATTCCATTCCTGCCAATGTCTATGGCGAAAGGGATCCTTGAAGATACGCATCCACTTTCTGCGGCAGCTGCGCGTTCGTTTGCCCTGGCAAATGCTGACGTTGTCATGCTTGTTGGTGCACGACTGAATTGGTTATTGGCACACGGTAAAAAAGGATGGGCGGCAGATACACAGTTTATTCAACTGGATATTGAACCGCAGGAAATTGACAGCAACCGCCCCATTGCTGTGCCAGTCGTTGGTGATATTGCATCCAGTATGCAAGGTATGCTGGCAGAACTGAAACAAAACACATTTACGACTCCACTGGTATGGCGCGATATTTTAAATATCCACAAGCAGCAAAATGCACAAAAAATGCATGAAAAATTAAGTACAGATACTCAACCATTAAATTACTTTAATGCATTAAGTGCTGTGCGCGACGTATTGCGCGAGAACCAGGATATTTATTTAGTTAATGAAGGTGCAAATACCCTGGATAATGCACGAAATATTATTGATATGTATAAACCACGTCGTCGTCTGGATTGTGGTACCTGGGGTGTCATGGGCATCGGTATGGGCTATGCCATCGGTGCTAGCGTGACTTCTGGTTCTCCGGTTGTCGCCATTGAAGGTGATAGTGCTTTTGGTTTCAGTGGGATGGAAATTGAAACGATTTGTCGATATAACCTGCCGGTGACGATCGTTATTTTTAATAATGGCGGCATCTACAGAGGAGACGGTGTTGATCTCAGTGGCGCTGGTGCACCATCACCAACGGATCTGTTGCACCATGCAAGGTATGACAAATTAATGGATGCGTTTCGTGGCGTTGGCTATAACGTCACCACGACAGATGAACTTCGTCATGCTTTAACCACCGGTATTCAGTCGCGCAAACCGACCATTATTAATGTGGTCATCGACCCTGCAGCAGGAACTGAAAGTGGCCATATTACCAAACTTAACCCAAAACAAGTCGCTGGTAATTAAATACTGACATCGTCTCCTCTTGCCAACTCATTATGCGATGGTGAGGGGACCCTTATCGGAAATACTATTATGCTAACATTTTTTATTGGCGATTTATTGCCTATTATCGTAATCATGCTGTTGGGTTATTTTAGCGGCAGACGAGAAACTTTTTCAGAAGATCAAGCCCGCGCATTTAATAAACTGGTATTAAACTACGCTCTTCCTGCGGCTCTATTTGTTTCTATTACCCGGGCAAACAGGGAAATGATTTTTGCGGACACTCGTCTGACCCTTGTATCACTTGTGGTTATTGTCGGATGTTTCTTTTTCTCCTGGTTTGGTTGCTACAAATTTTTTAAACGTACCCATGCAGAAGCAGCTGTATGTGCATTAATTGCGGGTTCACCTACCATTGGATTCCTGGGGTTTGCAGTTCTCGATCCTATTTATGGTGATTCCGTATCAACAGGTTTAGTGGTAGCAATTATTTCTATTATTGTTAACGCAATTACTATTCCTATTGGTCTGTATTTGCTGAATCCTTCCTCAGGAGCGGATGGTAAGAAGAATAGTAATCTGAGCGCATTAATTTCTGCGGCAAAGGAGCCAGTTGTATGGGCACCTGTTCTGGCAACGATCCTGGTGTTGGTTGGGGTAAAAATTCCGGCAGCATGGGACCCAACCTTTAATCTGATTGCGAAGGCTAACTCAGGGGTAGCGGTATTCGCTGCGGGGTTGACTCTGGCTGCACATAAATTCGAGTTCAGTGCCGAAATTGCTTATAACACCTTCCTGAAGCTGATTCTGATGCCACTGGCGCTGCTTCTCGTTGGTATGGCATGTCATTTGAACAGCGAACATTTGCAGATGATGGTACTGGCAGGCGCATTACCGCCGGCATTCTCCGGAATCATTATTGCCAGCCGGTTTAATGTCTACACCCGCACTGGTACAGCGTCATTGGCTGTGAGCGTACTGGGTTTTGTCGTCACGGCTCCCTTGTGGATTTATGTCAGTCGACTGGTTTCATAATTAATCATGTTATTGATTTTACATAAATGCCGAAGTGTCTTTTCACCTTCGGCTTTTTTCAAGGCATAAGCAAATGACAAATAATGAAAGCAAAGGGCCGTTTGAAGGCTTATTAGTTATCGATATGACACATGTCCTTAATGGACCTTTCGGAACTCAACTTCTTTGTAATATGGGCGCAAGGGTAATTAAAGTTGAGCCGCCGGGTCATGGTGATGATACCCGCACATTTGGTCCCTATGTGGATGGACAGTCACTCTATTACAGTTTTATTAATCATGGCAAAGAGAGTGTGGTTCTTGATTTAAAGAATGATCACGATAAAAGTATATTTATAAATATGCTCAAACAAGCTGATGTATTAGCTGAGAATTTTCGCCCAGGTACAATGGAAAAACTGGGGTTTTCATGGGAAACGCTTCAAGAAATCAACCCGCGCCTCATATATGCTTCATCGTCAGGTTTCGGACATACCGGTCCGCTAAAAGATGCTCCTGCCTACGATACCATCATTCAGGCAATGAGCGGGATAATGATGGAAACAGGATATCCTGATGCTCCGCCAGTGCGCGTTGGTACATCTCTTGCGGATCTATGCGGCGGTGTCTATTTATTCAGCGGAATAGTGAGTGCACTTTATGGCCGCGAAAAGAGCCAGAGAGGGGCGCATGTCGATATAGCGATGTTTGATGCCACGCTGAGTTTTCTGGAGCATGGTCTGATGGCATATATCGCGACAGGGAAGTCACCACAACGTCTGGGAAATCGCCATCCCTACATGGCACCTTTTGATGTTTTCAATACTCAGGATAAGCCGATTACGATTTGTTGTGGTAATGACAAGCTTTTTTCTGCGTTATGCCAGGCACTGGAGCTTACGGAACTGGTTAATGATCCCCGATTTAGCAGCAATATTTTACGCGTACAAAACCAGGCTATTCTTAAACAATATATTGAGCGGACGTTAAAAACGCAGGCAGCTGAAGTTTGGTTAGCCAGAATACATGAAGTTGGTGTACCCGTCGCGCCGTTATTAAGTGTGGCTGAGGCCATTAAATTGCCACAAACTCAGGCGAGAAATATGTTGATTGAAGCCGGGGGAATAATGATGCCGGGTAATCCGATAAAAATCAGCGGCTGCGCGGACCCGCATGTTATGCCGGGAGCGGCAACGCTCGACCAGCATGGGGAACAAATTCGCCAGGAGTTCTCATCATAAATGTAAGATGTGCTGGTAAATAGCTCCCACATTTGAACATTGTGGGAGCCGCTATTTAGTCATTTTTCTGACAGAAAACAGCAATCTCCTGGTCCAGCTCTGCAATGTGTTCTTTTACAGAGTTCAGCAACTGAAGAATTTCAGGCTTACTGTCATCTGAAACAGGTGTTATTTCTAACTGATGGCTAATATTAATCAACTTTTGCAAATTCAGGATGTTAGCCGCACCGTGGATGCGATGAATACACTGATGGAAAGTTCTGTTATCGCCAGCTTCTAGTGCTTGAAACGCAGCGGGTAGATCTTTATGCGTTTCATGCTGGAAAGTCATGAGAATCTCCTGCATCAGTTGTAGATCGTTCGCCGTATTATTTTTCAGGGCTTCGATATCAAGGTGGCGATACTGAGGTGCAATATGCGCAACCTGGTGTAACTGACTTAAATGTGTTTTCAGTACATCCAGGGTCAACGGTTTGAACAAACATAAGTTCATGCCGCAACTTAACCCTTTTTCACGTTCGTTAGCCTGTGCGTTGGCTGTAAGCCCCCAGATGGGTAAGGAAGAATTTTGCTCACGGAGTTTGCGAGTCAACTCAAAACCATCCATATTCGGCATATTAACGTCAGTAATAAGCAGATCATAATGTTGCATACTGACTTTGTGTAGCGCTTGCACACCATCAGTGGCTTCATCAACATCATATCCTAATAGATTTAGCTGGCGTTTGAGTAATAGCCTGTTGGTCGGATGATCATCCGCGATTAATATGCTCAACTTTTCAGGTAGTGTGATGGGGTGTTCTGCTTTTGCCTCGACAGTCGCCACTTGCTGGCTAATTTCTACCGGGATTGTGATCGTAAATGTTGTTCCTATGCCTGGATGACTTTCTAATGACAAATCGCCCTGCATATTTTTAATTAATTCTTTGCAGATCATTAAGCCTAAGCCAGATCCTGTTTGCTGGCGACCTGCACTTGTTTGGCTGTAGCGTTTAAAGAGTTGTTGTTGTTCTTCCTGCGATAATCCACTTCCAGAATCCATAATCGTCATTTTGATAACAGCGTGGTTGTCATCAATGTGAACCAGGGAGGTCGTAATTTTTACTGCCCCCTCGGTGGTAAATTTGAGAGCATTGCTCAGTAAATTTGATAAGACCTGCTTAAACGCCTGAGGATCGATCTTAACCAGGTAATGATCAGGAAATGTACTGCTGCAACTTAATGCGATGGATTTGCTTGCAGCAATCGCACCGAAAGAGTGACAAGTGTTCTGGACTAAAGTAGGGATATCGACCCATTGTGGTTGAAGTTGATAGTTACCCGATTCAATTTTGTCGACATCAAGGATTTCACCAATTAAGCCGAGGAGTGATTGTCCGGTGGCGTAGGCAAGTGAAATCGCCTCCACCCGTTGCTCCTTGCTAAGACCAGAACCCGACAGAAGTTCCAGGAAGCCCATAATAGAGCTTATTGGTGTTCTTATTTCGTGACTCATCGTTGCCAGAAACTGACTTTTTGCTACGGTAGCCTTTATCGCTTTATTTTTTTCTACCTCGAGTGCATTAATTAGATCACGCGTTTCAGTAATATCTTGCCAACCACAAATATATACTGCATTGTCACTTGCAGGAAGATTGCATAATGTATGCCAGTGATTAATGCATCTTTTCTCGATGCCATTATCAATTTCAAATACCTGTGTGTATATTGTTCGATTTTCTTTCGTTTCTGCTGTGACTTCATGCGCATTAGAAAAAACATCTTTAAAGGGTGAGTCACTGTTTTCTAATGGTAACATTGCATTTTTGTAGTAATCCGCAGTGAAATAATGTTCAAAAGCACTATTATGACTAATGACATTACCTTGCCAGTTTACAACATAAGTTGGATTCGGTAAGGAATCCGAGAGTGCTTTTCGGAATGATATTTGGTTTTCTAAATCACCCTGAATGACTTTACGACGACGAACTGAGCGTAACAGGTAGAATCCCCATAAAAGGCTACTGCCAACTAATAAAACGGATAATGTCGTAACAATATAAAATTGCTCGCTATATAGGTCCCATGTGTCAATGGTCACATTGGGCATTTTAATCCATTTTTCCGTCAGGCGCAGAACTTCGCTTGGGGGAATTGCATTCAGTGCTTTATTAATAATATCCTTAAGTTCCGGTTCTCCGCGAGGAAAAGCGAACGAAAGCGATGCATTCGGAACGCCAGGAATAAGAAAATGATAAAGTTCATTAGGATAGTAATGATCGATCATGTAACGCGAATTTAACTGTGTCGCGACCAGAGCATCAAGTTCACCTTCCTTAACCTTGTGAAATGCAGCGCTGGCATTATCGACCTGTATCCATTCAACCTCCGGATACATCTCTTTTAATTGCGAATGCAGCTCATAATAATATGGAATGGCAACTTTCATTCCTTTTTTTAATGTTTGTTCACTGTCAGGCGCTTTTTGCATGACAAAAACGTAAGGCGTTGTTATGAAGGCTTCAGCAAATAAAACATTATTTTCTCGATCTTCACTATAAATAGCGCCAGGTATTATATCCCATCCTCCGGGGCTAAGCTGTGTTCCAGCATGGATATTGTGTGAAACGGTGATCGGAGAAAAATTTAAACCTGTTTGCAAGGTAATAATATTAAGAATGTCCCCCATAACGCCCCGAACCGAGCCATTTTCATCCGTCATAGAATAGGGGGGCGAGTAAGGATTTTCCAGCACCTTTAAATTGGGATGCTGCTTAATCCACTGTTTTTCATGTTCAGTGAGTTCTAATGGTTTGTTCAGAAAGGCCAGGTTTCCTGTATCAAGCCAATTTTGTGATACTTCATAGCGAACTTCATTTGTTAAAGCATCAACAAATCTATTGAGTACTTCATTAAGAATGACAGATTCTTTTCTGGTCAAGAAAAAATTATATTGACGCGGCGAGTTATAATATTTCACTACATTTAAGGAGTGAGTGAAATAGCGGGAAATCATACTGCTGGTAATGATGTTACTACCAATAAAGTAATCATTGTGCCCAGCTGAGACGGATGCTAATGCCTGATATAAATTTGTAAAAGAGATAATTGTTGCTTTTGGAAATGATTGATGAATTACCTCGTCTGGGGGGTAATTTGCTACCCGAGCAATATTTACTGGTTTTGGTGAGGTAAGCGGTCGCATTGAGTCGTGAAGGGTGGTTACCAGCGCCGGAAAGGTAATTATCAATGGTTTGGTTGCAGCAATGTCATTATTAAGAGGCGGCGAAGTAACTAAATGTGATAACACTATATCGACTTCACCTTCTTCCAGCGCGTCCATTGCTTTTTGATGATCTGCGTATTCCCGGAGTGTTAATTTGATATTTAACGCTCTTTTTAAAAGATTTAAATAATCAGCATTAATACCACGAACCTGTTGCTGCGAATCGGTATGCAACAAGGTAGCCGTTTGGGACTTGTGTACTGCAATCACAAGATTTTTTTTGCTCGCTAACCAACGTAATTCCTTGTTGCTCAGACGTACTGGATCAAGTGTGACACGGTTGTTACTACTGATGCCACGATATTCGATGTAATCTTCGTCTGCGAAACTTATGGTCGACCAAAGACCACAACAGAGAAGAAAAAAATAGGGTAAAAACTTCATGTGATTAGCCGATTTTGTTACGTTGCGCGAATGTGTAAAGATCCATCAGTGATTTACATTCTAATTTTTCCATCAGGCGACTTTTATAAGTGCTGACAGTTTTGTTGCTGATGAACATTTTTTCAGCAATGTCATTATTATCCTTGCCATCAAGAATATACCGCATGACACTAATTTCTTGTTTCGATAAGGAGTCGAGTTTTTGCTGGTCGGACGTTAAACTTCCAACAAACCGGTTGAGAGAGAAGGGGAAATAGCAGTAGCCATTTTTTGCAGCTTCAATAGCCGCAATGATATTGTTCATGCCTTCTTTTTTACTCACGAATCCATTAGCGCCAGCATCAGCACAATGTTTCCCGTAAAAATGGTCATTTTTAGCGGAGACAATAATAATAATTCCGCTATATTGGCGCTTCCTCAGCGTTTCTAACACCTGGATACCGTTAACTCCGGGGATATCGACATCAATGATGACGATATCAGGCTTAAGTGTTTCCACCCGCTGAACGGCGCTTCCCCCTTCAGTCAACTCCGCTAAGATTTCAATATCGTTTTTGATCAATAAATTACGAATTGCTGCGATAGCAAGAGGATGGTCATCAATAATTATTGCGTTCATAGATTATTCCCTTTGCAATGAAGCATCTCCCTTCTCCCTGTAGTAATACAGACATAAGGCGTCATCTCATTTTCTCAATAAAAATAAGAAAATCTGAGCTTCCTTTAAGATAATTCGACAAGTATACCATATAAATAGTCGGCATAAATGAAATGTCAACAATAAAATCAGGGATTGTACCGATGATTTATAGTTTCAAGTTGGCACTATAAGTCTTCTTACTAATCCTACAGGCGTAAGAATTGTATTGCAAAAGCCACGGTTTAGTCCTCTGTTGTTTTTTTTGCACCTCATTTAAATTAGGCCTCCAACGTTCCTGGGATAATGTGCAACACATGCACTGTGTTTGATATGAAGAATGAATGCTCTTTTCATTCAATTCATAAATTTCATCTATGAGAAATGAGAGATAATAGTGGAACAGATTAATTCAAATAAAAAACATTCTAACAGAAGAAAATACTTTTCTTTATTGGCGGTAGTTTTATTTATTGCGTTTTCAGGTGCCTATGCCTATTGGTCAATGGAATTAGAAGACATGATTAGTACAGATGACGCCTATGTCACGGGGAATGCAGATCCAATTTCTGCACAAGTCTCAGGTAGTGTCACTGTCGTTAATCATAAAGATACGAACTACGTTCGACAAGGTGACATTTTAGTTTCACTGGATAAAACTGATGCCACTATCGCACTCAATAAAGCTAAAAATAATCTGGCAAATATTGTTCGGCAAACGAATAAACTATACTTACAGGATAAACAATACAGTGCCGAAGTCGCTTCAGCACGTATTCAGTATCAACAATCTTTAGAAGATTATAACCGTCGAGTGCCGTTAGCGAAGCAGGGGGTTATTTCAAAAGAAACGCTGGAGCATACCAAAGATACGTTAATAAGTAGCAAAGCGGCATTGAATGCCGCTATCCAGGCTTATAAAGCGAATAAAGCTTTAATAATGAACACACCATTAAACCGTCAGCCACAAGTCGTTGAAGCGGCGGATGCAACTAAAGAAGCCTGGTTGGCGCTTAAACGTACGGATATTAAGAGTCCGGTTACCGGCTATATTGCCCAGAGAAGTGTTCAGGTCGGCGAAACAGTGAGCCCCGGACAATCGTTAATGGCTGTCGTACCGGCACGTCAAATGTGGGTTAATGCCAACTTTAAAGAAACACAACTTACGGATGTACGGATTGGTCAATCGGTCAATATTATCAGCGATCTTTATGGTGAAAATGTTGTGTTTCATGGTCGGGTGACAGGGATCAATATGGGAACCGGCAATGCGTTCTCCTTATTACCTGCACAAAATGCGACAGGGAACTGGATCAAAATCGTTCAGCGTGTACCGGTTGAAGTTTCTCTTGATCCAAAAGAACTCATGGAACATCCCTTGCGTATTGGTTTATCGATGACAGCAACTATTGATACGAAGAACGAAGACATTGCCGAGATGCCTGAGCTGGCTTCAACCGTGACCTCCATGCCGGCTTATACCAGTAAGGCTTTAGTTATCGATACCAGTCCGATAGAAAAAGAAATTAGCAACATTATTTCGCATAATGGACAACTTTAATGGCAATCACTAAATCAACTCCGGCACCATTAACCGGTGGGACGTTATGGTGCGTCACTATTGCATTGTCATTAGCGACATTTATGCAAATGTTGGATTCCACTATTTCTAACGTCGCAATACCGACAATATCTGGCTTTCTGGGAGCATCAACAGACGAAGGCACCTGGGTTATCACCTCGTTTGGCGTAGCAAATGCCATTGCGATCCCTGTTACCGGCAGGCTGGCACAAAGAATAGGCGAATTAAGGTTATTTTTACTTTCAGTCACTTTTTTTTCGCTGTCTTCCTTAATGTGTAGTTTATCGACCAATCTTGATGTGCTGATATTTTTTAGAGTCGTTCAGGGATTAATGGCGGGGCCGTTAATTCCACTGTCACAGAGTTTATTATTGAGGAATTATCCACCAGAAAAAAGAACATTTGCTCTGGCATTATGGTCAATGACCGTGATTATCGCTCCGATATGTGGGCCGATATTGGGCGGTTATATTTGCGATAACTTTAGCTGGGGTTGGATATTTTTAATCAATGTCCCTATGGGGATTATCGTCCTGACATTATGCTTAACCTTACTTAAAGGAAGAGAAACTGAAACTTCACCGGTAAAAATGAATCTACCAGGACTGACCCTGTTAGTGCTCGGTGTTGGTGGCTTGCAAATTATGCTTGATAAAGGGCGCGATCTGGATTGGTTCAACTCGAGTACAATAATAATATTAACAGTAGTATCAGTTATTTCTCTGATCTCTTTAGTCATTTGGGAGTCGACCTCAGAGAATCCGATTCTTGATCTCAGTTTGTTTAAGTCTCGTAATTTCACCATTGGTATTGTGAGTATCACCTGCGCGTATTTATTTTACTCTGGAGCGATCGTCCTTATGCCGCAGTTACTCCAGGAAACGATGGGGTATAATGCGATATGGGCCGGGCTTGCTTATGCGCCCATCGGCATCATGCCACTATTGATTTCACCTTTGATAGGACGTTATGGCAATAAAATAGACATGCGGGTGTTAGTGACATTCAGTTTTTTGATGTATGCGGTTTGCTATTACTGGCGTTCTGTGACATTTATGCCAACGATTGATTTTACAGGCATCATTTTGCCACAGTTTTTCCAGGGATTCGCCGTTGCCTGTTTCTTTTTACCCTTAACAACGATTTCGTTTTCAGGCTTGCCAGATAATAAATTTGCCAATGCCTCGAGTATGAGTAATTTTTTTCGTACCTTGTCAGGATCAGTTGGTACGTCGTTGACAATGACGCTGTGGGGACGACGCGAATCGTTACACCATAGTCAGTTGACAGCAACCATCGATCAATTTAACCCCGTGTTTAATTCATCGTCACAAATTATGGATAAATACTATGGTTCGCTTTCAGGAGTTCTTAATGAAATTAATAATGAAATAACCCAGCAGTCACTTTCTATTTCTGCAAATGAGATTTTCCGTATGGCGGCTATTGCTTTTATCTTACTTACGGTTTTGGTTTGGTTTGCGAAACCGCCGTTTACAGCGAAAGGCGTTGGGTGATGATAAAAGGAGGGGGTTATAGCGGGTAAGACCGGGGATCTTAAGTCTGCGCCATCGGCAGCATCGCTCACCCAGGGAAAGGATTGCGATGCTGCGTTGAAACGTTATTAACGGCCTTTTGCCAGATATTGATTCATCTCTTCTTCCGGCACCATTCCACCTCCCGTCGCCCACACCAGATGAGTGGTATTACGCAGTTGTTCTGCGCTGAAACCGTGCATCTGTTGGTAACTTACTGATGCACACACGCGCTGAGGTCCGGCCATACCCGCCAGTGCCGAAGGTTCAAGACGAATACCTTCTTCCTGCGCCAGCCAGCCAAGCATGTCATACATGGTTTGATCGCTAAGGGTATAGAAGCCATCCAGCAGACGCTCCATTGCCCGCCCGACAAAGCCTGATGCGCGACCAACTGCAAGGCCATCCGCTGCGGTAAGGTTGTCGATACCAATATCCTGAACAGAAATCTGATCGTGTAATCCTGTATGGACGCCTAACAACATACAAGGGGAGTGCGTTGGTTCGGCAAAAAAGCAGTGAACATGATCGCCAAACGCCAGTTTAAGCCCGAATGCGACGCCACCAGGACCACCGCCAACACCACACGGCAGATAGACAAACAGAGGGTTATCAGCATCGACGATACGGCCTTGCTGGGCAAATTGCGCTTTAAGACGCTGGCCAGCGACGGAATACCCAAGGAACAACGTGCGGGAATTTTCGTCATCAATAAAGAAACAGTTCGGGTCAGACTGCGCTGCTTTACGTCCTTCCTCGACGGCAACACCATAATCTTGCTCATATTCCACGACCGTAACGCCATGGCTGCGCAGTTTCGCTTTTTTCCATGCCCGGGCATCAGCAGACATATGAACTGTCACCTTAAAGCCAATGCGGGCGCTCATAATGCCGATTGATAACCCCAGATTTCCGGTTGAGCCCACAGCAATGCTGTATTGGCTAAAGAACTGTTTAAACTCCGGAGAAAGCAGTTTGCTGTAGTCATCATCAAGCGTCAGCAACCCCGCTTCCAGAGCCAGTTTTTCTGCGTGTGCCAGGACTTCATAAATCCCGCCGCGTGCTTTTATGGAGCCGGAAATGGGCAAATGGCTATCTTTTTTCAGTAACAGTTGCCCGCTGATCGGTTGCTGATATTCTTTTTCCAGCCGTTTTTGCATAGCTGGAATGGCAACCAGTTCTGATTCAATAATCCCCCCAGTGGCAGCAGTTTCAGGAAATGCTTTTGCCAGATAGGGTGCAAAACGGGATAAGCGCGCATGGGCGTCCTGAACATCCTGTTCGGTCAGGCCAACATAAGGTAAACCTTCAGCCAATGAGGTCGTGCCAGGATTAAACCAGGTGGTTTCTTTAAGAGCAACCAGATCCTTTACCAACGGATACTGGGCGATGAGCGAGTTCATTTTAGCGTTTTCCATAGTACGTCTCTTTGCGCTTAGATGATAAATGACAGCAGGAATGTGCCCGCCAGAGCGACGACTGAAGCGATAAATGTCGCTGTCGTATAGTATTTAAATGTTTCATTGAGCGTAGCGCCGCAATATTGCTTCACTAGCCAGAAAAGCGAGTCCGTAACGATCGTGCAGCCAATTGCACCTGAACCGATAGCAATCGCAATAATTTCCGGGCTGATGTCGGGATACAGCGGCAGCACAATGATCCATATTTATATTTTCTTCTCCAGGTTGGCGATGCCAGTTGGCATGTTTTACTTACTTGCCTATATGGTTACTCGTTGGCGAGAACAGAGGCGGAATTGAGTACAATTATCCGGCAATTATTGTTATTTTTTATTGTATTGCCGTGTTGGGTGATAGGGCGTTGAGAATATCGTTGGATCTCGCCAGTGACGTCTGTTTCTGCTACAGTGCCCGTTTTACGGCAAACGGCTTGGGTATGGCTTCATTAAAGGATGTCGCACGCCTGGCGGGAGTGTCGATGATGACAGTCTCCCGGGTGATGCATAATGCAGAATCTGTGCGTCCTGCAACGCGTGACCGCGTATTGCAGGCAATCCAGACCCTGAATTATGTTCCTGATCTTTCCGCCCGTAAGATGCGCGCTCAAGGACGTAAGCCGTCGACTCTCGCCGTGCTGGCGCAGGACACGGCTACCACTCCTTTCTCTGTTGATATTCTGCTTGCCATTGAGCAAACCGCCAGCGAGTTCGGCTGGAATAGTTTTTTAATCAATATTTTTTCTGAAGATGACGCTGCCCGCGCGGCACGTCAGCTGCTTGCCCACCGTCCGGATGGCATTATCTATACTACAATGGGGCTGCGACATATCACGCTGCCTGAGTCTCTGTATGGTGAAAATATTGTATTGGCGAACTGTGTGGCGGATGACCCAGCGTTACCCAGTTATATCCCTGATGATTACACTGCACAATATGAATCAACACAGCATTTGCTCGCGGCGGGCTATCGTCAACCGTTATGCTTCTGGCTACCGGAAAGTGCGTTGGCAACAGGGTATCGTCGGCAGGGATTTGAGCAGGCCTGGCGTGATGCTGGACGAGATCTGGCTGAGGTGAAACAATTTCACATGGCAACAGGTGATGATCACTACACCGATCTCGCAAGTTTACTCAATGCCCACTTCAAACCGGGCAAACCAGATTTTGATGTTCTGATATGTGGTAACGATCGCGCAGCCTTTGTCGCTTATCAGGTTCTCCTGGCGAAGGGGGTACGTATCCCGCAGGATGTCGCCGTAATGGGCTTTGATAATCTGGTTGGCGTCGGGCATCTGTTTTTACCGCCGCTGACCACAATTCAGCTTCCACATGACATTATCGGGCGGGAAGCTGCATTGCATATTATTGAAGGTCGTGAAGGGGGAAGAGTGACGCGGATCCCTTGCCCGCTGTTGATCCGTTGTTCCACCTGATATTATGTTAACCCAGTAGCCAGAGTGCTCCATGTTGCAGCACAGCCACTCCGTGGGAGGCATAAAGCGACAGTTCCCGTTCTTCTGGCTGCGGATAGATTCGACTACTCATCACCGCTTCCCCGTCGTTAATAAATACTTCCACGGATGATGTATCGATAAATATCCTTAGGGCGAGCGTGTCACGCTGCGGGAGGGGAATACTACGGTAGCCGTCTAAATTCTCGTGTGGGTAATACCGCCACAAAACAAGTCGCTCAGATTGGTTATCAATATACAGCCGCATTCCAGTGCCGAGCTGTAATCCGTAATGTTCGGCATCACTGTTCTTCAGCGCCCACTGCAACTGAATCTCAACTGCTTGCGCGTTTTCCTGCAAAACATATTTATTGCTGATTGTGCGGGGAGAGACAGATTGATGCTGCTGGCGTAACGACTCAGCTTCGTGAACCGGGCGTTGTAGAAGTTTGCCATTGCTCTCTGATAGCTCGCGCGCCAGCGTCATGCAGCCTGCCCATCCTTCACGTTTTGAGGGCATTGGCGATTCCCACATATCCATCCAGCCGATAACAATACGCCGACCATCCTTCGCTAAAAAGCTTTGTGGTGCATAAAAGTCATGCCCGTTATCAAGTTCAGTAAAATGCCCGGATTGTGCAAAAAGTCGTCCTGGCGACCACATTCCGGGTATTACGCCACTTTGAAAGCGATTTCGGTAACTGTATCCCTCGGCATTCATTCCCTGCGGGGAAAACATCAGATAATGCTGATCGCCAAGGCTGAAAAAGTCCGGACATTCCCACATATAGCTTTCACCCGCATCAGCGTGGGCCAGTACGCGATCGAAGGTCCATTCACGCAATGAACTGCCGCGATAAAGCAGGATCTGCCCCGTGTTGCCTGGATCTTTCGCCCCGACTACCATCCACCATGTGTCGGCTTCACGCCACACTTTAGGATCGCGGAAGTGCATGATTCCTTCTGGTGGAGTGAGGATCACACCCTGTTTCTCGAAATGAATACCATCCCGACTGGTAGCCAGACATTGTACTTCGCGAATTGCATCGTCATTACCTGCACCATCGAGCCAGACGTGTCCGGTGTAGATAAGTGAGAGGACACCATTGTCATCGACAGCACTACCTGAAAAACACCCGTCTTTGTCATTATCGTCTCCTGGCGCTAGCGCAATAGGCTCATGCTGCCAGTGGATCATATCGTCGCTGGTGGCATGTCCCCAGTGCATTGGCCCCCAGTGTTCGCTCATCGGATGATGTTGATAAAACGCGTGATAACGATCGTTAAACCAGATCAGGCCGTTTGGATCGTTCATCCACCCGGCAGGAGGCGCGAGGTGAAAATGGGGATAGAAAGTGTTACCCCGGTGCTCATGAAGTTTTGCTAGGGCGTTTTGCGCCGCATGCAATCGAGATTGCGTCATTTTAATCATCCTGGTTAAGCAAATTTGGTGAATTGTTAACGTTAACTTTTATAAAAATAAAGTCCCTTACTTTCATAAATGCGATGAATATCACAAATGTTAACGTTAACTATGACGTTTTGTGATCGAATATGCATGTTTTAGTAAATCCATGACGATTTTGCGAAAAAGAGGTTTATCACTATGCGTAACTCAGATGAATTTAAGGGAAAAAAATGTCAGCCAAAGTATGGGTTTTAGGGGATGCGGTCGTAGATCTCTTGCCAGAATCAGACGGGCGCCTACTGCCTTGTCCTGGCGGCGCGCCAGCTAACGTTGCGGTGGGAATCGCCAGATTAGGCGGAACAAGTGGGTTTATAGGTCGGGTGGGGGATGATCCTTTTGGTGCGTTAATGCAAAGAACGCTGCTAACTGAGGGAGTCGATATCACGTATCTGAAGCAAGATGAATGGCACCGGACATCCACGGTGCTTGTCGATCTGAACGATCAAGGGGAACGTTCATTTACGTTTATGGTCCGCCCCAGTGCCGATCTTTTTTTAGAGACGACAGACTTGCCCTGCTGGCGACATGGCGAATGGTTACATCTCTGTTCAATTGCGTTGTCTGCCGAGCCTTCGCGTACCAGCGCATTTACTGCGATGACGGCGATCCGGCATGCCGGAGGTTTTGTCAGCTTCGATCCTAATATTCGTGAAGATCTATGGCAAGACGAGCATTTGCTCCGCTTGTGTTTGCGGCAGGCGCTACAACTGGCGGATGTCGTCAAGCTCTCGGAAGAAGAATGGCGACTTATCAGTGGAAAAACACAGAACGATCGGGATATATGCGCCCTGGCAAAAGAGTATGAGATCGCCATGCTGTTGGTGACTAAAGGTGCAGAAGGTGTGGTGGTCTGTTATCGAGGACAAGTTCACCATTTTGCTGGAATGTCTGTTAATTGTGTCGATAGCACGGGGGCGGGAGATGCGTTCGTTGCCGGGTTACTCACAGGTCTGTCCTCTACGGGATTATCTACAGATGAGAGAGAAATGCGACGAATTATCGATCTCGCTCAACGTTGCGGAGCGCTTGCAGTAACGGCGAAAGGGGCAATGACAGCGCTGCCATGTCGACAAGAACTGGAATAGTGAGAAGTAAACGGCGAAGTCGCTCTTATCTCTAAATAGGACGTGAATTTTTTAACGACAGGCAGGTAATTATGGCACTGAATATTCCATTCAGAAATGCGTACTATCGTTTTGCATCCAGTTACTCATTTCTCTTTTTTATTTCCTGGTCGCTGTGGTGGTCGTTATACGCTATTTGGCTGAAAGGACATCTAGGGTTGACAGGGACGGAATTAGGTACACTTTATTCGGTCAACCAGTTTACCAGCATTCTATTTATGATGTTCTACGGCATCGTTCAGGATAAACTCGGTCTGAAGAAACCGCTCATCTGGTGTATGAGTTTCATCCTGGTCTTGACCGGACCGTTTATGATTTACGTTTATGAACCGTTACTGCAAAGCAATTTTTCTGTAGGTCTAATTCTGGGGGCGCTCTTTTTTGGCCTGGGGTATCTGGCGGGATGCGGTTTGCTTGACAGCTTCACCGAAAAAATGGCGCGAAATTTTCATTTCGAATATGGAACAGCGCGCGCCTGGGGATCTTTTGGCTATGCTATTGGCGCGTTCTTTGCCGGCATATTTTTTAGTATCAGTCCCCATATCAACTTCTGGTTGGTCTCGCTATTTGGCGCTGTATTTATGATGATCAACATGTGTTTTAAAGATAAGGATCACCAGTGCGTAGCGGCGGATGCGGGAGGGGTAAAAAAAGAGGATTTTATCGCAGTTTTCAAGGATCGAAACTTCTGGGTTTTCGTCATATTTATTGTGGGGACGTGGTCTTTCTATAACATTTTTGATCAACAACTTTTTCCTGTCTTTTATGCAGGTTTATTCGAATCACACGATGTAGGAACGCGCCTGTATGGTTATCTCAACTCATTCCAGGTGGTACTCGAAGCGCTATGCATGGCGATTATTCCTTTCTTTGTGAATCGCGTAGGGCCAAAAAATGCATTACTTATCGGTGTTGTGATTATGGCGTTGCGTATCCTTTCCTGCGCGCTGTTCGTTAACCCCTGGATTATTTCATTAGTGAAGCTGTTACATGCTATTGAGGTTCCACTTTGTGTCATATCCGTCTTCAAATACAGCGTGGCAAATTTTGATAAGCGCCTGTCGTCGACGATCTTTCTGATTGGTTTTCAAATTGCCAGTTCGCTTGGGATTGTGCTGCTTTCAACGCCGACTGGGATACTCTTTGACCACGCAGGCTACCAGACAGTTTTCTTCGCAATTTCGGGTATTGTCTGCCTGATGTTGCTATTTGGCATTTTCTTCCTGAGTAAAAAACGCGAGCAAATAGTTATGGAAACGCCTGTACCTTCAGCAATATAGACGTAAACTTTTCCGGTTGTTGTCGATATCTCCCTATCCCTCAACCGGAAAATAATAATACTAAAGTGCTTAGCCCTGCTAATAATCACCTAATCCAAACGCCTCATTCATGTTCTGGTACAGTCGCTCAAATGTACTTCAGATGCGCGGTTCGCTGATTTCCAAGACATTGTCGTCATTCAGCGACCTGTCCCGTGTATCACGGTCCTGCGAATTCATCAAGGAATGCATTGCGGAGTGAAGTATCGAGTCACGCCATATTTCGCTATCAGGATTCTGTGTGATGGTTACATCGCCCGGCCCAGGGCTGTTTAGTCATCAGCGCTTTCTGACAGTGCTGAGATTTCAACCTGTTGCAGTAAAAATGAGTAGATATAAGGCAAGTGTGCTGCCAAACCTATCTTTTACGGGGTGAAGGTAGATTTCGTTTGAAGGGTATCTGGTGTCCCCTGCAGACATCTACTTGACGCGGCAGGGGATTGATTGGAATGGTGTTTTTTAGATGTGAAAAATATTTTACCCGCTATTTTACCCATTAGCGCGGCTTAAGAGCTTATTTTTGAATTCACAATGGTCACGATATAACCATCTTGCTCGTCCGTGGATAACTTTGGCTTTTGGCAGGTCGCCGGACTTAATCCGGTCGTAGATGAAGGTTTTACCGAAGCCAGTATCGGCCATGATGAATTTCAAATCAACCAGTGAATCAGGCTGTAGTTCGTGTTGCATGAGTGCTATCTCCGAATAGGGAATCGAACCTGCAAATCAGGCAATAAAAAACCGCCATCAGGCGGCTTGGTGTTCTTTCAGTTCTTCAATTCGAATATTGGTTATGTCTGCATGTGCTATCTGCGCCCATATCATCCAGTGGTTATAGCAGTCATTGATGTTCTCTGCTTCGATAACTCTGTTGAATGGTTCTCCATTCCATTCACCTGTGACTCGGAAGTGCATTTATCATCTCCATAAAACAAAACCCGCCGTAGCGAGTTCAGATAAAAGAAATCCCCGCGAGTGCGAGGATTGTTATTGTCTTTGCTTCGTGCATTTGTCGCACTTTCGGCACCATCCAGATAGGCACATCCGTCCGCAATTAACACATATAGGCCACATCATTTTTCCTCTTTTGGTTTATGAATCTGAATGGTCATGCCGCTTTGAGTGGTGACTACAATGACAGAACCAGGCTGAAGGCTGTTAAGATTGAATGCTTCGTAAAACGAATCCAAGGCCAGCGCTTTTTTATTCTTTCGGTTCCACCAACGCCATCCCTTGCTACAGGCTACACTGACAATCCACTGCCCACTCCTGTAAGCCATATAAAACCAGATGAGCAAAACCTGAAGGAATGCTATCCAGTCAATAATCGTATATTTCGCGAAGGAGTCCATCACTTCACCTCCTGCTGCGGTGCTGCTGGCATTTCACGCCAGTGCGTAACTGAGTGCGGATCCGGATATTCGGTGCCATCATCCCAGCGATTGCCATTCCACATTGCAGACCACATCTCACCGTCTTCATACATGACCATTACCGGAATTAACTTATCCGGCATTCGCTCACTACAGCTTATCCAACCATCCGGAGTTACCGGAGAGTTGCCAGATAGCTCGTTCAACTTGTAAGTTTGGCTTACAGGTTCGGCACCATGAAGCATGGCGGCGCGGCAGGCGTTTTCTGCGATAGATGCGCATTCTTCAACAATATCGCGTACAGATTCTGGAAATTCATCTATGCACGCACGGATTGCTGTAGCGGCGTCTGGCACAGATACCGTCGATGGCGTGGCGGTGTATTCGTCATACCGATATAGGTGTGGTAAAACATCATCCCAAAGCACATATTCACCGTCTAAATCTTCAACCATATCAGCGCCGCAATCCTGCCCGAAGGAATCGCAACCGCTCATATCAAGATCGAAACGCCGAATAATGCCGCGCTCTAATTCGAGCGATGCCAGTGCAATCCGTGCCAGTTCCATTTGTTCGCCACGGGTAAGCCCGTTTTCAAGCGGGGATTTAATGAACAATTCGATACGTTCTTTAGTGATAGTGCTCATATCACTCTCCTTTGATGCGAATGCCAGCGGCGCGGATTGCAGCGATGACCTCAGAAACTTTGTATGCCATTACCGTTTGGTAATCATCGTGAAAATCTGTTCGATGAAGCATGCTGCTACGTTCCGGGAGCAGTATTTCCCGCGCTTCCAGTTCTGCAATGCGCTTCTCTGCGGCTTCCAGCTTCTCGCGCATATCGTCAACGTACTCGACCAGAGAACCGCCAGCAGGAATTTCGCACTCCTCGACCAGTTGGAAGTAGATATCAGCTGCGGCCCGTGTGTTGCTATACCTAGCGTCGCCCATCTCACCTTCACGAAGAGCATCGCGTTCGGCGGTAAGATTGGCTATTTTGCTGTCTTTGCCTTCCAGCTCAACTCTCAGCTTCCCTACCGTTAGCGCAATATCCTCGTTCTCCTGGTCGCGTCGTTTGATGTATTGCTGGTTTCTTTCCCGTTCATCCAGCAGCGCCAGCACGGTTTCTGGTCCGGTCAGAAATTTGAAGGCGTTGAGCGCATCAATATCCACACCGTAATCTTTAAGTTCCTGTTCACTTAACAAATCATCATCAGCTGGCAACATTAACAGGCGTTCCATTGCTGGAATTGCACGTTCCGCCGCCTCACGCAGTGCCTGATAGTCAATCTTGCTCACTGGCCGCCTCCTTCATAAAAATAATCCAGTGGGTCTTGTCACCCTTTCCTGTTCGTTGACCGATAACAGGCTTTCTGTCGGTCAGTGCCAATATCTGGCGAACAGGTATTTGCGTTTCATTCCATTTAAAAATCAGAACGCCGTGTGGCCACAACACCCGAAAGGCTTCTTTAAACCCCTGCCGCAAATCATCACGCCAGGTATCTTTATTCAGCCGTCCATATTTCTTTCCCATCCAGGCGTTATCACCAACACGCTCAAGATGCGGAGGGTCGAATACAACAACCGGAAACGATGCGTCTGCAAATGGTAATGCACGAAAATCTGCTATCAGGTCAGGGCTAATTATCAGCCGTCGTCCATCACATAATGTGTGCTCTTCCTTTCTGATATCGCTAAATATCGCCCGGTCGTCATTCTTATCGAACCAGAACATGCGACTGCCACAGCACATGTCGAGGATTGCTGCATGTCCAGTCACTGGTTGCCTCCTTTGCGAAGCTCAGCAGCGAAGGCTACTGCGTGATCATGATGTTCAAGTGTGTATGCACACTCAGCAAACATCTCTACACCCTGCGCCCGGACTTCATCCAGGAAAGTGTCGGTGGCTGGAGTCCCTTCAACCTTCAGCCCTATAGGGGCCAGGTAATCCTTCAGCCCCGCATTCTCCGCCGCCAGCGCCGCGCATTTAGCCTCAAGGTTATCAATCGTGATTCCAGCAGAACGACACTCCCGCAACGCCGTTTCTAGTTTTGATTCAAGTTCACCGAACTTACGCACCAGATATTCAGCGTTTGTTTCGTTAACCTTTAAATCTCGGGGGATGCATTTACCTTTCAGAAAACCATCCATCTCAATTAGTGACATTTGTTTCATTTCTTCCCACTCCGCCACATTGCATTCAGATATTTGTTGTCATTAACAGAGCCGAAACTATTTCTCTTAAGCAATTCCTCTCTCGATGGCATTGGCTTTACGCGTTGGCGAATAATCATTTCTGCCGGAAGAATGCCGGGATTGTATGCAAGTCCTCTCATGGTAAATTCCTCAGTCATTACTGATAGCGCCATAACGTGAGCGGTAATTACGCAGGCGCGGGTCAATTTCAGGGAAGTGGGTATATGTGGCTTTGCGGAATGGTCGGATTGATGTCTGGTAAATTCGCTCGCGCTCTTCTTTCTCTGCAAGCCATATGCAGTGGCGAAATTCCTTTTCCTCTTTCGTTTCCTGCGGTAGCGACATTATCCGATCGTAGTTTTTTCTGAATTTATCCAGCACCTCCGATACGGAATTGCCGGAACAGCGGCGCGGGTCATCCGCACCATACAGAGGCGCTGGCATAATGGAATCCTTATTTTGCTAATCTAGAAGGGGATTGAATCGTCGTATTCAGGATGATTTTGATGATTGCTACTTTGCTGCTGTTGGCTGTTTCCTGAAGTTGCAAATCCAATCTTTGCATTCAGTAATTCAAGAGTGATTGATTGACCATTTTGCCCCTGATAAACATCTACCCTGATGTTTTCTCCGGTAATTTCCACAATGCCACCTTCAACAAGAACACTACGGTAGTAATCCGCTTGCGCTCCCGGCTTGGCAAATACAACGGCGCTGTAGTTTGTCCATTCTTTCTTTTTTGTCTGGCGATCGTAATACTGAACGCCAGCACGGATGTTGAATCCGATATTTTCCCCGGCCTGAAACTCTCTTGCGGGCTTGTTTAGTCTTACTGTAATCGAATGTGCCATTAAGCAGTTGCCCCTTCTAATTCGTCTCGTCTGATGTTGTAAACGTCCTGCGCTTTGTGCTGCTCCGGTGTGCCTTCGAGCATCTTCCACGCTTTGGCGAACGCCTGTTTAAGCTCTTCCACGGTGTTTTTCTGCATTGCTGCGTCAGTGAATGCTTTTAGAACCTGTTCAGGCGTAGGTGATGGTTTTGATTGCTTTGCTGCTGCGTTCTGCTGATGTTTATGCTCGTCGGTATCTGCATCTTTCGCATCATCAATGCCGAATAAACCATTGAGGCAATACTTGCGTGCATAAGAGCTTGTAGCTCCCGTAACTTGTGCAGAATCCATTCCTTTCTTGCTTTCTTCCTCTCGTGCAAGAGCGGTTGCCGTATGACTGTTTTCGCCATCGGTAATAGTTGCCGTGGCTTTCACGTAATACCGATCACCAATCAACACAACTTCATCGCTGATTGATAAAAACAGGCCATTCAGTAACGGCTTAACGCTTTCAAGAATGTCTTCGCAGCTTCTGTATTTATATTTGCCGAATGAGTTGTACTGATTCTTTGGCGCGTTCAGATTCTCCTGAATAGCTGCCAGTCTTGCGTAAAATTCTTTGCTCATATGATTGTTCTCAGAATGGACATGGCCCAAGGAAATAACGCTGATTTAATACTTCAGTCTTTGCCGCATTTAAAAATACGCGAACACCTTCACGATCTCCCTTCTGGCGATACATTAACGCCTGCTGCGTGTACATGCGTCTCTGTAACTTGCTCTCCTTCACTGTGGTTGCAAGTGACATGAATATCTCCTTCGTTACCGATTAAATCTTTCATCTGACGAATGAATTCTTCGTCTGACCAGTTATCTGTAAAACTCATGGGCGGCCTTGTTGTTTCAAAATATCCCAAAGCTTTTCGAGCAAACTTTTCATTCTTGGTTGTTTAAAGTCTGCTCCGGTTAGAATGTTTTTTCGTGAATGCTGTACCGATAAAATCGGGTTGAAAGGGCGAACCGATGCCGCCCCTGCAATAGCGAACTGTTGCATAGGATGCTCCTTATATTTGATTGCATAACGAAAACGCCTCTCGTGAAGCGTTATTGGTATGCGGTAAAGCCGCGCTCAGGCGGCTACTCTATTTCTTCTTCGAATGATTTTATTAGTCGGTCAATAACATCATCCGTTTCAATATCATTTCCGTCTGATTGCTTTAATACATCTATTGATTCTGCAGCGGTAAATTCCATCGCTGTGAGAAACTCGACAATTGCACACTCAACGACATATCGTTCTTCATCTGTACGACATGAGATAAAAGAGCATTTAATTGCTGTTATTACTTTTTGTTTAAGCTCTGCAGGGTAATCAGTTTTTATCATCGTTTACTCCGTCAAAAAAAACTGCCCTCACATTGGAGGGCAAAGAAGATTTCCAATAATCAGAACAAGTCGGCTCCTGTTTAGTTACGAGCGACATTGCTCCGTGTATTCACTCGTTGGAATGAATACACAGTGCTTATTCGTCATGCATTTCAGGTAATTCTTCGTATTCGACTCCCCATACGTTTTTACACCAACTAACTCGCTCATATCTTTTACAAAAATCAGACCACATAACTTGTGTTCCATCATGGTTTGTTATTATTTCTGTAATATCACCAACACTAACAAAACTGGTATTAGAAGCAGTTATTTTTACTTTCATTACTTATCTCCAAGAGCTTTTCTGATTGCTGCAAGACCTTTATTAACAGCTCCATACCATTCTGGATATGTTGTCGTTGTTCTATTTTTGGTTTGCTTAAGTAGTAACTGAAGTGCTTCGAGAAGGTCAGGCGCTGCCGCTATTAGATTGGCATCTTCAATGCATTGAACTTCCTCACAGATTGCAATATACGAACGCCAGCCTGTGCCATTTTCAAGAGAGTCTGCCTGGATGATTTTAATCTCATCGCCATCCATCATTATTTCCCACTTACCTTCAGTACCTTTAAATTCCATGTTAGCCTCTGTTGTTTGTGCCAAAAATAAAGGCCACCATCAGGCAGCCTTGTTGTAAATGTTGCAGGTATCAAGTAAGTAATTAGATGGAGCGCCATAAATTATGAATTCATCGTTTGTCGGGTCCATCTCCATCTCTTGGCCTATTGCCATTCTTGCGTCAGTGTCATCAGAGGCGAAGCATAAAACAGCCCACGCACCCATTGTTTTAAAAAGAACTGCAATTGGCTGTGGTTTTACTGAATTTGCGTTAGCGCGAAAATCACAAATCGCACTTTCATGAAACTCCATATATCACCTAAAATAAGTGGTTTGCTGCGAAAGTAAATACGCTTAAGTTACCTGTTATTTATCCCACCAAGTTCCGTATCTATCTATCCAGTTACACCAATCATCGACACTCCATTTTGTTGTGTCGCATTTTGGCAACTGGCATGAATATCTACCTTCTTTGTAAAGTCGGCGTTTAACTTTCTTGAGCATGGCTCACCTCAATCGTAATAAGCTGGAATTGATTTTCCGCGTTGCTTCTGGCGGCCTGAGCAAGTCACACCCATTTCACTACGTGGCTTGCTGTACCATGTGCGCTGATTCTTGCGCTCAATACGTTGCAGGTTGCTTTCAATCTGTTCGTGGTATTCAGCCAGCACTGTAAGGTCTATCGGATTCAGTGCGCTTTCTACTCGTGATTTCGGTTTGCGATTCAGCGAGAGAATAGGGCGGTTAACTGGTTTTGCGCTTACCCCAACCAACAGGGGATTTGCTGCTTTCCATTGAGCCTGTTTCTCTGCGCGACGTTCGCGGCGGCGTGTTTGTGCATCCATCTGAATTCTCCTGTCAGTTAGCTTTGGTTGTGTGTGGGAGTCGTAGTCCTGAACGAAAACACCCCGCAATGGCACATTGGCAGCTAATCCGGATTCGCACTTCCGGCCAATGCTTCGTTTCGTATCACACACACCAAAGCCTTCTGCTTTGAATGCTGCCCTTCTTCAGGGCTTAATTTTTAAGAGCCTCACCTTCATGGTGGTCAGTGCGTCCTGCTGATGGCTTAAAATTACAAGAAAGATTGTATGTTGTAAACAAGAAATATTGTAAAAAGGGGCGTGAAAAACAAACTCCATTGTTTTTAAATGAAAAATAGTTTGTTTTTGGTTATCTAGATTGAGGTGGGGATTACTGGTTGCAGGTTCCGACTACATCACCAACAAATGATTTGGTTGATGTAAGTTGTTGCATACCTGGGATATTCATTACTTTGGAGTAAAGAGCTTTTTTGTCTGTAGTGATTGACCAAGTTTCAACGGTTATTCCTCCTCCAGACTGGTATTCTCCTACCATAGTGTTCGATGACAAAGCAGTGTGTTTCATCTCTGGATAGACGCCAGAGACTGATTCATAAACTGATGATTTATCGCCATTTATTGTTACGTGAAAAACGGAATCTTCCGTGCTGTCTTTTGTAAACCCGTAACGATCACCATTCATTGCCCCGTACCCGTGCAGGTTTGTGACAATCCAGCATTCAGAATTGGCGCTGGCAGTTAAGAGTATTGAGAGTAGCGCCGCAATCCTGATCATACGAATTTGACCCTCGCCTCTACGACAACACCGATAATCTTGCAGTTCCCGTTGATAGGAGTCATAGGCCATGAAGGATTCAGGCCTTTCAGGTACTTCTGACCGCCATCTATAACCAGTTTCTTGAATGTTGCTTCGTTCGCGTCAGTCAGTTTGGCTACAACAAGGCTTCCATTCACTGGCTCGCGTCCAGTATCTACTAACACCATATGACCTTCAGGGATGCTTTGACCTACAGGTGAGGTCATGGAATCACCTTCAACCTTCAGCCAGAATCCATCGCCTAATAAGTTAACGTCACTGTCATACCATTCATCAATGTCCTTGATATCGTAGGGTTCACAAGCTTCACACCACGAACCAGCTCTAACCATGCTAATCAATGGATATTTCCCTTTGGGCTCAACGTGCCCAACAAATCTAACATTCGAATCAGAGGTGCCATTGAGCAGCCAGTCAACACTTACGCCAAGAGCTGACGCAAGTTCTGGTAAAAAGCGTGGTCGCTTAGTTTTACCGTTTTCGAGCTGCTCTATAGACTGCTGGGTAGTCCCCACCTTTTGAGCAAGTTCAGCCTGGTTAAGTCCAAGCTGAATTCTTTTGCTTTTTACCCTGGAAGAAATACTCATAAGCCACCTCTGTTATTTACCTCCAATCTTCACAAGAAAAACTGTATTTGACAAACAAGATACATTGTATGAAAATACAAGAAAGTTTGTTGATGGAGGCGATATGCAAACTCTTTCTGAACGCCTCAAGAAGAGGCGAATTGCGTTAAAAATGACGCAAACCGAACTGGCAACCAAAGCCGGTGTTAAACAGCAATCAATTCAACTGATTGAAGCTGGAGTAACCAAGCGACCGCGCTTCTTGTTTGAGATTGCTATGGCGCTTAACTGTGATCCGGTTTGGTTACAGTACGGAACTAAACGCGGTAAAGCCGCTTAAGACATTCCAGCTCTTATACATCCCCGCCCTGAAAAAGGGCATTACCAGAGAAAAAATCTCTATGGTTTTGCGTTTCTTTGCGAAGCCAACTCTATCTAATCATTAAGGAAATTATGTATGGGTACTATTGCAACTAAAAGCAAGAAAGCGGCTCGCATCGAGTCAGCCTTGCTGAACAAACTGGCACTGATGGGGCAGAAGACATTCGCTCGCGCGATGGGGGTTCCGGAATACCAGGTAAGCCGATGGAAGAATGGTTTCATCTCGCAGGTAAGCATGATGCTGGCTGTTCTGGAATACGGAATCGAAGACGATGAAATGGCTGAATTGACTAAGCGGCTTGCCGATTACCTGACAAAAGAAAAAGCCCCGAAGAACGGCGAATTCTTCGAGGCCTGATGTAGAAAGACTGGATCAATCCACAGGAGTAATTATGACAAAACGTCGTAAGAAATACCAGGAAAAAGAAGAGATTCGACACCCTGATTCACCTGAGGGATTAGTGGTAGCCGCAGCAAATAACAGGGCGTTCGCAGAGCGCCTTGTTGGTGTTTACAGACTAGCCAAAGCAGGAGTGAAACATGGGCGTCGTTAAGTTAGCTGATTACAGGCCTCAACTGGAGGTCGTGGAGCATCGCGTGGCAGATACCGAAGATGGTTTCATGCGCGTTGCTAACGAGATTACCGACAGTCTGCTGATGGCTGATTTAACCGTCCGGCAGATGAAGGTGATGCTCGCTATCATGCGCAAGACATACGGATTCAATAAGCCGATGGATCGACTCACAAACACGCAGATAGCAGCCATGACAGGTATTCATCACACTCATGTTTGCGCTGCCAAGCGCCAGCTTATTGAGCGTAAATTCCTCATTGCTGATGGCGTGAAAATCGGAGTGAACAAGGTGGTTTCTCAGTGGATTAGCCAGGACAGCTTAACATTAGCTAAAACAGCTAATAAAACATTAGCCAAGTCGGCTAATGGGTATAAGCCAAGTCAGCTAAACACAAAAGACAATATACAAAAGACAATAAATACAAATACCCCCTTACCCCCTAACGGGGGAGGCGATGGGCAGGTTAAACCTGAACGTCGCAAGGCAGAACGAATCGACTACGAATCCTTCCTGAACGCCTACAACACCGAAGTCGGTGACAGACTGCCACACGCTGTTGCGGTCAACGAGAAACGCAAACGCCGCCTGAAGAAAATCATCCCGCAACTGAAAACGCCAAACGTGGACGGTTTCAGAGCGTATGTCAGGGCGTTTGTGCATCAGGCCAAGCCGTTTTACTTCGGAGACAACGACACGGGCTGGACGGCAGATTTTGATTACCTGCTGAGGGAAGATTCGTTAACGGGAGTACGGGAAGGAAAGTTTGCAGACAGGGGGATTGCATGAAACAGGATATCGAAGCGAGCGTTATCGGTGGCCTGCTGATTGGTGGATTAACACCAACTGCCAGTGACGTTCTGGCAACGCTTGAGCCGGAAGCGTTTTCAATTCCGCTCTACCGGAAAGCCTTCGAAGTTATCCGCAAGCAGGCGAGAAACAGAAACCTAATCGACGCGCTGATGGTTGCCGAGGCGTGCGGAGAGGAGCATTTCACGTCAATCCTGATGACCAGCAAAAACTGCCCGAGTGCCGCAAACCTGAAGGGATATGCCGGAATGGTCGCGGATAACTATCACCGCCGTCTGGTGCTGGAAATCATGGATGAAATGCGTGAACCAATTCAGAGCGGAACCATCGACGCATCGAGTCAGGCGATGGATGAACTTGTAAAGCGTCTTTCAGCCATCAGAAAGCCCCGTGACGAGGTTAAACCGGTACGGTTAGGGGAAATCATTACTGACTACACTGACACGCTTGACAGGCGTCTGAGGAACGGAGAAGAGTCAGATACCCTGAAGACCGGAATCGAAGAACTTGATGCCATCACCGGAGGGATGAACGCGGAAGACCTGGTGATAATCGCTGCTCGTCCTGGTATGGGGAAAACAGAACTGGCGCTGAAGATTGCCGAAGGCGTTGCAAGCCGCGTTATTCCTGGTTCTGACGTCCGGCGCGGAGTATTGATTTTCTCAATGGAAATGAGCGCATTGCAGATTGCAGAGCGAAGTATTGCCAACGCCGGGAGGATGTCGGTTAGCGTGCTGCGAAATCCTGCATCGATGGATGACGAAGGCTGGGCGCGTGTTGCTAACGGCATGAGTCAGCTTGCAGATTTGGATGTATGGGTAGTCGATGCCTCGCGGTTATCGGTCGAAGAAATACGCTCAATCGCAGAACGGCATAAACAGGAAAATCCAAACCTGTCACTCATCATGGCGGATTATCTTGGCCTGATTGAGAAGCCGAAAGCAGATCGCAACGACCTCGCAATTGCTCACATCTCCAGAAGCCTGAAGGCGATGGCGAAAGACCTGAAAACGCCAGTTATCTCCCTAAGTCAGCTTTCGCGCGATGTTGAGAAGCGACCAAATAAACGACCGACAAACGCAGATTTGCGTGATTCAGGAAGCATTGAACAGGACGCAGACTCAATCATCATGCTCTATCGGGAAGCGGTATATGACGAGAACAGTAGCGCCGCGCCATTTGCTGAAATCATCGTGACGAAAAACCGTTTTGGCTCGCTTGGTACGGTTTACCAGCGGTTCTGTAACGGACACTTTGTGGCATGTGACCAGGATGAAGCCAGACAGATTTGCACAGCATCAAATGCACCTGCTGCGCGTGGCAGACGATATGCACAAGGGGCTGACGTATGACCATCTACATCACTGAGCTTGTAACAGGCCTGCTGGTAATCGCAGGCCTTTTTATTTGGGGGAGAGTAAATCGTGGTTGAGTTGATTTTTTCTGCATTGAGGATTCTCGGTGCCATGTGGATGGTGGCGACGTTCATTGTGGTTGCCAGCAGTTTTGTCCGGTTGGTAGGCGAAGGTAAAGACCTGGCGGGTGTGATTTTCGGTAGCATTCTCCTGTGGGTGATTATCGGTGTTGCGCCTGTCGCTGTAGCAAAAATGGCGTGGCGTTTTGTGAGTTGAACTGAGGGTAAGTATCGATGGACGAATCAAGAAAGCAGTTTGAAGAAAGTTGGTTGCGACGTGGGGGCGAATCTTCAGACCTTATCCGTTACCCTGAAAATCACCATGAAATTGGCAGCGGTAATATTGGTGGTCAATACGTGATGGACGATGTTCAAGGCCACTGGCAAACGTGGCAGGCATCGCGAGCAGCTATTGAACTGGATATCGACTGGCCCGAGTCGAATGACGACTTCTGGAAAGATGGTGAAGAAGGCGCTTATGCGATGGGCTATATGGATGGGCGTGACAAAACGGTAATTGTAGTAATGAAAGCTATCAGAGCCGCTGGAATTAAAGAGAAGAATTTCGATGAAGCAAATATACATGCTTCGCAACGAAGCAATCAGAAATAACGCTATAGACGCAATACTCTCACTTCCGATCGACGACAAGTCACCTCACGAAGTCCACGTCAAAGAACCTAAGCGAACCAAAGCGCAGAACGACCGTATGTGGCCGATGCTTCAGGACGTTTCCCGTCAGGTGCTATGGCATGGTCAACGGCTGGCGCCGGAAGACTGGAAAGACCTGTTCACTGCCCTGTGGCTTAAGACCAAAAAATTGGAGCAACGAAGTGTGCCTGGTATCGATGGTGGTGTTGTCATGCTTGGCGTGCGTACCAGCAAAATGCGAAAGGCCAGCATGACTGAGCTTATCGAAATCATGCTCTGGTTCGGCTCAGAGCGCAACGTGCGGTGGAGTGATGACTCCCGGCGAGAGTATGAATGGTCACAACGAAAAGGGAAGGCTGCATGACTATCAAATCAAATACGCCAGCACACGACAAGGACTGCTGGCAAACGCCGCTTTGGCTTTTTGATGCACTGGATATTGAGTTTGGATTCTGGCTGGATTCGGCAGCGAGCGACAAAAATGCTCTGTGCGCTCACTGGCTAACTGAGGCTGACGACGCGCTAAATTCTGAGTGGATAAGCCACGGTGCAATCTGGAATAACCCACCGTACAGCAATATCAGGCCGTGGGTGGAAAAAGCCGCTGAGCAGTGCATACAACAGCGACAGACGGTAGTGATGCTTGTGCCAGAGGATATGTCTGTCGGATGGTTCAGCAAGGCTCTGGAGAGTGTTGACGAAGTTCGTATTATCACTGATGGACGGATTAATTTTATCGAACCATCGACAGGGCTGGAGAAGAAGGGAAACAGCAAAGGCTCCATGCTGCTGATTTGGCGACCGTTCATCAGTCCTCGACGGATGTTTACTACCGTATCCAAAGCGGCATTGATGGCGATCGGGCAGGGCGTCAGGAGGGCGGCATGAGACGACAGCGACGAAGTATCACCGACATCATCTGCGAAAACTGCAAATACCTTCCAACGAAACGCTCCAGAAATAAACGCAAGCCAATCCCAAAAGAATCTGACGTAAAAACCTTCAACTACACGGCTCACCTGTGGGATATCCGGTGGCTTAGAGAACGTGCGAGGAAAACAAGGTGATTGACCAAAATCGAAGTTACGAACAAGAAAGCGTCGAGCGGGCTTTAACGTGCGCTAATTGCGGTCAAAAGCTGCATTTTCTGGAAGTTCACGTGTGTGAGCACTGCTGCGCAGAGCTGATGAGCGATCCGAATAGCTCAATGTACGAGGAAGAAGACGATGAATGAGTTAATAAATGGCAATGCCATCAAAATGACAAGCATTGAAATCGCTGAGTTGGTGGGAAGTCGTCATGACAAGGTGAAACAATCTATTGAACGACTGGCGGCTCGAGGTGTGATCCGAAATCCCCCAATGGTGGTTTTCGAAAAAATCAATAACTTAGGATTACTTCGTGGCGTAGAGGCTTACGTTTTTGAGGGCGAACAAGGTAAGCGAGACAGTATTGTCGTTGTAGCCCAGTTGTCGCCGGAATTCACCGCTCGTCTTGTTGATCGTTGGCGAGAGCTTGAAGAAACTACGGTTAATATCCCCAAAACGCTACCGGAAGCGTTGCGCCTTGCTGCTGATCTTGCTGAGCAGAAAATGCAACTGGAAAACCAGCTCGCAATTGCCGCACCTAAAGTTGAGTTTGCCGATCGCGTTGGCGAGGCCAGCGGAATTTTGATTGGAAACTTTGCAAAGGTTGTTGGAATTGGTCCAAACAAACTGTTCGCGTGGATGCGCGATCACAAAATCCTTATTGCTTCAGGTTCCCGGCGCAATGTGCCAATGCAGGAATATATGGATCGCGGCTATTTCACAGTGAAAGAAACAGCAGTCAACACAAATCACGGAATACAGATATCGTTCACCACAAAAATCACCGGGCGTGGTCAACAGTGGCTGACCAGAAAGCTGCTCGATAACGGAATGCTGAAAGTAACAGGTGAGGCTGCTTAATGGCTAACCTACGCAAAGAAGCGCGCGGCAGAGAATGTCAGGTACGTATTTACGGCGTATGCAATGGCAATCCTGAAACTACAGTTCTGGCACATTACCGGATGGCTGGAATTTGCGGAACGGGAATGAAGCCTGACGACCTGATCGGCGCATGGGCTTGTAGTGACTGCCACGCGGAGATCGACCGACGCACACGGATTCTCGACAACAAAGACGCCAGACTTTACCACCTCGAAGGCGTGATCAGGACGCAGGCGATACTGCTGAAGGAGGGGAAGATTAAGTCATGAACGAATATCAGTTTGTGCTTCCATACCCGCCGTCGGTGAATACCTACTGGCGAAGACGGGGAAGCCAATACTACATCAGCGATAAAGGACAGAAATACCGAAAAGACGTTCAGCAAATCATCCACCAACTCAAGTTAGATATTTTCACCAAATCACGACTCCGCATCAAAGTCATCGCAGACGTTCCAGACTCCCGCCGTCGCGACCTCGATAATATCCTGAAAGGTTTACTCGACTCCCTTATCCACGCCGGATTTGCGGAAGACGACGAGCAATTCGATGACATTCGCGTAATCCGTGGTGTGAAAGTACCAGGTGGAAGGCTTGGAATAAAAATCACCGAACTGGAGAACGCATGAACGCCACAATTCAAACGATACCAGAGCTTCTTATCCAGACACGAGGCAATCAGACCGAAGTGGCAAGGATGCTTTCCTGCGCAAGAGGAACAGTGCTCAAGTACAACCGAGACAGCAAAGGCGAGCGTCATGTAATAGTTAACGGCGTCCTGATGGTCAAACAGGGCAAGAGGGGAAGACGATGAGACTCGAAAGCGTAGCTAAATTTCATTCGCCAAAAAGCCCGATGATGAGCGACGCACCACGGGCTACGGCTTCTGACTCTCTTTCCGGTACTGATGTGATGGCTGCTATGGGGATGGCGCAATCACAAGCCGGATTCGGAATGGCTGCATTCTGTGGTAAGCACGAACTCAGCCAGAACGACAAACAAAAGGCTATCAACTATCTGATGCAATTTGCACACAAGGTATCGGGGAAATACCGTGGTGTGGCAAAGCTTGAAGGAAATACTAAGGCAAAGGTACTGCAAGTGCTCGCAACATTCGCTTATGCGGATTATTGCCGTAGTGCCGCGACGCCAGGGGCAAGATGCAGAGATTGCCACGGTACAGGTCGTGCGGTTGATATTGCCAAAACAGAGCAATGGGGGAGAGTTGTCGAGAAAGAGTGCGGAAGATGCAAAGGCGTCGGCTATTCAAGGATGCCAGCAAGCGCCGCATATCGCGCTGTAACGATGCTAATCCCAAATCTTACTCAACCCACCTGGTCACGCACTGTTAAGCCGCTGTATGACGCTCTGGTGGTGCAATGCCACAAAGAAGAGTCAATCGCAGACAACATTTTGAATGCGGTCACACGTTAGCAGCATGATTGCCACGGATGGCAACAAATTAACGGCATAATATTGACTTTTTGAATAAAGTTGGGTAAATTTGACTCAACGATGGATAAATGCACTCGTTAAATAAAGCCCTGAGTTAATAGCTCGGGGCTTTTTGCGTTTTAAGCACGGCCTTTCTGAAAGCACATCAAACCAAATACCAGACAGACCAAAATAATCACCTTATCCGCTGTGGCTACGGTGCGGTGTGCTTTGCATAAAAGAAAACCAGCTCAATGGCTGGCTTCGTGAAAGCGGGTGGCAAGAGGTTGCGCTAACAACCTCCTGCCGTTTTGCCCGTGCATATCGGTCACGAACAAATCTGATTACTAAACACAGTAGCCTGGATTTGTTCTATCAGAAATCGACCTTATTCCTAATTAAATAGAGCAAATCCCCTTATTGGGGGTAAGACATGAAGATGCCAGAAAAACATGACCTGTTAGCCGCCATTCTCGCGGCAAAGGAACAAGGCATCGGGGCAATCCTTGCGTTTGCAATGGCGTACCTTCGCGGCAGATATAATGGCGGTGCGTTTACAAAAACAGTAATCGACGCAACGATGTGCGCCATTATCGCCTGGTTCATTCGTGACCTTCTCGACTTCGCCGGACTAAGTAGCAATCTCGCTTATATAACGAGCGTGTTCATCGGCTACATCGGTACTGACTCGATTGGTTCGCTTATCAAACGCTTCGCTGCTAAAAAAGCCGGAGTAGAAGATGGTGGAAATCAATAATCAACGTAAGGCGTTCCTCGATATGCTGGCGTGGTCAGAGGGAACTGATAACGGACGTCAGAAAACCAGAAATCATGGTTATGACGTCATTGTTGGCGGAGAGCTATTCACTGATTACTCCGATCACCCTCGCAAACTTGTCACGCTAAACCCAAAACTCAAATCAACAGCAGCCGGACGTTACCAGCTTCTTTCCCGTTGGTGGGATGCCTATCGTAAGCAGCTTGGCCTGAAAGACTTCTCTCCGAAAAGTCAGGACGCTGTGGCATTGCAGCAGATTAAGGAGCGTGGCGCTTTGCCGATGATTGATCGCGGTGATATTCGTCAGGCTATCGACCGTTGCAGCAATATCTGGGCTTCACTTCCGGGGGCTGGTTACGGTCAGTTTGAGCATAAGGCTGATAGCCTGATTGCAAAATTCAAAGAAGCAGGCGGAACGGTCAGAGAGATTGAGGTATGAGCAGAGTAACCGCGATTATCTCCGCTCTGGTTATCTGCATCATCGTCTGTCTGTCGTGGGCGGTTAATCATTACCGTGATAACGCCATGACCTACAAAGAGCAGCGCGATAAAAAAGTCAGTGAGCTGAAGCAGGCGACCGCCACCATCGCTGACATGCAGCAGCGTCAGCGTGATGTTGCAGAACTTGACGCCAGATACACAAAGGAGCTTGCTGATGCTAACGCAACTATCGAAAGTCTCCGTGCTGATGTTTCTGCTGGGCGTAAGCGCCTGCAAGTCGCCGCCACCTGTGCAAAGTCAACGACCGGAGCCAGCAGCATGGGCGATGGAGAAAGCCCAAGACTTACAGCAGATGCTGAACTCAATTATTACCGTCTCCGAAGTGGAATCGACAGGATAACCGAGCAGGTTAACTACCTGCAGGAGTACATCAGGACGCAATGCCTTCGATGATAGCGATAATTTTACTCATCATCCTTCACATCTGGCTCTGTAGACAGGGTGGTGATCACTTCTGGAGTGAATCCAGATTAAACATCTCATTGCTGATGCTTGATATTGAGCATCTTGCGCGCGGTAAGGGGCTGCGTTGAGATAAGAGCCAGTTCATTACAAAGCCTATCTACGGGTGGGCTTGATAATGAAACCAAAATTTATTCTGGGTAACCAGTTACGGCAGTACAGCGAAACAACCCAAGCCAGAAAGTGGGGAAATAACACTGGCAGCCACTGAAAGATGAACCTCCAGCCTTATGGCTAAAAAGATTCTTTGTGGTGGCGGACTGATGGAAAGACATCGGATAGAATCAAGCAGTGGCTAGGGTAGCTCCCGAAAAGCGGACTCGTCACCGCCTGCCACTGAATCTATGGCGAACAACTAGACGAGGTTGTGATGGATGATAACGGAAACCAATGGATCAATGTTGAACACCGGCTACCAGAAAGCAAAGAAGGGATGTGGTCTAAAGAGGTTATAGCTCTTACTGATACTGGTGACGTGTTCAAACTATCATGTATGGGCTCTTACTGGCAGAGAACCAAGGCATTCATCGATTCAGGAGCAAGCAAGGTTACACACTGGATGCCGCTTAATTACCCAGATGATTAAAACGGATGAAAAATGAAAGGTCGCTCAGGCGGCCTTTTTTATTACCATCACAAAAGCCATTCCTTACTGAGTGGCTTTGATAATGGCTTATACCCTACACGGGATAACTTAACTGATATCCCTTTTAACGGATAAACGGAGCCAACAATGGCAGAGATTATTCCCATGACTGAAGAACAGAAATTCCAGTTAGAGATTTACAAACTGGTCATGAACCAGAACGCAGCCGCGGAGGAAGCATTTCAATTCATTGGCACTGACGAACTGAAGCTTGAGCTATTCAAAATCCACTTCCAGTCAGGCGGCGCTAATTCGGATATCACGATCCGCACATTTGAAGCGGTGCGTAAATCGAAGGAAGCGTTAGACCTGTTCACTACCGGAGCATAAACATGGCGCGCCCAACAAAGTATCAAGAGGCGTATGCCGAACAGGCACGCAAACTGTGCTTGCTGGGCTACACCGATGCAGAGCTTGCTGATTTCTTCGAAGTCAGTGAGTCAACTATTAACAAGTGGAAGCTTGATTATCCTGAGTTTTCGGAGTCCATAAAAAAGGGTAAGGCCGTCGCTGATGCAGAAGTTAGTGACCGTCTTTATCAACGCGCTATGGGCTTCGTGGCTCCAGACATCGATATTCGTGTTATTGAAAACAGAATTGTCGAAACTCCGCTTGAGAAGTATTACCCGCCTGATACAACCGCCGCCATCTTCTGGCTTAAGAACCGACAGAAGGATAAATGGCGCGACAAGGTTGATCACGAGCTAACAGGCAAAGACGGCGGCGCAATCCAGATTGAAACATCACCGATGAGCACTCTATTCGGAAAATGACCTCGATTAATCCTATCTTTGAACCGTTCATTGAGGCGCATCGCTACAAAGTCGCCAAAGGCGGTCGAGGTAGCGGTAAGTCATGGGCAATTGCTAGGCTGCTTGTTGAAGCGGCGCGTCGGCAGCCTGTGCGTATTCTCTGCGCTCGTGAACTGCAAAACAGTATCAGCGATTCGGTAATCCGGTTGCTTGAAGATACCATCGAGCGTGAAGGGTATTCGGCTGAGTTTGAAATTCAGCGTTCCATGATTCGTCATCTCGGAACGAATGCTGAGTTCATGTTCTACGGCATCAAAAACAACCCGACGAAGATTAAATCGCTCGAAGGCATTGATATCTGCTGGGTGGAGGAAGCGGAAGCGGTAACGAAGGAATCATGGGATATCCTGATACCAACCATCCGCAAGCCATTTTCCGAAATATGGGTGAGCTTCAACCCGAAAAACATCCTCGACGATACCTATCAGCGATTCGTAGTAAACCCTCCCGATGATATTTGTCTGCTGACGGTGAACTACACCGACAACCCGCACTTTCCTGAAGTTCTCCGTCTGGAGATGGAAGAGTGTAAACGCAGAAACCCGACACTGTATCGTCACATCTGGCTTGGTGAGCCGGTAAGCGCAAGTGATATGGCAATCATCAAACGTGAATGGCTTGAAGCTGCAACCGATGCGCACAAGAAACTCGGATGGAAAGCGAAAGGCGCTGTTGTTTCTGCACATGACCCGTCAGATACAGGGCCAGATGCTAAAGGTTACGCATCGCGCCACGGTTCGGTAGTTAAGCGCATTGCCGAAGGTCTGCTGATGGACATCAACGATGGTGCTGACTGGGCTACTTCGCTGGCGATTGAAGACGGCGCTGACCACTACCTGTGGGATGGTGATGGTGTTGGTGCTGGGCTACGCAGACAGACAACGGAAGCGTTCTCCGGAAAGAAAATCACCGCCACGATGTTCAAGGGCAGCGAATCGCCATTCGATGAAGATGCGCCGTATCAGGCCGGAGCATGGGCTGATGAAGTCGTACAGGGTGACAACGTTCGCACTATTGGCGATGTGTTCCGCAATAAGCGAGCGCAATTCTATTACGCACTGGCTGACAGGCTGTATCTGACATATCGGGCGGTTGTTCACGGTGAGTATGCAGACCCCGACGACATGCTGAGCTTCGATAAAGAAGCAATAGGCGAGAAGATGCTGGAGAAGCTGTTTGCAGAACTTACGCAGATTCAGCGCAAATTCAATAACAACGGGAAGCTGGAGCTAATGACTAAGGTCGAAATGAAGCAGAAGCTCGGTATTCCATCTCCTAACCTGGCTGATGCGTTGATGATGTGTATGCATTGCCCGGAGTCGGCTGCGCAACCCGACTATTCCAGTTACTCAATTCCTTGTGGTGTAGGTTGATATGGCAGAAAAAAAGATGACTGACTGGCATCGCAAGGTGCTGTGCAACTTTGATAATGCCTGGTCAGCAACGCAGGATATGCGTGAGCAGATTATTGAGGCTCAACGTTTCGTCAGGGTGTCCGGCGCACAGTGGGAAGGCAGCACAAACGCTGGTTACTCATTTGATGAAGGCAGGTTTGAGCATTATCCGCGTTTTGAACTGAATAAGATTGCCCGTGAATGTGATCGCATCATTGGCGAGTATCGACAGAATCGCATCAGCGTTAAATTCAGGCCGAAGGACGATAAGGCATCGGAAGCGTTAGCCGAAAAGATGAACGGCAAATTCCGCGCTGACTATCAGGAAACATCCGGTGGCGAAGCGTGTGATAACGCATTTGATGATGCTGTAACGGGCGGATTCGGTTGTTTCCGCATGTGTGCCGATTACGAAGATGAAATGGATCCGAGTAATGAGCAGCGGCGCATCAGCCTTCTTCCTGTTTACGACCCGGCGACATGCGTCTTCTTCGATCAGGACAGCAAGCAATATGACCGCTCTGATGCTATGTGGGCTATGGAAATGTTCTCCATGACGCCCAAAGCGTTCGAGGCTGAATACCCTGATTCCATCGCAGCAAGCCTTTCTCGTGATGACACTGGTACTCAGTATGACTGGTCAACGCCTGATGCCATCTATGTTGGACGCTACTACGAAGTTCGCATAGAGAAGGTGAAGCTCACGGCGTGGCGCAACCCTGTCAGCGGAGAAACGGCAATCTATGATGAAGAGCAAATCAAAGATATTGTCGACGAGCTGACCGATGGCGCATTCGAACTGATTGGCGAGCGGACAGTGAAGAAACGCCGCGTTTATTGCGGCCTTCTGTCTGGCGCTGAATGGCTGGAAGAACCGAAGCGTATTCCGGGCGAACATATTCCTCTCATCCCGGTATATGGGCGTCGTTCATTTGTTGATAATCAGGAGCGAATCGAAGGCCACGCAGCAAAAGCGATGGATGCACAGCGTCTTGAGAACCTGATGGTTTCCATGATTGCAGATAACGCCACTCAGGCTGGCGGTGATGGCATTCCTATCGTGGATGTTGATTTCATTCCAGGCCCATTAATGAATCACTGGGCAGAGAGGAATAAGAAAAGACCTGCAGTTCTTCCTATGACCAGCAAGAAGGACAAAAACGGAACGGTCATTTCAGAGGCTCAGGTTGCTGGCTGGACTCCTCCAACACAAATGCCTCCTGCTCTTGCCGGGCTATTGCAGTACACCGGAACGGCTATTCAGCAAATTACAGGTGCGTCGCAGCTTGAGAACATGCCGAGCAACGTCGCTACCGATACCGTTGATAGCATCTTTAACAGGATGGACACGCAGTCCTATATCTACATGGACAACATGGCTAAATCCATGCGCCGTGCTGGCGTCGTGTGGCTTTCTATGGCTCGTGAAGTCTATGGCAGCGATACGCCAATGCGCATCGTTAATGAGGATGGCAGCGATGACGTGGCGCTGATGACTGGTGAAGTGGTTGACCGTCAGACAGGGCAGGTTATCGCGCTTAACGACCTTTCGCAGGGTAACTATGAAGTGACTGTCGATGTCGGTCAGTCGTTCGCTACTCGCCGTGATGCAACGGTTAAGTCGTTACTTTCCATGCTGGCACTTATCCCACCAGGAACGCCGAAGCACGACCTTGTATCGTCGATGATTCTCGACAATATGGACGGCGAAGGGATGGACGACCTTAAAGAATACAACCGCAATCAGTTGCTTCTGTCTGGAGTTATCAAGCCGAGAACGCCAGAAGAGCAGCAAATGGTTGAGCAGGCGAAACAACAACAGGCCAGTCAGCCAGATCCGGCTATGGTTGCTGCGCAAGGTCAGCTTCTTGCTGGTCAGGCTGAATTGCAGAAAGCGCAGAACGAACAGGCAGCCATTCAGGTTAAAGCATTCCAGGCACAGACTGATGCTCAGGTTGCAGCGGCAAATGTTGTGAAAATCCTCGCATCTGCCGATAGCCAGCAGAAATCTGATATCCGCGAGGCTCTGAAACTGCTCGGACAGTTCCAGCAACAGCAAGGAGACAATGCCCGTGCTGATGCAGAGCTTGTCCTGAAAAGTCAGGCACAGGGCCATGCGCAGCGCATGGACATCAGCAGCATCCTGCAAAAACCAACTCAGCAACAACCACAGCAGTAATTAACCCATAACGTGCAATGGCTGTCTTTATGAGGCCTGGCACCCTATTGCCTTCCGATGGGCTGAACATCGAGTAAACAGGGGTAACAAATGGATCAGATGGCAGAAAACACACCAGAAGTTGAAATCGAAACCGACGCGTCAGAGCAGATTCCTGATGATGTCGAACTGGCTGAAGAAGTCGAAACAGAAGATGGCAGTGAGTCCTCCGGCAATGATGCAGAGGAAGCTACTGAAACTGATGACGACGAATCAGAGCAGGAATTCTACTTTGGTGACGAAAAGCTGGATTCGCCAACCAGCGAAGATGGCGCAGAGCATGGACTGGTAAAACACCTGCGCAAGACGATTAAAGAGAAAGACCGCGAGCTGAAAGAGCTGATGCGTCAGTCTCAGAAACCCGTCGAGCAGCAGCCGGTAAGCACTCAACCACCGCGAATGCCAAAACTGGATGATGAGGACATCGGTTTCGATGAAGAAATCTATCAGCAACGCATGGCTAAGTGGGCAGAGGATAACGGAAAGTACCAGCAACAGGAGATGGCTCGCAAGCAGAAGGAGCAGGAGCTTCAGGCTGCTTATCAAGAGAGATTATCCAAATATCAGCAACGTGTTAAGGCTCTCAAAGTTCCTGGCTATCAGGAAGCTGAGCAGGCCGTACTCGAGGAAATCCCCATCGAGACACAAAACGCGATCCTGTTTGAGTCAGAGAAGCCGGAAATCGTTGTTCTGGCACTCGGTCGCAACGCTGAACTGCGCAAGCAACTGGCAGAAGCTACCAACCTCGTAGCAATTGGTCGTCTGCTGGAACGTATCGAATCGAAGGCCAGAATCATGCCAAAAGCAAAAACCACGGCAGCCACAACCCCGACAGTTAAGGGGAGCAACGGCGCAGTAATCAACAACCTCGACAAATTGAAAGCCAGGGCGCTGGAAACTGGTGACTGGACGCCGTATTTCGCCGCTAAAAAGGCAAAAAAATAACCTATCGGAGCATTAAGCATGGCTAACCAATTAGCAAAAGACCTTGAAATCATGTTCGAAAACTACGTTGAAGGCTTTGAGGCCGCCTGCGTAGTTTCCCGTAACGCTAAAAAATTCCGTCCCGGTGATACAGCAATGCAGCGAGCAGGTGATGTTCTGTATCGTCCGCAGCATTACCACATGAACATTGAAGAAGGCCTAGATCTCAGCAGCAAAACACCAACAGCACTGGTTCAGCGCCTTGTTCCTTCTGTGTTCAAGGAGCCGAAAAACATTCTGTACACTCTGGATGCGCGTGAAATGCGTGACCCGGAACATAAAACTGAAGCTGGTCGAGCCGCAGGTATGCGCCTTGCTGCACAGATTGACTCTGACCTGATTTCCATGGTCACGCAGCGTGCTACTAACGTGATCACAATGGCTGACTCAACCACTGGTTCACAGGGCCGTGATTTGTGGAACTGTGCGGCAGGTATTGATGCCACCATGACGGCGATTGGTGTACCACAGGGTATCAACCGCCGCTCTTTCTGGAACCCCTTCAACTACAAAGACCTTGCTGGCGAGCTTGGCCACCGTGCCTATGCTCAGGGCGCAACCCTGACAGCATACGAAAAAGCGCAGATCCCTCCGGTTGCGTCCTTCGATAGCTACAAGACGGATATTTCTGGTCGTGTTCCGAAGGGTACAGCAACTTCCCTGACGCTGGCGGCTGAACCTGCGCACAAGGTTGAAGCGAAAGATTCAAATGGTATGCCAGTTGATAACCGACAGGGGACTATTACGGTATCTGCATCTGGGTTGCAGGTTGGCGATGCGTTCACCATTGCTGGCGTGAATTCTGTACACCAGATCACCAAAGACACCACCGGGCAGCCGCAGGTATTCCGCGTTCTGGCAGTAAGCGGAACGACAGTAACTATCTCCCCGAAAATTCTGCCGCCTGACAACGCAGATGTCGCCAGCCGTCCATATGCAAACGTTGATGCTAACGCGGCAAATGGTGCAGCAATTACCATTCTCAACAAAAATGCCGCACCGGCTAACCTGTTCTGGGCTGATGGTTCTGTTGAACTGATGTACGGCAAACTGGCGTTCCCGACTGGTCAGGGTCCACAGGTAATGACAGCAACCACCGAGCAGGGCGCTACGCTGATCATGTCTTACGCCTTCGACCATATCAAAGGCGTAACCACTGCGCGTTTCACCACTCTGTACGGTTGCTCTGTACTGGTTCCTGAATATACGGGCATCGTTATTGCCGGGCAGTAATTTTGGTGGGGCTTCGGCCCCATTTTTATTGGGAGAAGACAATGGCACGAACAATGCTCTATAAGCCTGGCAACATGATCACCTGTGGTCAGTTTGCTGTCGATTACGTCATTGTTGATGACGAAGAAGTTAAATCTCACCTGAAAAAAGGCTGGGTAAAAACTCCTGAAGAAACCGCAACGAAGCAAAAAGTGGCTAAGGCGGAAGAAGATGGCGAAAACGAAGGGTGATCTCGTTCTTAAGGCTTTACGAAAAGCCGGGCTGTATTCCAATGCCACGTTGACAGATGCCGACCCTCAGGCAATAGAAGATGCCATTAATGACCTCGAAGACATGATGGCAGCATGGCAGGCGAAAGGTATCGAGCTTGGATATCAGTTTGCGGATACAGAAAACGGCATCATGCCGTTACCTGACGATGATTCAGGTATCCCTGCATGGGCAAATGATGGCGTCGCTTTGAAGCTCGCTGTGCAAGTGTGCATGGATAACGTCATTCAGCCGTCGGATGCTCTCCTGACCGCTGCTGACAGTGCATATCAGACAATCTGTATCGCTTTAACCAAAATACCACCACTTGAGCGACGAAATGACATGCCTCGCGGTAGTGGTAACAAAAGCGCGTTTACGTGGAATCGGTTTTACATCGAGAAAGATGATCCGAGTACGTGAGGTGAATAAATGCCGATTCAGCAACTTCCGCTTATGAAAGGTGTCGGCAAAGACTTTCGAAACGCCGACTATATCGACTATCTGCCAGTGAATATGTTGGCTACACCCAAAGAAATCCTGAACAGCAGCGGATATCTTCGCTCATTCCCGGGCATTGCCAAACGTTCTGATGTGAACGGCGTATCGCGAGGCGTCGAGTACAACATGGCGCAGAATGCTGTTTATCGCGTGTGTGGTGGCAAACTGTATAAGGGCGAAAGTGAGGTCGGTGATGTTGCCGGAAGTGGTCGCGTATCAATGGCGCATGGTCGAACATCTCAGGCTGTAGGCGTTAATGGTCAACTGGTCGAGTATCGCTATGATGGCACGGTTAAAACCGTCTCAAACTGGCCTACAGACAGCGGATTCACGCAGTATGAGTTAGGCTCAGTACGCGACATTACGCGCTTACGTGGGCGTTATGCGTGGTCAAAAGACGGCACTGATTCATGGTTTATCACTGACCTTGAAGACGAATCACATCCTGACCGATACAGCGCACAATATCGCGCAGAATCGCAGCCTGACGGCATCATCGGCATAGGTACATGGCGAGACTTCATAGTCTGCTTTGGTTCATCGACTATTGAATATTTCTCCCTGACTGGCGCAACCACCGTTGGTGCTGCTTTGTATGTCGCACAGCCATCACTGATGGTGCAAAAAGGCATCGCCGGGACTTACTGCAAAACGCCGTTTGCTGATTCTTATGCATTCATCAGCAATCCGGCAACAGGTGCGCCGTCTGTATACATCATCGGCTCCGGTCAGGTGTCACCAATCGCCAGCGCGAGCATTGAGAAAATCCTCCGTTCCTACACTGCTGATGAACTGGCTGATGGCGTGATGGAATCGCTGCGATTTGATGCGCATGAGCTGCTGATTATCCATCTTCCGCGCCATGTCCTCGTATACGACGCATCTTCAAGTGCCAATGGTCCGCAATGGTGTGTACTGAAAACAGGCCTGTATGACGATGTGTACCGCGCTATCGACTTCATTTACGAAGGCAATCAAATAACGTGCGGCGATAAGCTGGATTCCGTGACCGGGAAATTGCAATTCGACATCAGCAGCCAGTACGACAAGCAACAGGAACACCTGCTGTTTACTCCGTTGTTCAAAGCGGATAACGCCAGAGTTTTCGACCTTGAAGTTGAATCTTCAACGGGTGTTGCGCAGTACGCTGACCGCCTTTTTCTCTCTGCAACTACTGACGGCATCAATTACGGTCGTGAGCAGATGATTGAGCAGAATGAACCGTTCATTTACGACAAACGCGTTTTGTGGAAGCGTGTCGGGCGCATCAGGAAAAACATTGGTTTCAAATTGCGCGTTATCACGAAGTCACCTGTCACTCTGTCTGGCTGCCAGATAAGGATTGAGTAATGGCGGATTCGAATCTCAACACTCCTGTTATTGTGCAGGCGACGCGGCTCGATACATCAATCCTTCCGCGCAATATCTTCTCGCAGTCGTACCTGCTGTACGTTATCGCGCAAGGTACTGATGTTGGCAACGTGGCTAACAAGGCCAACGAGGCCGGACAGGGCGCTTATGACGCACAAGTCAGGAACGATGAGCAGGACGTCGAACTGGCAGATCACGACGCAAGAATCACCGCAAACACAAAAGCGATAAATCTCCTTGAGGTCAGGTTAATAACCGCCGAAGGGAAGATAGTCGTACTGCGTAGCGATGTTGATTACTTGCTGGATGAGGTTATCGATATTCAGGCGCATCTGGTCACTGTTGACCAAAGACTGGATGACGTAGAAAACGATGTCTCTGGCATTAAGAGTGATTACGTATCGAAAACCGTAACAGAATCGCAGTCTCTTGCGTCACCGCTGGATGTAAAAACATCATATTCAGTTGATGGAATTCAGGTCGTTGGAGCAAGGCAGACCGGATGGACAGCGGCCACAGGCACACCACTTCTTGGCTCATTCAACGCTAACCAGTCATACACGGTCGGAACTACGTACACACAATCCGAAGTCGCAGCTCTCGCTACAGGTTTGCAGCAGGCGCGGCAGCGTATTCTGGCGCTTGAAACAGCACTTAGATTACATGGGCTGATTGACTGATGATTACATTCAAACCAACGCGAAACATCGACCTGATAGAAGCAGTCGGAAATCACCCTGACATTATTGCCGGGAGCAACAACGGTGATGGATACGACTACAAGCCTGAATGCCGTTACTTTGAGGTGAACGTGCACGGGCAGTTCGGCGGCATTGTTTACTATCAGGAGATTCAGCCGCTGACATTCGATTGCCACGCCATGTACCTGCCAGAGGTTCGTGGATTCAGCAAGGAAATCGGGCTGGCGTTCTGGCGATACATTCTGACTAACACCACCGTTCAGTGCGTAACATCGTTCGCTGCACGCAAATTCCGCCACGGTCAGATGTACTGCGCAATGATTGGCCTTAAGCGTGTAGGAACCATCAAGAAATACTTCAAAGGCGTGGATGACGTGACTTTTTACAGCGCCACACGCGAAGAACTAATCGACTTCCTGAATCACGGGAGATAGCCATGTTATATGCATTTAAGCTGGGCAGAAAACTGCGCGGCGAGGAACCTTATTGCCCTGAAAAGGGTGGGAAAGGTGGCAGTTCTGATAAAAGCGCAAAGTATGCCGCAGAAGCTCAGAAGTATGCAGCAGACCTGCAAAATCAGCAGTGGCAGACGATCATGAAAAACCTTGCTCCGTTCACGCCTCTTGCGGAACAGTATGTTAACCAGCTTCAGAACCTTTCCAGTTTAGAAGGTCAGGGGCAGGCACTTAATCAGTATTACAACTCTCAGCAGTATAAAGACCTTGCAGGTCAGGCGCGTTACCAGAGTCTTGCTGCTGCGGAGGCGACGGGTGGACTTGGTTCGACAGCCACAAGCAATCAACTGGCTACGATCGCGCCGACACTCGGTCAGTCTTGGTTATCAAATCAGATGAGCAATTACAACAATCTGGCAAACGTTGGGCTTGGTGCGCTGCAAGGTCAGGCAAACGCCGGGCAGACGTACGCCAACAACATGAGCAGCATTGCACAGCAAAGCGCAGCACTTGCCGCTGCTAATGCCAATAAACCATCAAGTCTTCAGACTGCAATTAGCGGCGGCACGTCTGGTGCGATTGCCGGTGCAGGTCTTGCCAGCCTTTTGGGAACATCAACGCCTTGGGGCGCTGGCATTGGTGCTGGTATCGGATTGCTTGGCTCGTTGTTTTAAGGGGTAATCATGGCTACTTGGCAAGGAACAAACGGCGGATTGTTGGCTGGTATCGGCGGCGTCAACTCAAACGCTCCGAGCGTAAATGACATCGGCAATACGCTTCAGCTTATCAGGCAGAACAATGATATTGAGCGTTCAGGCGCTAACAATGTTGGGCTGACTGCTTTGCAAGGCCTTTCAGGTATTGCGGGGGTGTTTCAGCAGGAAAAGCAGGCTCAGCGGCAGAAAGAATTTCAGCAGGCATACGCTAATGCTTATGCGTCTGGTGATCGCGGTGCTTTGCGTCAGTTGGCTACTCAATATCCAGACCAGATTGAATCCGTTCGTAAAGGCATGGGATTCATTGATGAAGAGCAGCGTAATTCTATCGGCACCTTAGCGGCTGGCGCACGCCTTGCGTCATCGTCTCCAGAAGCAATGCAATCATGGCTGCAAAACAACGCCAAGGAACTGACTCGCGTCGGTGTTGACCCTAACAGCGTTGCTCAGATGTATCAGCAGAATCCTTCAGGATTTGGTGAGTTTGTTGATCACCTTGGGATGGCTGCTCTCGGTCCGATTGACTACTTCAATGTTCAGGACAAGATGGCTGGTCGTGAGATTGACCGAGGCAGACTGGCAGAGACAATCCGCAGCAATCAGGCAGGAGAGGCACTAACAGCACGAGGTCAGAACATCACGATGCGCGGTCAGGACTTATCTGCTTCTACTGCGCGACGAGGTCAGGATTTGGCAATGCAGAGAGCGTCAACAAGAGTAATCGCTGGGAATGATGAGCGTACAGTTCAGTTATCAGATGGCAGAACTGTAACGGTTGGCGGGAAACTTCACGGCGCTGGGGCAAATGCGTTCTACGAAGGCATCGACAACGAGGGGAATATGGTTCGCGTTCCTGCCAGTTCAATCGCAGCGCCTGCAACATCGTCTGCATCAGCACAAAACTATGCCATGAAGAAGGATATCGACGCGATCGCAAATGCAGACGCTTCTGCTCTCGATTTCATGACAGGAATGACCGGCGGCGCAGGTAACCCGGCAATTGGTGCTGATGTTCGCAGCCGATTAACAGGAAAAGAGCAGCGCCAGTTATATAACTCAGCACAACGTATTCAGGGCAGAATGCAGAATCAGGGTGTGGCGGCAGCAAGGGACATGGGGGCCAGTGGTATTAACACCGTTGCAGAAGCGAAGATGTATTTTCAGGGGATGCCGCAGGTTGACTATTCAAGCCCGGAGGCTATGCAGCAGTCGATTCGTGAGATTCAGGAATACACCAACAATTACAACCAACAATATAACGTTAATGTTGGTAAATCTCAGCGGCAGCAATCTCAACCTGCACAGGTATCACAGCCAGCAGCAAGCAGTAACTTTTCTTCACTATGGGGTGATTAATGGCTAAAGCATGGAAAGATGTTATCGCCTCTCCACAGTATCAGGCGTTAGCACCAGAACAAAAAGCGCAGGCTCAGGAGCAATACTTCAATGAAGTCGTGGCCCCGCAAGCCGGAGAAAATGCAGAGCAGGCTAAGCAAGCTTTCTATGCTGCCTATCCATTGCCATCTGTGCAGCAAGTGGATACACAGCAACCAGTAGCACAGCAACAACCACAGCAAAGTGGATTTATGTCTGATCTTGGTGAAGCAGTGAAAGAGACTGGTCGCGGACTGGTGCAGGCTGGCGTGAACGTGGCAAACATACCTGCATCAGTTGCCGATGCTGTAACAAGCGCGGCGGCTTGGGCTGGCGGTAAACTCGGCATTGGCGATGGTACATATCAGCCAGCGCCACGAGTAACAACGCAGGGATTAGAGCAGGACTTTGGCCTTCAGCAAGGCGCGCTGACTCCACAAACGACAGAGGGAAGGGTATTTGCTGAAGCATTGCCTTACCTCACTCCTGCTGGCGTTGAGAGAGCGGCGGTACAGGCACCAACACTTGCTGGTCGAATTGCTCAGGGGGCAACTCGCCTTCTAGCAGAAAACGCAGTTGGATCACTTGCTGCAAATAGTGCGAAAGATGATGCGGAAGCACTCGCCACCGATTTAGGCGTTGGTGTGCTGGCTGGCGGTGCTATTAACGCTGCCGGACGTGGATTAGGTGCTGCTTATCGTGGAGTTCGTGGTGCTATTGCGCCAGAAGCGCAGCAGGCTATCAGATTTGCAGAGCGTGAAGGAGTTCCTCTGCACACCACAGACCTGTTACAGCCTACTTCCCGCGTCGGGAAAATGGCGCAGACGACAGCGGAAAATATCCCCCTGGCTGGCACAAGCGGAATGAGAGCAACGCAACAGGAAGCGAGAAGCCAGTTGGTGCAGAGATTTGCTGATAAATTCGGTGAGTATGATCCAGCTGTTGTTATTGACAGCCTTAAAGCGAAAACATCAGGAATTCGTCGTGCCGCCGGTAATCGACTGGAGCAGGTTCAGAATGCTATGGCTGGAGTAAACATTCAGCCTGCGCGAGCAATTCAGCAGATTGATACTGAGATATCTAATCTGCAGAAGCTTGGTAAGGTAGCTGATAACGAGACAATTTCAAAACTTCAGTCATATCGTGATGAGCTTGTTCGCAATGCTGGTCCTGATGGTCCGGTAAATCTTGATTTGAAGCAATTAAGCGATCTGCGCAGCCAGTTCAGAATGGACGTGAAGGGTGAGCGACCAGTGTTACCAAACCGTTCCGATGCTGCCATTCAGCGCGTTTACAAGGCGATGACAGACGATATCAATGGTGCCATTGGTCAGAATCTTGGCAACGATACTCTCCGTAAATATCAGCAGGCCAATGCCGTCTACGCTGACGAAGCGGCGAAACTAAAGAATACCAGGCTGAAGAATGTTCTCATGAAAGGCGACCTGACGCCGGAAGTTGTCAACAACATGCTATTCAGCAAGAACAAATCGGAAATTAAGACGCTGTATAACTCAGTTGGTCGTGTTGGCAGGGCGCAAATGCGCAATGGCATCATTGGAAAAGCGATGGAGAAATCAGGTGGTTCCCCTGATCAGTTCCTTCGACAGCTTAACATCCTGCAAAACCAGACTGGCATCACATTTAAGGGGCAGGACGCTGCTTATCTGAAAGGATTGAAAAACTACCTGCAATCCACGCAGCAGGCTGCAAAAGCGGCAGTAACAACACCAACAGGGCAGCAAACCATCCCGTTCATTATCGGGTATGGGACGGCAATGAACCCGGCGACAACTGGCGCAGCGGTAAGCTACGGACTTCTTACTCGCGCCTATGAGAGCGAGCCATTCAGAAATGCAATGCTCCGAATGGCAAACACACCACGCGGATCAACAGCGTTTGAGAAAGCCATGCAGCAGGCGCAAAAGGCCATTAACTCCCTGGCGCAGGGGGCTAAGTCTGATGCGTTGTCAGAATAGCTTCGCAAACACCAGGAACGTGCAAAAACCAAATATGTAGAACGCAATATTCAGCATATCTCTTTGCATAAATCCTCCGTAACTGAGGTTAGCTGCTGTCTTTTTTATATAGCTCCTTGAGCGTATCAAAGACAGTTTTCTTAACCATATCAGATTGTTGTTCTGCCATACGCTCTGCATCGTCAATGTAAACTGATGCAGAGATTTGTTTAGCCAATGATTCTTCAATCGCTGCAATTATCTCTGAGTTCAGTGACCTGTTATTCATCTTCGCGCGCTGTTTAATTTTCGCGTGGAGTTCATGCGGAAGTCTCAAGTGAAACTGCGCCTCGTCGTATTTGTTGTACATCCTTGATGCCTCACCAGTTGGGTGGAATGGCATCGTAACCTACTGGATAAATACTCAATAGTACCATTTCGGTATGCAATCACATCATGGTTGCATCATATCATTCGTCTGGAGCAATGAAATGTCAGATATCACCTACCATGATTCTCATGATAACCATAGGTCTTTTCAGCCTCACGCCTTACAGCAATTGCATCATCGAGACTCTTAAAGTATCCGAGATTAATGCGCTTCCCTGCGTCGCTAATATATGCCACCCACTTTTTATGGGTCTTATGCCATGAAACCCCTGCGCACCCAGATGTATTGTTTGTGTATTTAGATTTGTTTTTTAGGTTTTCACCGAGACTAACTAGACGCAGGTTGTCTATTGAATTATTTAACCCATTACCATCTTTATGGTCAATTTGCATTCCGGAAGGGATTTCACCATAACACATTTCCCATATTATCCTGTGGGCGGCGTATATTTTATCTTGATACCTAATAATTATATAAGAGGTTTTCCTGTTCTTGTCCTTGAATATATGTCCTGCAGGCTTTTCTTTAGAGATATTGAACATTTTGGGTCTTGAAAGATATTGGTCACTCCAGTACAGGAGTCCATCGTCTTTTAATACGAATACTTCGTTCCAGTTCATGTTAACCACCTTTAAATAAAGTGCACTCATTATACAAAAAACATGCTAGCAATGAATATTGCTGGCTTAACATATAGAGAAATTAAAATGACAGATTCAATAAATGCCAATGTTGTAGTGAGTATGCCTTCGCAACTCTTCACTATGGCTCGTTCTTTTAAAGCCGTAGCTAATGGCAAAATTTATATCGGTAAAATTGACACTGACCCGGTAAATCCAGAAAACCAGATTCAGGTTTATGTGGAGAACGAAGACGGCTCTCACGTTCCTGTTTCGCAACCAATCATCATTAACGCTGCCGGATATCCGGTATATAACGGACAGATTGCCAAATTCGTTACCGTGCAAGGCCATTCTATGGCTGTTTATGATGCGTATGGTGCACAGCAGTTCTATTTTCCGAATGTGCTGAAGTATGACCCTGACCAATTAAGGCAAGAATTAGCTTCTGACAGAGGAGCAACATTATCATTAAGTCAGATAGCTACTTCTTACGGTCTTGATTTCTCGTTAGGCGGTGTATGGCGGGAGGGGGTGTTATCTAATGTTGATAACTGGTGGTGGTATAATAATAAAATCTACACCGGTGGTAGCGGAAATCTGCCATCTATCCCATCAGCACCGTGGTATCCAATTCGCCCGGGATACAAATTAAACTTAACAGACTTTATTACCTCCAAGGGTGTGGGCGATATTCTTGACGTAGTGGACTGGCAATGGGCTTTCGATAGCGCGAAGCTCAATGCTTCTCACACATCAATGCTTGACATGGACGCACGCGAATACACTATGAATTCCACTGGTTACATAGCGCCACAGGGTGTTGGTCTTCGCGGTCCGAAAGATGCAATGATGAACCCGTCTTTAGATGGTATAGCTGTTATATATGTCAATAAAGAGCCATCATCAAACGATGTGTTTGTGACAATGCAAGGTGGAAACGCATTTGAAAATTTCGGTATATTCTTTGCTCAGCAAATCTACACCACACTGGCCTCAGCGTTAGATACTGGGACGATGTTCAAACGCGTACCTGCAACTGGAGCTGGTGATGAAATTATGACAAAAGCATGCATATTAAAGGGGGTTAGCGCGTGTGGGGTTGCAAAACTTTGGAGTGGAAGCCTTGATGACAATGCGACAGGTGAATACGATGAGATAATTCGCGTTTCTGCCACGCCAAACAAATTTGGGCCTACATTTCGGTATGGTATTAGCACTGATTTTCTGCGCACAAAAACAGTTCATATTAATGCTAATGTTGTTAGCGCGTATCGAGCTAGATATGGAGTTGATTTTACGGTAAGAGCGCTAACCAGCGACAATACATCAGCCAAAGGATTCCTTATTGAGCGCATGGATGGTGGTCTATTCGAGGATATCCTGACATATGGTGTTCCATTCTCGGTTGTTTTTGGTGCTGTTGGCGGGTCTGGCGGGGTTAACTCAGGTAGTGCAAACTTCGTATCATGTGGCTTTGACGCAACCTGTTTTCCTATCTACATTAACGCCCCTACAGGAGCATTTGGTATTTCTTTCTCTAACTGCCAGGCTGTCTTCGATGAGCAGTATGGTGACACGTCCGGAGCTCTGGTTTATTTGGGCGCAGGAGCTTCCTCACATCAGATAATGCTTAGCAATATCAAGGTGCAGAAGTCAGCAAGTTTCAATTATCGACCAGTAAGGGCTGTTTCTGGAAGTGCGGATAACAGGGTGACAATTTCAACCAGTGCGTTAACAGCCAGTCAAGACGTTCTTGATGAGGGAACCAGTAATCGCATAAGCATTATTGGATCAACAAGAAACCTCGGCGGCCTTAATATGATGACTAATACTACGGCAGAATCATCGCTGGTGTCATCAATGGGGGAGTTGAATACAGTAGTAAGAAAGCAGTTATCAGTACCAATTCAAGCCGGCTCTTCATTTGTCAATTTGACAGTAACGTATCCATATACTGGTTGGCTTGCAACTCCTAATGTGATAACAGAGCTTGTCGGTGTGGCAATTCCTGGTCAACCAGATTCAACTCTTTACGACGTAAGAACGTTTTCTCGGACAGAAAATGGGTGCGTACTTAGATGCACCTTGAGCTCAGCAGCGACTGGTAACGGTAACCTTATAGTTGACATATATGTTGTCGGTACGGTTCGGGGAACGCTCAAAGCGGTTTAGTATTGTTTATAAGCCAACTCGCAACTATCATGCGCATAAGAACAATGGCTTGATAGTTGCTTGATTAGGGGGAATAGTGAGCAAAAACAGGTTGCATGGATTAGATGCGTGGAGAGGTGTTGCTGCGATAATGGTTGCAATTTACCATTTTAACGTTAATTCGTTTATGCATGAATTAACGATAGTTAAAAACTCATGGTTATTCGTTGAGTTTTTTTTCGTGCTAAGCGGATTTATCATGATGTATAATTATTCAGATAGAATTAATAATCGTGAGCAGCTACTTTCTTTTTTATTTAAGCGTTTTTCAAGGATTTGGCCTCTTCATATATTTGTTCTTTTTTTATTTGTGCCTGTAGCTATTGCTGGATATGTAATCGGTAATATTGATCCGTCTCGTTTTTCTGTTGCATCATTTATAAGTAATGTATTTCTTATCCAATCGTTAGGTGTGAATGATGGCGTGACATGGAACTCTCCATCGTGGAGTATTAGCTCAGAGTTTTTTGTTTACGTTGCGTTTGGCCTTATCACACTAACCTTTACTAAAGGGTGGTGTCGTTTTATTATTCCGTCTTTGATTTGCTTTGTTATTTTGACTAATTTTTCGAATATGGGTGATGCATACAAGCTGGCCTTCTTTAGGTGTGGTTATTCTTTTTTTATTGGGTGTGTAGTATATTATTTGTATAAATCAAAATCATTAAAATCTGGTACATGGTTAGAAATCCTATCGGTGGTTGCTGTTGTATTAACAATGTCATTATTTTTAATCAAAGGTAATGATTTGATTGCATATTGCATGCCTTTTTTATTCTGTGCCATTGTTTTCTCGTTTGCTCGCGGGGATGGTGTAATTAGTAAAGCAATGGGAAATAATCTTTTTATAAAGATGGGTGAGGTTTCTTACTCTATATATATGACGCATGCATTTGTTGCTATTTGTATAAAAAGCTTGTTGCTTTTATTTGGAAAGTTTATTAACCACAATTTTTTGGTTAAAATTGGTAACGAAACGCAAGTTAATCTAGGGGGAGTTCTAGCGAATAACTTATTGGATATAGTATTTTTGGTATTGGTCATATCTTTTTCAATGTTGACATATCGATATGTTGAGTCGCCATGTCAAAGAATACTCAATGCATGGTATAAAAATAAAAAGATGGTTGAGACATCAAATTTGGTTATGTGATTGGACTTTCTATACAAAGTCTTGCGCCAGATAGCAAGGCTTTGTGTTTTACGAATGATGAAGTTCACTCCTTACATATTCAAGCATACTTTTCGTCAAGCCAATCTGCCCACCACTGCATCATTTCTCTGCGTTTATCGAGATACTGAGCATGGTTGTAAATCCCACGCACAGATCCGCCGTTGGCATGTGCCAGTTGCACTTCAATAGCATCAGCAGGCCATTCGTGCTCGTTCGTAATCGTGCTGAATTCATGCCTGAATCCGTGACCGCTTTCCAGACCTTCATAGCCGATTTGTTTGATCACAAGCAGTACCGCGTTCTCGCAGATTGGCTTCTTCTTATCGTTGCGCCCGGCAAAAACAAACTCTGATACTGGTTTGGTGATTGAGCTTAGCGTAGTGAGAAGCTCAACCACCTGGTCCGACATCGGTACTACATGAATCTTGCGTCCCTTCATCACACTGGCGTCGATGGTGATAATCCTGTTTTCAAAATCGACGTTCTTCCATAGCATGGAACGAAGCTCTTTTGTTCTGAGGGCTGTGTAGCGTAAAACTTTGGTCGCAATGAGCGATACGATGCTTCCTGAAAATGTTGCCAGTGCTTTGTTAAATGCCGGGATCTGGTCTGCAGGAAGAAACGGGAAGTTCTTCTTGCGGTATCCCTTCATGGCGTCAGCAAGGTCAGGTGCCGGGTTATATTTAGCCCTACCAGTGACAATAGCGTAACGGAAAACCTCGCCGCATCTTCTGCGGGCTTTGTTGGCTCGCTCCATTGCACCGCGATCTTCAAATCTGCGGATTACTTCCAGCAGTTGCATCGGCTCAATATCCTGAATTTCAAGGCCGCCGATGATAGGTAAAATGTCGTCATCAAACATTTTGGCAAGTTCAGTTGCATAGCCTACTGACCAGACTTGCTTCTTGTGCTCGTACCATTCCTTGTAAATCGCACTAAATGAATTGTTGTTAGACGAAGTCTTTTTCGCCTTTACCGGATCGATGCCAACCGAGATATCTTTCCTCGCAGTCCATGCTTTATCCCTTGCCTCTTGCAAAGTCATAAGCGGATATTTTCCGACGGTCAGGATTTTCTCCTTACCGTCAATCTTGTAGCGAAGCTGCCATACCTTTTTCCCTGATACAGGGACATAAAGGTACAGGCCATTACCATCGAGTAGGCGGTATGGTTTTTCTTTCGGCTTTGCTGCTTCAATCTGCTTAACGGTGAGCATGGGTAAAAATCCGGTGGGTAAAATTATTTTATCCACTTTTTACCCGTCATGGAGTGCGGCTGTCAACGATCTGAAGCGGACCATGACGAACTGTGAATCTACGGAAGGCTTGATATTCAGGGGATTTTGCGGACTGGTACGGATGGGAGCGAACTGATAAATGGTGTCCCCTGCAGGAATCGAACCTGCAATTAGCCCTTAGGAGGGGCTCGTTATATCCATTTAACTAAGAGGACAATGCGGCATGAGTATACCCGCTAATGGACTGCGGGGTAAGTACGCTGCCGCTCGATTGCTTAAACCCTCGCCATTTATGCTGGGTTTTTATCATTTTTCTTAATGTTTTCCGCACGTTCTGCTTTTTGGCGTGCTTCTGCTTTACGCTTGTTGCTCATGTCGTTACGAATCTGTGCATGACTCATTAACGCGAAGATAAAGGTGCCGCCGCAGATGTTCCCCGCTAAAGTAGGTAGTGCGAAGGGCCAGATGAAATCGCTCCAGTGCAGCGTGCCGTTAAACACCAGATAGAGGATTTCAACAGAACCGACAACGATGTGGGTGGTGTCACCCAGTGCAATAAGCCAGGTCATCAAAATAATCACCACAATCTTTGCCGCACCCGCTGCAGGAAACATCCAAACCATAGTGGCGATCAGCCAGCCGGAAATGATCGCGTTGGCAAACATCTCGCTGGGGGTGTTCTTCATCACATCCATGCCGATTTTGACAAATGCATCGCGAGTTTCTTCATTGAAGATAGGCATATATTCAAATGCCCATGCAGCAATACCTGTCCCGAGAATATTACCCAGCAGCACGACGCCCCATAATCGCATAAGTAAGCCGACGTTGCTCATTGTCGGTTTTTGCATGACGGGTAGTACCGCAGTCACGGTGTTTTCGGTAAATAATTGCTGGCGGGCCATAATGACGATAATAAAACCAAAGGTATAACCGAGATTCTCCAGTAAGAAGCTGCCTGGCACTCCTTCCAGTTCGACATGAAATATCCCTTTTGCCAGTAGCGAAGCGCCCATCGACAGACCCGCCGCAATGGCTGACCACAGTAGCGCCATTGCGTCGCGTTCCAGCTCTTTTTCACCATCCTGGCGGATATGCTCATGAATTGCCATCGCCCGGGAGGGGAGTCGATCTTCATCTATTTCTATTTTTTTGCCGCGCTCTTTTTCTTCGCTCTCAACTTCAATTTCGTCGCTGTGTTGATCAATTTTGTCGTTGTCCATGGTCTCTTCTCTTGAATTAGCACGTATAGCTAAAGCGTAGCGGCTTTTTTGCTCGCAACTGGCGGGAGTTACTCTGAAAATGTAGAAAAGGCTGCGTTTGCCTTTTTCTGTTTCTATAGAATCAAGTAGCCTACAGGGCGGCGATTACCAGGCTATGATCAAATCAGCAAATCAGGGCGTCTGGACATCAGTTGACGTGCTGTTACAATCGCCCACACCTAAACAGGCGGATACGGTATCGTTCCGTCATGGATGGCAAACTGCATAAGCCATAAAAAAACAGGGAGACATTTATGAAGCTTCGCCTGTCGGCGCTTGCTCTGGGAACTACGCTTCTGGTGGGGTGTGCGAGTTCCGGTACAGATCAGCAAGGGCGTTCTGACCCGTTAGAAGGGTTCAACCGCACCATGTACAACTTCAACTTCAACGTATTAGACCCGTATATTGTTCGACCGGTCGCTGTCGCCTGGCGTGATTATGTTCCGCAACCGGCGCGTAATGGTTTGAGCAACTTTACTGGCAACCTTGAAGAACCTGCGGTGATGGTTAACTACTTCTTGCAGGGCGACCCTTATCAGGGGATGGTCCACTTTACCCGCTTTTTCCTGAACACCATTTTGGGGATGGGCGGCTTTATTGATGTTGCAGGGATGGCGAACCCGAAACTGCAACGGACTGAACCTCACCGCTTCGGTAGTACGCTTGGTCATTATGGCGTGGGTTATGGGCCTTACGTTCAGTTACCGTTCTACGGTAGCTTCACGCTGCGTGATGACGGTGGTGATATGGCGGATGGTCTTTACCCGGTTCTTTCCTGGCTGACCTGGCCGATGTCTGTGGGTAAATGGACGCTTGAAGGGATCGAAACCCGCGCTCAGCTGCTGGATTCCGATGGTCTGCTGCGTCAGTCGTCCGATCCTTATATTATGGTGCGCGAAGCGTACTTCCAGCGTCATGATTTCATCGCTAATGGCGGCGAACTCAAACCGCAGGAAAATCCGAACGCACAAGCGATTCAGGATGATTTAAAAGATATTGATTCTGAATAAGAAACAAATAAAAAAGGTGAGTCGCAAAACTCACCTTTTTTGTTGTTATCCCTCAATTACCACAAGTAAAAGGAGATAAACCGACAATGACCCGGACGTAATGATGTAAAAATACTGATGTTCGTCACTGACTATTTCCGATATTCAGGCGTTGAAAAATCAAAAAACTGGAAAAATAATTTTAAATATCATCAAAATTAACACCTGGCGCAGATAGTTGATTAATTTCATTTTGATATTTCGCCTGGCGATTTTGAAGTCTTTTTTCAACGTTATCTTCGAGATCCTTAAAGTCTTTGTATTTGTTTTCAGGATGGTCAACGTCAACTTTGTTAGCGAATAAATTAGAAATTATTTCTTTTACATTGTCGCGTCTAAATTTTGCATCGTCCACTTGAAAATTATATCTTATTGCTCGACCTAAACGTTTAAAAACTTCGTTAGGTTCTCTCAGTCTTTCCCCGTTGAGCTCGTTTACAACCTGATGATCGGAACCTGTTGCAAATGATTCTGCCATGATAGCTTTACTGCTTTCAAACCACGCTGAAGCATTCCTGGCTTTTTCACTACAATATTGGGTGAGACTATCACCATTAATACGAATTCCTCTTTGAATGTGGTAGTCGTCCTGATCGTAGTAACCGAGAGATAAGTAATCATTTCCGTTTTTATTTTTAATTACAATAGCGAGAGAGTCGCCTTTTTTATCTTTACCGTACCAGGTAAATAAGTCCGTTGGTTCGCTATTCCCGCTCTCATCAAATTCCGTTACCGTATGTCTGAGTTTGTGTGATATCTTATCGAAGATAAAACCAGGATCTCCATCATATATTTCTTTTAATGCGCTGAAGATCATTTCCTTGTTATTGATATTATGAGTCTTCTCAACTATGTTGTCATTAATGATAGTACGGACGAGTTCTTTGTCTTTATAGTTCGCAGGTAATTCTATTGGTTCTTGGTTGTCGATACCAATAGTAATATGGTCTGTATCATTGGAGCCAATATCAATATAAGTAACTGAGGAATTATTAATATTAAATCTATAAGGATCGTCGTTTACTCGTATGGCGTTTTTTATAAGCTCAAGTAGATGTTTAATACAGGTGCTTATTCCTTCCTTACCATTAAAAAGGTTTTTGAGCTCTTGTACTAATCCATTAACTTCATCATTGTTATTTTCATTAATGGATTCTGGGTAAGTTGCGCTGGTATTGTTGATTGAAATAGATGGTAGCATGATTTTATTCCATTTTGATTGATTTGTTACAAATATATATTACCTAATGAAATAGACTATCAAAAAACGCTCATTTATTTAGAACCTATCTTTAATTTGAGTGTATGAGCGCACAATAGCCAGGGGGGGGTGAGTATCCTGGAAATGCAGAAAAGTAAACTCTTTGAGAAGGACGAGCAGAACGCCTGAAAATATGCCTTTCCCTTCAGATTTGTCTGTGGATACCGCTTATTGATTTGAAAGGGCAAGCTGCCATCAGGCTGTTTGCAAAACTCAGGAGGTAAGCAATGAGGACACTACTTTCGGTGAAGTGGGGGAGTTAAAGTCACCTGCTATGCAGGTGACTTTATCCAGGCGAACGTGTTATCAGAACGCGTAGTTAAAGTTAGTACCGAACAGCCAGGCTTTACCTTCAGACTCGAACTGGTATGGGCCTTCGTTAATTTTCACGCTCTGACCGTGCATATAAGAAACACCAACGTCGACTGAAGCATCTTTATTAAATGCGTAAGTCGTACCTGCACTCAGCCAGAAACGGTCCTGGTCCGGAATGGAGATAGAACGATTCTGAGCCGGAACTGGGCTGTCATCAAAGGCGATACCGGTACGGAAGGTCCAGTTATCATCGTAGTAATAAGTGGTACCCAACGCGATGCGGTAAGCATCTTTAAAGCCTTCATGTTTCTGGAACAGCGTGTCGCCACTGGTTGAGGTCGCTTTCAGCTGCTGGAACTGACTCCAGCTGGTGTAAGCCAGGCTATAGTGAATCGCCCACTGTGGATCAACACGGTTATAACCTGACACTTCCCACATTTCAGGCAGGTTCAGCGTCAGATAACCCGATTGCGTTGCGCCACCTGTCGCGGTAGGAATTGGCAAACCGTAGTTATTAAACGCACGATTAAGATCGCTGCTGTAGTTACCTTTGAAGTCAATTTTCACTTCAGAACGGTAGGTCAGTGCATAGCGGTTATTTTTATCCAGTTCATACAGGATTCCGGCGTTCCAGCCAAAGCCCCACTGGTTACCGTTCAGATGAGCGATTTTGGTATTACTGTCGATACCGTTGGCGGTAGCTGCCAATGCTTGCCCTTGAGGAGTTTGCCCGGCAGGAGATTGCATAATCTGACCAGCAACCAACTGCCCCAGATCGCCTGCGAAACGTTCAATTTTCGCGCGAGCGTAGACGGCGTTGAAACCAAGACCAAAGCTCCATGCATTATTTAAGCGATACGCACCGCTTAAGTTCAGGTTCATGGTTTCAAGGTCAGTTGTACCCCCGACAGAGCCGCCTGCATAAGTATCATTAAACTCTGTTGCCAGACCATAGTTAGAGGTAATAGAAGCGCCCCAACCAAATTGGTCGTTAATCGGTGCAACAAAGTGCATGTTCGGAACCCATGCCGTAGGCGCGATGTTATCGGCTTTCAGGCTACGACCAGACGGAGACGTTCCGCTGATATTCACATCCGGGTCAATATAAACCGCACCCGCAGAAAATGTCGGGCGGTCAAACATGGTAATCAATGCGGGGTTACGGCTAACGTTACCTGCATCATCGGCAATTGCGCCTTCCCCTGAATAAGCCCGGCCCAGGCCAGAGGAAGAAAATTCGTTTAACTGAAAGCCTGCCGACCAGGCCTGGGTGGAGATAAGTGCCACTGCGACTGCGAGAGCAGACTTTGTAAACAGGGTTTTCTGGCTCATGACCATAACCTCAATGATTTATTTTTATACAAACTATGTTACGTGCTGTAACAGGAGCGCGAAGTGTAGGGTCTGAGGTACATCTTAGAAATCAGACCAGTGGCGAGAGTATAGGTCGGACCAGCTGGAATGTTGCAAGTATGTTTCCATCTTTTTTCAAATATGATCTAAGAAACGCGATCCAGCTGGCAAAATTTGGAGGTTGCGCACTCGCGGATTCGGGTGAATTTTGTTTTAGATCATTTTTAAGTGTGATTTCGGTCACTTATCCGATTTTGCAGAATTAACAACTGGAGCAGCACTTTCCGGAAGCGTAAAATATCCACAACGTTTATCTGGCACCTTGGGTGCACATACAGAGGAAATCAACGATGAGTAAATGTAGTGCTGATGAAACCCCGGTTTGCTGCTGTATGGATGTTGGCACCATTATGGACAACTCCGACTGCACCGCGTCTTACAGCCGCGTGTTTGCAAACCGCGCAGAAGCAGAACAAACGCTGGCGGCGCTGACTGAAAAAGCCCGTAGCGTGGAATCCGAACCGTGCAAAATCTCCCCGACTTTCACTGAAGAGTCTGACGGTGTGCGCCTGGATATCGATTTCACTTTTGCCTGCGAAGCTGAAATGCTGATCTTCCAGCTGGGTCTGCGTTAATTCCTCTCGGGTACGTTCGCCCCTGTCAGTTGCTGGCAGGGGCGTTTTCTTTTCTTTCTCCTGTCTTCACTGTGTCATAGCTCCCACTTTCCTTTTTCTCCGCTTGGCTAAATGTAAAAAAATGGTTAAGACTATGATCAGGTCAGACCACTTTATTTATTTTTTTACAGGGGAGTGTTATGGGTCAGGTTTTACCGCTGGTTACCCGCCAGGGCGATCGTATCGCCATTGTTAGCGGTTTACGTACGCCTTTTGCCCGCCAGGCGACGGCTTTTCATGGCATTCCCGCGGTTGATTTAGGGAAGATGGTGGTAGGCGAACTGCTGGCACGCAGCGAGATCCCCGCTGAAGTGATTGAACAGCTGGTCTTTGGTCAGGTCGTACAAATGCCTGAAGCCCCCAACATTGCGCGTGAAATTGTTCTCGGTACCGGAATGAATGTGCATACCGATGCTTACAGCGTCAGCCGCGCTTGCGCTACCAGTTTCCAGGCGGTTGCAAACGTCGCAGAAAGCCTGATGGCGGGAACTATCCGAGCGGGGATTGCCGGTGGGGCAGATTCCTCTTCCGTATTGCCAATTGGCGTCAGTAAAAAACTGGCGCGCGTGCTGGTTGATGTCAACAAAGCTCGAACCATGAGCCATCGCCTGAAACTCTTCTCTCGCCTGCGTTTGCGCGATTTAATGCCCGTACCGCCTGCAGTAGCAGAATATTCTACCGGCTTGCGGATGGGTGACACCGCAGAGCAAATGGCGAAAACCTACGGCATCACCCGAGAACAGCAAGATGCATTAGCGCACCGTTCGCATCAGCGTGCCGCTCAGGCATGGTCAGACGGAAAACTCAAAGAAGAGGTGATGACTGCCTTTATCCCTCCTTATAAACAACCGCTTGTCGAAGACAACAATATTCGCGGTAATTCCTCGCTTGCCGATTACGCAAAGCTGCGCCCGGCGTTTGATCGCAAACACGGAACGGTAACGGCGGCAAACAGTACGCCGCTGACCGATGGCGCGGCAGCGGTGATCCTGATGACTGAATCCCGGGCGAAAGAATTAGGGCTGGTGCCGCTGGGGTATCTGCGCAGCTACGCATTTACTGCGATTGATGTCTGGCAGGACATGTTGCTCGGTCCGGCCTGGTCAACACCGCTGGCGCTGGAACGTGCCGGTTTGACAATGAGCGATCTGACATTGATCGATATGCACGAAGCCTTTGCAGCTCAGACACTGGCGAATATTCAGTTGCTGGGTAGTGAACGTTTTGCTCGTGAAGTACTGGGGCGTGCACATGCCACTGGCGAAGTGGACGATAGCAAATTTAACGTGCTTGGCGGTTCGATTGCTTACGGACATCCCTTCGCGGCGACCGGCGCGCGGATGATTACCCAGACATTGCATGAACTTCGCCGTCGCGGCGGTGGATTTGGTTTAGTTACCGCCTGTGCTGCCGGTGGGCTTGGCGCGGCAATGGTTCTGGAGGCGGAATAATGGAAATGACATCAGCGTTTACCCTTAATGTTCGTCTGGACAACATTGCCGTTATCACCATCGACGTACCGGGTGAGAAAATGAATACCCTGAAGGCGGAGTTTGCCTCGCAGGTGCGCGCCATTATTAAGCAACTCCGTGAAAACAAAGATTTGCGAGGCGTGGTGTTTGTCTCCGCTAAACCGGACAACTTCATTGCTGGCGCAGACATCAACATGATCGGCAACTGCAAAACGGCGCAAGAAGCGGAAGCACTGGCGCGGCAGGGCCAACAGTTGATGGCGGAGATTCATGCTTTGCCCATTCCGGTTATCGCGGCTATTCATGGCGCTTGCCTGGGTGGTGGGCTGGAGTTGGCGCTGGCGTGCCACGGTCGCGTTTGTACTGACGATCCTAAAACGGTGCTCGGTTTGCCTGAAGTACAACTTGGATTGTTACCCGGTTCAGGCGGCACCCAGCGTTTACCGCGTCTGATAGGCGTCAGCACAGCATTAGAGATGATCCTCACCGGAAAACAACTTCGGGCGAAACAGGCATTAAAGCTGGGGCTGGTGGATGACGTTGTTCCGCACTCCATTTTGCTGGAAGTCGCTGTTGAGCTGGCGAAGAAGGATCGCCCATCTTCCCGCCCTCTACCTGTACGCGAGCGTATTCTGGCGGGGCCGTTAGGTCGTGCGCTGCTGTTCAAAATGGTCGGCAAGAAAACAGAACACAAAACTCAAGGCAATTATCCGGCGACAGAACGCATCCTGGAGGTTGTTGAAACGGGATTAGCGCAGGGCACCAGCAGCGGTTATGACGCCGAAGCTCGGGCGTTTGGCGAACTGGCGATGACGCCACAATCGCAAGCGCTGCGTAGTATCTTTTTTGCCAGTACGGACGTGAAGAAAGATCCCGGTAGTGATGCACCGCCTGCGCCATTAAACAGCGTGGGAATTTTAGGTGGTGGCTTGATGGGCGGCGGTATTGCTTATGTCACTGCTTGTAAAGCGGGGCTTCCGGTCAGAATTAAAGATATCAACCCGCAGGGCATAAATCATGCGCTGAAGTACAGTTGGGATCAGCTGGAGGGCAAAGTTCGCCGTCGTCATCTCAAAGCCAGCGAACGTGACAAACAGCTGGCATTAATCTCCGGAACGACGGACTATCGCGGCTTTGCCCATCGCGATCTGATTATTGAAGCGGTGTTTGAAAATCTCGAATTAAAACAACAGATGGTGGCGGAAGTGGAGCAAAATTGCGCCGCTCATACCATCTTTGCTTCGAATACGTCATCTTTGCCGATTGGTGATATCGCCGCTCACGCCACGCGACCTGAGCAAGTTATCGGCCTGCATTTCTTCAGTCCGGTGGAAAAAATGCCGCTGGTAGAGATTATTCCTCATGCGGGTACATCGGCGCAAACCATCGCCACTACGGTAAAACTGGCGAAAAAACAGGGCAAAACGCCCATTGTCGTGCGTGACAAAGCCGGGTTTTACGTCAATCGCATCTTAGCGCCTTACATTAATGAAGCTATCCGCATGCTGACCGAAGGTGAACGGGTAGAGCACATTGATGCCGCGCTAGTGAAATTTGGTTTTCCGGTAGGTCCAATCCAACTTTTGGATGAGGTAGGAATCGACACCGGGACTAAAATTATTCCTGTACTGGAAGCCGCTTATGGAGAACGTTTTAGCGCGCCTGCAAATGTTGTTTCTTCAATTTTGAACGACGATCGCAAAGGCAGAAAAAATGGTCGGGGTTTCTATCTTTATGGTCAGAAAGGGCGTAAAAGCAAAAAACAGGTCGATCCCGCCATTTACCCGCTCATTGGCGCACAAGGGCAGGGGCGACTCTCCGCACCGCAGGTTGCTGAACGGTGTGTGATGTTGATGCTGAATGAAGCAGTACGTTGTGTTGATGAGCAGGTTATCCGTAGCGTGCGTGACGGGGATATTGGTGCGGTATTTGGCATTGGTTTTCCGCCATTTCTCGGTGGACCGTTCCGCTATATCGATTCTCTCGGCGCGGGCGAAGTGGTTGCAATAATGCAACGACTTGCCACGCAGTATGGTTCCCGTTTTACCCCTTGCGAGCGTTTGGTCGAGATGGGCGCGCGTGGGGAAAGTTTTTGGAAAACAACTGCAACTGACCTGCAATAAGAAGGTCAAAGCTATATGAATCCGCGCTGAATGGCGGAGTGTTGGTCAAAATGTAAACGCATATTGACTATACTTACGCCATTGAGGTAAAAAACAGCGTTTCATTCGGTGAATGGATAAGGCACAATGCCGGCCACCGTTTTCTTTCTCTGGTTTCAGATGAAAGAAAACGGGCGAATCTGGTTAACAAAAGCGGTGCAATATGCAAGTTTTTATCATGCGTCACGGCGACGCAGCCCTCGATGCCGCCAGTGATTCCGTTCGTCCTCTGACCACTAATGGTTGTGACGAATCTCGCCTGATGGCGAACTGGCTGAAAGGTCAAAAAGTGGAAATCGAACGCGTTCTGGTGAGCCCGTTCCTGCGAGCCGAGCAAACACTGGAAGAAGTAGGGGATTGTCTGAACCTGCCTTCCAGTGCAGAAGTTCTGCCGGAGTTAACGCCCTGCGGCGATGTTGGTCTGGTCAGTGCCTATTTGCAGGCGTTGACCAATGAAGGTGTTGCTTCGGTACTGGTGATCTCTCACTTACCGTTAGTCGGGTATCTGGTTGCCGAGTTATGTCCGGGCGAAACGCCGCCTATGTTTACCACCTCGGCCATTGCCAGCGTAACGCTTGATGAAAGCGGAAACGGTACATTCAACTGGCAGATGAGCCCGTGTAATCTGAAGATGGCAAAAGCTATCTGATGTGTTCCAAATTATGCCCAATGAGGTAGATTCATTGGGCATAATTGCTCATCAGGCAGCGGATATCTGTCAACCTCACTACTATCGAAGACTCTCCTTATCTATAAATAAAACACTTTCTACATTCATTCGGAAATTATTCTTCTGCGCGTATCTTGATTTTGCCCAAAGTTACATGTTGAAATGAATAATGTCTGTTTGACACTCATTGTCATTTATTAATACAGATAATAGAGTTGAATAATCAGGCAGGATGTAATTGAAACTTGATTAAATTCTGGCTATAGTGTTTATATATTATATTGTCAAAAGTGGATAAATGCCAATCGCATTATATGTTCATTGTTTGTTTTTTAAGCTGTTGATATTCATTATTGATATACTTTCTATTTTTTCTAAATACTTATTCCGTATTTTTTAAGGATGTCCTTAAGATAACCTTTCTTCTGTCAATATATTAATTAAATCTACATTTACTCTTTAGTAAAATTAAATTGCATCAGGGGGGTGAAAACATCACTATGCGGCCCCACACCAAAGAATACAATTTTCTACGACCTGTTCTTTTTGGATCGCATGCCGTATTCAATGGCTGGGTATAAACATTGGGTATTGACTGAATCAATGTATTGCAATGTTTATATTTTTAATTATTTATAGTTTAAGGACAAATAATGAGTAAGTTTGTTAAAACAGCTATTGCTGCGGCAATGGTGATGGGCGTTTTCACCTCTACGGCAACAATCGCTGCGGGTAACAACGGTACTGCACGTTTTTACGGCACCATTGAAGACTCAGTGTGTTCTATCGTTCCGGACGATCACAAACTGGAAGTTGATATGGGTGATATCGGTGCCGAAAAACTGAAAAATAACGGCACCACCACGCCGAAAAGTTTCCAGATTCGTCTGCAAGATTGCGTATTTGATACTCAGGAAACAATGACCACTACCTTTACTGGTACCGTTTCTTCTGCAAATAGCGGCAATTATTACACCATTTTCAATACCGATACCGGTGCGGCATTTAACAATGTTAGCCTAGCGATCGGTGACTCTCTGGGTACCTCTTACAAAAGCGGCATGGGTATTGACCAGAAAATAGTGAAAGACACTTCTACCAATAAAGGCAAAGCGAAGCAGACACTGAACTTTAAAGCCTGGCTGGTCGGCGCAGCTGATGCGCCAGATCTGGGTAATTTCGAAGCAAATACCACCTTCCAGATTACTTACCTGTAAGGCATACCCCCATAGCGACACTGCTATGGGGGATTTAAATGGATTTTGACCGAATAAGAATAAAAACGGATAGAAACGTGTATGCCTGACCATTCTCTTTTTCGATTACGGATTCTTCCGTGGTGCATTGCGCTGGCAATGTCAGGGAGTTATAGCAGTGTCTGGGCTGAAGACGACATTCAGTTTGATTCCCGTTTTCTGGAATTAAAAGGCGACACAAAAATTGATCTGAAGCGTTTTTCCAGCCAGGGATATGTTGAGCCCGGAAAATACAATTTACAGGTTCAACTAAATAAACAGCCATTGGCGGAAGAGTACGATATTTACTGGTATGCTGGTGAAGATGACGCGAGCAAAAGCTATGCTTGTCTGACACCGGAACTGGTAGCGCAGTTTGGTTTAAAAGAAGACGTGGCGAAAAATCTGCAATGGAGCCACGATGCTAAATGCCTGAAATCCGGTCAACTGGAAGGCATGGAAATTAAGGCTGATTTAAGCCAGTCCGCATTAGTCATTTCACTGCCACAGGCTTACCTCGAATATACTTATCCCGACTGGGATCCGCCTTCACGTTGGGATGACGGCATCTCCGGGATCGTCGCGGACTACAGCATCAACGCACAAACCCGGCACGAAGAAAATGGCGGTGATGATAGTAACGAGATCAGCGGCAACGGGACGGTCGGGGTTAACCTGGGGCCGTGGCGTATGCGTGCTGACTGGCAGACTAACTATCAACATACTCGCAGTAATGATGACGATGAATTCAGCGGCGATGAAACTCAAAAAAAATGGGAGTGGAGTCGCTACTATGCCTGGCGGGCGTTACCATCATTAAAAGCCAAACTGGCGCTGGGCGAGGATTACCTCAGATCCGATATTTTTGATGGTTTTAACTATGTTGGTGGCAGTGTCAGTACTGACGATCAAATGTTGCCTCCCAATCTGCGCGGCTACGCGCCAGACATTTCCGGCGTGGCACACACCACAGCAAAAGTGACCGTCAGCCAGATGGGGCGTGTGATTTACGAAACGCAGGTTCCGGCTGGACCGTTTCGTATTCAGGATCTTGGTGATTCTGTCTCCGGTACGTTGCATATTCGCATTGAAGAACAGAACGGCCAGGTGCAGGAATATGACATCAGCACCGCCTCGATGCCATACCTCACTCGCCCAGGTCAGGTTCGCTATAAGATCATGATGGGCCGTCCGCAAGAGTGGGGACACCATGTCGAGGGTGAATTTTTTTCTGGTGCTGAAGCTTCCTGGGGGATCGCTAACGGCTGGTCGTTATATGGCGGCGCACTGGGAGATGAAAACTATCAGTCTGCGGCGCTTGGCGTCGGTCGCGATTTGTCTACATTCGGCGCGGTCGCGTTTGATGTTACTCACTCGCACACCAAACTGGATAAAGACACCGCTTATGGCAAAGGTTCGCTGGACGGTAACTCCTTCCGTGTGAGTTATTCCAAAGACTTTGACCAGCTCAACAGCCGCGTTACTTTTGCTGGATATCGCTTCTCGGAAGAGAACTTTATGACCATGAGCGAGTATCTGGATGCCAGTGACAGCGGAATGGTACGCACGGGCAACGACAAAGAGATGTACACCGCCACTTATAACCAGAACTTCCGCGATGCGGGTGTTTCGGTTTATCTCAACTATACCCGCCATACCTACTGGGATCGCGAGGAGCAGACAAACTACAACATCATGCTCTCGCACTATTTCAATATGGGCAGTATTCGTAATGTCAGCATCTCGATGACTGGCTACCGTTACGAGTATGACAACCAGGCCGACAAAGGCATGTACATTTCGCTCAGTATGCCGTGGGGCGACAACAGTACCGTTAGCTATAACGGTAACTATGGCAGTGGGACGGACAGCAGTCAGGTCGGTTATTTCAGCCGTGTCGATGACGCGACTCACTATCAGTTGAACGTCGGCACCAGTGACAAACACACCAGCGTTGACGGCTATTACAGCCATGATGGTTCGCTGGCGCAGGTTGACCTCAGTGCGAACTACCATGAAGGGCAATACACCTCTGCGGGCTTGTCGTTACAGGGCGGCGCAACGCTTACTGCCCACGGTGGCGCACTTCACCGTACCCAGAATATGGGCGGGACACGCTTGTTGATTGATGCCGATGGCGTTGCCGATGTTCCGGTAGAAGGTAACGGTGCTGCTGTTTATACCAATATGTTTGGTAAAGCCGTCGTTTCTGACGTCAATAACTATTACCGCAATCAGGCGTATATCGACCTCAACAAACTGCCGGAAAACGCCGAAGCAACCCAGTCGGTGGTACAAGCCACGCTAACTGAAGGGGCGATTGGCTACCGCAAATTTGCCGTCATCAGTGGTCAAAAAGCGATGGCGGTGCTGCGTTTACAAGACGGCAGCCATCCTCCGTTTGGCGCAGAAGTAAAAAATGATAACGAGCAGACAGTGGGCCTTGTCGATGATGACGGCAATGTTTATCTGGCTGGGGTGAAACCTGGCGAACACATGAGTGTGTTCTGGAGTGGTGTTGCGCATTGCGATATCAACCTGCCGGACCCGCTGCCTGCCGATCTGTTTAACGGCTTGTTACTGCCATGCCAGCATAAAGGCAACGTCGCGCCGGTTGTTCCTGATGACATAAAGCCTGTCATTCAGGAGCAGACGCAACAGGTGACACCCACCAATCCCCCTGTTTCTGTTTCAGCTAACCAATAACGTGATTAAGGAATGATCCATGTCTGATTTACTTTGCTCTGCCAAATTGGGTGCTACGACGCTAGCGTTACTGCTTAGCGCTGCCAGTTTGTCTGCCCAGGCTTCTGTAACGCCAGATCGTACCCGTTTGATATTTAATGAAAGCGACAAATCAATCAGCGTGACGTTGCGCAATAACGATCCGAAACTGCCTTATCTGGCCCAAAGCTGGATCGAAGATGAAAAGGGTAACAAGATCAGTTCACCGTTAACTGTTCTGCCACCGGTGCAACGCATCGATTCAATGATGAACGGGCAGGTAAAAGTGCAGGGAATGCCGGATATCAACAAATTGCCTGCCGATCGTGAAAGCCTGTTCTACTTCAACGTGCGTGAGATCCCGCCAAAATCAAACAAAGCCAACACGCTGCAAATAGCACTACAAACGCGTATTAAGTTGTTCTGGCGACCGAAGGCGCTGGAGAACGTCAGCATGAAAAACCCCTGGCAATATAAGGTTACTTTAACCCGCAACGGTCAGGAATTTACCGTCAATAACCCGACACCGTATTACGTCATTTTCAGTAATGCCAGCACACAGAAAAATGGCAATCCGGCAGCCGGTTTCTCGCCAATAGTGATGTCGCCGAAAACCTCTGCACCGCTGAATGTGAAGATGGGTAGCGTGCCGGTACTGACCTATGTCAACGACTATGGCGCTCGGATGCCGCTCTTTTTCACTTGCAACGGTAACAGTTGCCAGGTCGATGAAGAGCAGAGCCGCAAAGGCTGAGGCCGGGAGAGCCAGTATGAAAGGATCTTGTTCTGTCTGGGCGGTAACTGGGTTACTGATATGTTGTGTTGGTAGCGGCTTTGCAGTTGCAGCGAGTAAGTCAGTAAGTATGAATTTACGGGTGCTTGTCGATGCCCCTCCTCCTTGTACGGTAAATGGTGCGGCAGTTGAGTTTGGTAATGTATTCATTAATAAGATCAATGGGGTTGATTATAAACGTCCCATTGACTACTCGCTTGTTTGTAACAATCTGGCAATGGATGACCTGCGTCTACAGATGCAGGCGACAACGGTCGTGATTAACGGTGAAACAGTTATCAGCACGGGGATTCTTGGGTTTGGTATTCGGGTTCAGAAAAGTAGTGATCACACAATACTCGACTTAACCTCTGGCTCATGGTTGCCATTTAATTTTTCCTCGGGAGTTCCCGTTCTGGAAGCTGTGCCGGTGAAACAGAGTGGTACAACGTTAGCGGCAGCTGAATTTAACGCCAGTGCCACAATTGTGGTGGATTACCAATGAAACGGATCTCGCTTATTTTGCTGTGGGGCTTTTGCTCGATGGCACTCTCAAACGTCTCTTTTCACGGTTATTTAGTGCAGCCGCCTAACTGCACGATTAGCAACGCTCAAACCATTGAAATAACTTTTCAGGATGTGCTTATTGATGACATTAATGGCAGCAATTATGAGCAAACCGTGCCGTATTCCATTACCTGCGATACGGCGGTTCGCGACCCATTAATGGAAATGACCTTGAGCTGGAGTGGCACACCAAGCGATTTTGATAATGCTGCAGTAAGCAGCAATATCACTGGTTTAGGCATTCAGCTCAAACAGGCAGGGCAGAGTTTTACGATCAATACGCCACTTGTGGTGAATGAAACCGATTTACCGGTGTTAACGGCTGTGCCAGTAAAAAAGAGTGGTGTCGTTCTGCCAGAGGCGGACTTTGAGGCCTGGGCCACGTTACAGGTAGATTACCAATGAAGAAAAAGCGTACGTTGTTTTTTATTAGTAGCCTGATGTTGCTGGGCAGTGGAACCACAATAGCAGGAGATAATTTGCACTTTACCGGCAATTTAATCAGTAAATCGTGTACGCCAGTGATTAATGGTAGCCAGTTGGCAGAAGTACATTTTCCTGCCATTGCCGCCAGCGATTTAATGAACCTTGGGCAGTCAGAGCGAGTGCCATTGGTGTTTCAATTGAAAGATTGTCATAGTTCTACATTGTTTAATGTCAAAGTAACGTTGACAGGAACAGAAGATAGTGCTCTACCCGGCTTTCTGGCCTTTGACTCCTCGTCATCAGCATCCGGCGCTGGGATTGGTATTGAAACTGCGGCAGGCACATCGGTGCCAATCAACAATACAACAGGCGTCACGCTCCCGCTGAATCAGGGAAATAACAGCCTAAATTTTAATACCTGGTTACAGGCAAAGAGCGGGCGAGATGTAACGTCCGGAGACTTTAGTGCCACAGTGACGGCAACCTTTGAGTATTTCTGAAATGAAAAAATGGACCATAATTTTCGCGAGCCTAATGCTGCTCGTTCTGAGTGTTGTCGGCGCATCTAAGAGTTATGCTGGAGATAAACTTATGAGTGCGAGTTTTGACAGTGTGAGAGTTTATTATGCCATGGACAAGGTAACCGGTGCTGTAGCGAGCAGTGTTTTCAATGTTACGGTGATAACGCCAAAGGAGGTTGCATATGGGAAATATGATTCTTTTGCGTATAAAGGCGATACGTTGCGGGTTATTTCCTGGTCTGGGTCGGGTTCAGCTCCAACTTTGGTACTGACTGACTTTGATACAATTAATAACTCAAATTGCCCTGGCATAGATACGAAAATTTTTCGTTGTGCATATATGACGTTTAAAATTACCGTTGCATCTGATGATTATGGTTGCCCTTGGATCGCATCCTTTTATTCCTATACAGATTTACCCGGATTTGGAAGCTATACGGCCCCTACAGTGCATAACACAATATGCCCAACGATACCGGTCGCTTCATACGATATCTCCTGGAGTGAAAATTATGTCAGCCATAATAAGGCGTTACGAATTCAGTCCACGGGGTCAACAGTGACCACCACGCTTTCGACCTACTTGATGGAAGGCGGCAGACTCTGTGATGGCAGTAATTTTTCTGATAATGATGGCAGAGGAGCATACTGCCGCGCGGTATCAGAATTGTTAACCTTTACCTCTTACGGTTGTGATAAATCAACGGTAACGGTTACGCCAACTCGTCATCCGGTAACGGATAAAGTACTACACGATATTGTGGTGAATGTGAATACCAGTAGTGGGCAACCGATTGATTCGACGTGTCGTTTTCAGTATGTATTGAATGAACTGTAGTTCGTAGTATTGCTCTGATGCGTCTTATCAGGCCTACGAAGTGAATTGCAGTTTATTGAATTATCACATATTTGTAGGCCGGATAAGGCGTTTACGCTGCTCCGGCATTTGCTGCCAGCATTCAGGGCAACTCCGGCGGCAACCACTCTTCCACTTCAATCAACACCAACAAAGCC
>ENA-UOZQ01000011-UOZQ01000011.1-food-metagenome-genome-assembly--contig:-NODE-11-length-138508-cov-8.043127_pt1 | contig 138508 bp, 117 predicted proteins | sample MGYA00249876_ERZ772739 | MGnify/ENA primary metagenome ERZ772739 (study PRJEB29005, sample SAMN08379460) | food metagenome | isolation source: cheese spiked with Escherichia coli O103 | study: EMG... | reverse complement strand
GCAATCATCTCTTCAATGGCTGCGCGGTTGCGCACGTCCAGCTGTGCGGTCAGGATGCTGTCACCTAATTCGTCTTTCAGCTCCTGCAGGCGCTCCTGACGACGGCCCGTTGCAATCACCTTGTGCCCGTTGGCGACGAAGCGACGCGTGATGCATTCACCAAAACCCGCCGTTGCCCCGGTAACTAAAATAATCATCTCACTGTTCCTCAACGCTTTTTGTGTTGTACTAACATAGCACGGCCGCAGAGGGTGCGTTAAGGCAACATTTGTATGACAGCATTGCAGGTGATGGCGGCCTGGCCTACTCTGGGAAGATATCCGTTCTGAGGAGTGAAAGATGACGGCCACGAATCCTTTTTTTGAAATCAGTCTGTTGCCTTACCAGGCACCCCATTTTGATCAGATTAACGACAGTCACTATCGTCCGGCGTTCGATGAAGCGCTGCGTCAGAAGCGGGCGGACATTGATGCGATTGTCTCGCAAACCGCCGCGCCAGACTTCAATAATACCGTGCTGGCGCTGGAGAAAAGCGGCGTTATGCTCTCGCGCGTCAGCAGCGTCTTTTTCGCCATGACCTCTGCGCATACCAATCCGTACCTGCAAGAGTTAGAGGAGCAGTTTTCCACTGAACTTGCCGCGCTGGCGAATGACATCTGGCTGAATGACACACTTTTCGCCCGCGTTGAGAGCGTCTGGCAAGATCGCGGTGCGCTGGATGCCGAGTCCCGTCGGCTGGTCGAGGAGACGTACCAGCGGTTTATTCTGGCCGGTGCGCGTCTGAATGAGACAGAAAAAGCCGAGCTGAAGGCGCTGAACACCGAGGCAGCCTCCCTGACCAGCCAGTTTAACCAGCGTCTGCTTTCCGCCGATAAAGCGGGTGGGCTGGTGGTGGATTATGCGCATCAGCTTGAGGGGCTCAGTGCAGAAGAGATCGCCGCCGCCGCGCAGGCGGCCGCGGAAAAAGGGCTTAACGACCGCTGGCTGATCTCGCTGCTGAATACGACTCAACAACCTGCGCTCTCTGCGCTGCGGAATCGGCAGACGCGTGAAAACCTGTTCAACGCAGGCTGGACGCGTACCCAGAAAGGGGATGAAAACGATACCCGCGCGCTGATCCTGCGTCTGACGGCGCTCCGTGCGCGTCAGGCTCGCCTGCTCGGCTTTGAGGATTACGCCAGCTGGAGTATTGCCGACCAGATGGCGAAAACCCCCGACGCCGCGCTGGCCTTTATGCGCGGCATTGTGCCTGCCGCCCGTGCCCGAGCGGAGCGCGAACAGGCCGATATTCAGAAAGTGATTGATGACGAGCAGGGCGGTTTCACCGTGCAGGCCTGGGACTGGACCTTTTATGCCGAGCGCGTGCGCCAGGCGAAATATGCGCTTGATGAGTCGCAGATCCGGCCCTACTTTGCGCTCAATACCGTGTTGCATGACGGCGTGTTCTGGGCGGCCAGCCAGCTGTTCGGTATCCGCTTCGTGGAACGCTTCGATATTCCGGTTTATCATCCGGACGTTCGCGTATGGGAAATTTTCGACCATACCGGCGAAGGGATGGCGCTGTTTTACGGCGACTTCTTTGCCCGCGATTCCAAGCAGGGCGGAGCCTGGATGGGCAATTTCGTCGAACAATCTTTTGAGTTTTCTGCCCGCCCGGTTATCTACAATGTCTGTAACTACCCAAAACCGGGTAACGGGGGCACCGCGTTACTCTCCTGGGACGACGTAATTACCCTGTTCCACGAGTTTGGGCATACCCTGCACGGTCTGTTTGCCCGCCAGCGCTTCGCCACGCTGTCCGGTACCAATACGCCGCGTGATTTCGTTGAATTTCCGTCGCAGATCAATGAACACTGGGCCAGCCATCCTCAGGTATTTACCCGCTACGCCCGTCACTACGAAACCGGTGAACCGATGCCGGATGCGCTGCGGGAAAGCATGCTCAACGCGACCCATTTCAACAAGGGTTATGACATGACGGAGCTGCTGGGTGCGGCATTGCTGGACATGAACTGGCACGCCATCAGTGAAGCCGTATCTGACGTTGAAGCCTTTGAAACGGCAGCGTTGAAAAAAGAGGGGCTGGACCTGCCCGCGGTACCCCCGCGTTATCGCAGCAGCTATTTTTCCCATATCTTCGGCGGTGGCTATGCGGCGGGGTATTACGCCTACCTGTGGACGCAAATGCTGGCAGACGATGGCTATCAGTGGTTTGTCGAGCAGGGCGGGTTGACGCGTGAAAACGGACAGAAATTCCGCGAGGCGATTTTGTCGCGCGGGAACAGCACTGATTTAGGTGAACTTTACCGGAGCTGGCGCGGGCACGATCCGAGGATTGAACCGATGCTGGAGAATCGTGGGTTAAGTGAATAGTGTCCATTTGGGCTGAAAAAAAGAACCGGGCGTGAAGCCCGGTTTTTTATACCCTTTAATCAGCGATATTTTAGCATGCTTTTGAAAGATAACCGGTGAAATTGAACGCGCCGATAAAAGGATTTTTTATTAACAGAGACAAAGCTCTACATTCGAGAACTGTTAATAATTTGATCTGGCTTGTAAGAAATAAAATCTTCTTTCAAATGTCTTTTTTAATTCTAAATTTTTGCCCTTTTATGCCGATAAATGAGGATAACAAAAAAATCGACGTTATAGCAGTTAAGAAGGCGAAAGATGACCCTACCTCTGACCACTCCTGGCTTTACGGATGCTGAGCATTCTAAGAGGCTGATAAATAAAACCTTTACCTATGTTGTAACGTTGCTGATCGCTATTTTTGCGGCGGCAATAATTTCTTTGTTGATAATAAAAAATAATGTTAATGAAATCAGCGATTCGCATGATGATTTCTTACTAAGAAAAGCGTTAGATACCCGACAGGAGAGCATCCGTAGCCATTTGAAAGACTATGCGGAGTGGGGGGATGCCTACAAACATCTTCATCAGAATGTTGACATGCACTGGGCATGGGATAAGCAGAATCTTGGCAAGTCTCTGTATGATAACTTTGGCTATGAGGGGGTGTTTGTTCTCTCTCCGGAAGGCGCCACGCGCTACAGCGTGATTTCCGGGAAACGGATACCTGAAGATCTGGAGCGTTGGTTGGGTCAATCCACAAAAGACCGTTTACTCAGTGAACTGAGCAGAAAAAAGGGATTGCCGGTGTCTATGCTAACGCTTATCGACGGCATACCGGCCATTGTTTCTGCTGAATGGATAACAACGGGTGATGATTCGAGTGTGCAACCGTTACCGGGCAGGCCTTCAGTCATGGTGTTTGTCGACAAATTAACGGCTAAAAAACTCCTTGCGATTGGGCATGATGCCGCCATCAAAAATGTTCGCATTTCACCCAATGAAGTTAATAATCAGACGTCATTGACCATAAGCACGCCAAATGGTGATGTGCATATTTTATGGGACAGTGAAAATCCTGGCCAGGCGCTGATCGTTTATTTCCTGCCATTACTCATTCTTTCCGTACTGCTGACAATATCGATGACGGTGATCCTTATGCGTCATATTATGCACAAGGCGAGAATTCATGACGAAAATGCCTTTCTCCTTGAGCAGGCACGATTGAATCTTATCACCAGTGAAAAACGATTCAGGGATGTCAGTGAAACAACCAGCGACTGGTTCTGGGAAACTGACTTATCGTTAAAGATTACATGGCTATCAGGTCGTTTCTCAACGGTAACGGGATATGAACATAGTCAATGGATAGGCCGCAGGCTGGATGAGCTCTTTCCGTCGACAAGTCACTTACTTCATGATCGTGTCCGCCACCGGGAATTAACTGGACGCTTCGAATTTAAGAATTGCCCTTATATTAACTATCAGCAATCCACGTCCTACTGCACGCTTCTGGCTAAATTTTCTTCTCAGCCTGATGGTTCGGTGGTTTTACGGGGCGCGGCAACAGATGTCTCTCTGGAAGTGGAAGCAACTAAACGTGTGGAATTTCTGTCACGGCATGATGAATTAACGGGGCTTCCAAACCGGTATCATATTAAGGAGTTTCTGGCGGGCCGGTTAGCGAATGAAGGCGTCAATAATTATCCCTTTGCAATGATTTGCCTGGATCTGGACAAGTTCAAACCCGTCAATGACATTTTTGGGCATTCCACCGGCGACGCTCTGCTTGGCGAAGTCGCCTTACGTCTTAAAAGCTGTATTCGGAGCGGTGATTTTGTTGCACGACAGGGCGGGGATGAATTTATGCTGCTCCTCGGTAACACCAGCCAGACGGACCAGATTGAAGAGGTGTGCCAGCGCATCGTGTCAGAACTCAACCGTCCTTTCACCATTGATGGCAATGATGTGACAATAGGGGTAAGCATGGGGATTGCACTGGCCCCACAAGACGGCAACAGCGCAAACGATCTTCTGCGCTATGCTGACATTGCGCTTTACCAGGCAAAACAATCCGGGAGAAACCGATGGGTCTATTATCGCCAGGATATGTCGGAAAAGCTGACCGAACGCAGAAAACTCGAACTGGAGCTGAAGACCGCCATTCGCGAAGACCAACTCTATCTGGTTTATCAACCGCGTTATAACCTCCGATATTCGAAAACAGATGCCGTCGAAGCGCTGGTCCGGTGGCAACACCCTGATCGAGGAACCATGATGCCCGATCAGTTTATCCCGTTGGCTGAAGAAACAGGGCTGATTATTAGCCTCAGCAACTGGGTCATTCGTAAAGCGTGTACGGAGGCCAAAGATCAATTGCCAGGGTTATCGGTATCAGTCAACATTTCGGCTATTGAATTCCAGGCGAGCGATCTGGCTGAAAGAGTAAAAGAAATTCTTCACGAAACGGGACTTGAACCCACCAGGCTGGAAATAGAAGTGACTGAAAATGTCACGCTTTCCGATCCAGAAAAAACGTTGCACACCATGAAAGCCCTCAAAAAAATGGGCGTACGGATTCTGATCGATGATTTCGGTACCGGCTATGCCTCTCTGAGCTATCTTCGAAAGTTTCAGTTTGATGGGCTAAAGCTCGATAAAAGCTTTATTTTTACCTTAGCGGATTCGCCACAGAACCAATCGGTAGTCGAGAAGATAATCGATTTGGGTAAAGCCTATTCCATGGAAGTGACCGCTGAAGGAGTGGAGACCAGCGAACAGCTGGCTTTTCTTAAAAAAAATAAGTGTGATGAAGTTCAGGGGTATTTACTTGGAAAACCCGTCGCCATTGCCGATCTCAATTTAAACGGCAACCTGGTGAATACATAAACGCGTTTTTGCATCTTCCGCGCCCCCTGAAACAGGGAAGCGTCAGCGAAAAAAAAACCGGGCTTTTCGCCCGGTTTTTTATCTTACGACCAGCACAGGGCATTTTGCGTGGCGCACCACTGCCGCCGCATTTGAACCTAACAGATACGTTGATATGTCCGGTTTATGGGAGGCGATGATGATCAGGTCGGCGCCGATGGTGTCCGCGAGTTTAAGGATCTGATCTTTTGGCGATCCCGTAACGGCGTGCGTCTGCACTTTTTCTGGCGGAATTTTAAATTGCTTAACGATTTCATCCAGTTTTTCTAAAGCCGTATGCTGGAACTCTTTTATCTTCGGCATCTCCACGGAGTAGGCCAGGCCTAAAGAAGAATAATAAGGTAGCGAAGGAATGACCGTAAGAAAATGGACTTTAGCTGTGTTAAGTGCGGTATGAGCCTGAACGAAAGGAATCACCATATGCGTCAGGCTATCTTCGGAAATATCAATTGGAACCAAAATTGAATTGTACATGTGTCCCTCCTGAGTGTTTTTTACACAATTCAGGTTAGACCGTTAATTCCAGGAAAACAGAGAGCAGGTTGTCATAACGGAGACAAATTTCGGTTCTGTGATAGCTATACAGGCGAACGTTCCCGGCATGGGGTCAATGACGCGTTCAGCCTGTCGTGACGATGAACATCCTGGCCTGCTGGGCTAGCTGGCGTTCAGCCTTAATCGGCGCATACTTTTCTGAATGATAGAAAGCAAGCGCCTGATCTAAAGTCGGGAATTCAAAAATGCCAGCATAGGGTAACGGGGCTTCATCGCCTTCGAGTACTTCTGCAACCGAACCAAAATGCACAATTTTCCCTCCCGCTTCCTCTAACGCTAATGTGAAGCGGGGGGCAAGGCTGGCCTGTCGCGCAGGGTCAATAATACGTAAGTTGATGTGGACGAATGCGGGCATCACTTTTCCTCAAATCTGATTAATAGTGTATATACAGTATTTGAGATTGTATTGATTGTCGAGATGAAAAGATGAACAACATCGATGTGGCGCTGCTGAAGATCATTCCGGAAGTCTGTCCTGTGTTTCAGGCGCGAGCCACTGCCCGGGCTATTACACGCTATTACAACGCCTGCTTAAGACCGTTTGGTCTGACCGCAGAGCAGTTCAGTCTTTTGGTTGGGATCGGAGGTGCACCCAATGAAACCGTTACAGAACTGGCCGCAAGGGCGGGGGTAGATGCCACCACGCTGAGTCGAAATATAGGTAGTATGGTGTCCCGCGGCATTATCGACGCGGTGGGAGGCCGGGGGCGTGCCGGTAAACGACTCACCCTCACAGCAGAGGGCTGGAGCCTGCTCGAACAGGTCATTCCGGTATGGAAGGCAGCTATGGAAGAACTGTCCCATCGAATGGGGAGCGAACAACTTAGCATGACGACGAATATGATGAGAAGCCTGGGCAAAGCCACCGCTTCGTTATGACGCGAACTGCACGACAATCCGTACCTGTAACGCGACGTATCAAACCGCGCAATGCCGGGTATACTACGTTTTAATTTTTTCAGGCGACCCTTTGTAAAGGCAGGCAGTATGTCTCTTCGTTCGCTGCGGGCGTTATGCCTGACCAGTTTTTTCATTGCGGATGTCCGCGATGGCCTCGGCCCTTTTCTCGGTATTTTTCTCACCGAACGTCACTGGACGCCTGATGATATTGGTATTCTGATGACGGCGGGTGGGCTGGCGGGTTTACTGGCCACGCTCCCGGCGGGATTCATCACCGACACCTCCCGAAACAAACGCGCTGTACTCGCGCTGCTTTGCCTGTTGATCACCCTGAGCACGCTTCTGCTCTGGTTTAGCCAGCAGAGCGGCGTTGTCGCCGTTTCACAAATTATCACCGGCATCTGTGCGGCGTTTGTGGGGCCATTGATCACCGGAATTACCTTAGGGCTGACCGGCCAGAGTGGGTTCAGCGCGCAGATGGGCAAAAATGAGGCGTTTAATCATGCGGGCAATTTTATGACCGCACTGATGGCTGGCGGCATTGCCTGGTACTGGGGCGTCGGCGGAATTTTCCTGCTGATGACCTGTACGACGTTGCTAACGTTGTGTGCGCTGCTTGCCATTCGCAATAAGGATATCGACAACAATGCCGCGCGCGGGTTGTCCTCTCCAGCGAACCTGCCTGTTCCGGGCTTTGCGGTGCTGATTAAAAACCGGGCGCTGTTTGTTACCGGATTGACGCTGCTCCTGTTTCATCTGGCGAACGCTGCGCTGTTACCGATGCTCAGCATGAGGGTTGCGGCGGCACCCGCCTCAATCAACCCCGGCTTGTATGCAGCGGGCACTGTCATTATTTCTCAGGCCGTGATGATCCCCGTCGCCATTTGGGTCGCACGGAGAATAGAACACTACGGCTACTGGCGATTAATTATGCTGGCGCTGCTGGTGATGCCGGTGCGTGCGGCGCTGGCGGCGTCCACAGACGCGCCGTTGATGATGATCCCGGTGCAAATTCTCGACGGGCTGGCCGCTGGCATCCTCGGCGTCGTGGTACCGTCGTTTATTGTTGTGCTGTTGCGAGGGAGCGGGCACGTCAATGCCGGGCAGAGCGTGGTGATGTTGATGCAGGGCGTTGGGGCATCGATGAGCCCGGCGTTAACCGGCACGATAGCCGGGCATTACTCCTTTGCGACGGCATTCAGCGTGCTGAGCGCGATTGCGCTGGTGGCCGTCCTGCTCTGGTGGCGCGTTGCTCACCGAACCTGGGAAACAGACAGTACGCCGGGTGGGGCATAGCCGCCACCCGGCGTCATACTTATGCCAGCTCGTTAGGGCAGGTTTCGCCTTTTTCCAGCTGCTGCAGGTTACCCAGCGTGGTTTCTGAAATGCTGATCAGCGCTTCAGCCGTCAGAAACGCCTGGTGACCGGTAAACAGGACGTTATGACAGGCAGACAGGCGGCGGAACACGTCGTCCTGAATCACATCGTTGGACTTGTCTTCAAAGAACAGATCGCGTTCGTTCTCATACACGTCCATCCCGAGTGCGCCAATTTTCTGGGTTTTCAGCGCTTCGATAGCGGCCTGAGAGTCAACAAGGCCACCACGGCTGGTGTTGATGATCATCACGCCGTCCTTCATCTGGTCAAACGCCGCCTGGTTCAGCAGGTGATAGTTTTCCGGCGTCAGCGGGCAGTGCAGGGAGATCACATCAGACTGCGAGAACAGGGTCGGCAGGTCAACATATTCCACGCCCATCTCCAGCGCCGCGGCGCTTGGATACGGATCAAACGCCAGCAGACGCATGCCAAAGCCTTTGAGGATCCGCAGGGCAGCGACGCCAATTTTCCCGGTCCCGATCACCCCTGCGGTTTTACCGTACATGGTAAAGCCGGTCAGCCCCTCCAGCGAGAAGTTGGCATCACGGGTGCGCTGATAAGCGCGGTGAATACGACGGTTGAGCGACATCATCATGCCAATCGCATGTTCCGCGACGGCTTCCGGGGAGTAGGCCGGAACGCGCACCACCTTCAGCCCCAGCTCTTTCGCCGCATCGAGATCCACGTTGTTAAAGCCTGCACAGCGCAGGGCGATATACTTCACTCCCTGTTTTTTCAACTCTTCCAGCACCGGACGACTGCCGTCATCGTTAACAAAAATGCAGACGCCTTCACAGCCGTGCGCCGTTTTGGCGGTTTTTTCGGAAAGCAGAAAGTCGAAAAATTCAAGCTCAAACCCGTAAGCTTCGTTAACATGTTGCAGATACTTTTTGTCGTACTGCTTTGTGCTATATACCGCGAGTTTCATAAGACTTTCTCCAGTGATTTTGCATTCACGTTAGCATGATTAAAATTATCTTACAATTTCTAAAATATTATTGAATTCAATAAGTTCTATGAATTATTCTAGAGCATCTTGTTACCCTAACTCCATGATATTCTTAATGCCAGAAACATCAGGAATCGGGTGGATTTTCAGGCAGAGATGGAGAGTAATGTATGCCGTTACAACTGGAGTTGTCTTTATCCCCGCCAATGTTGCCTGCCTTGTACTATTTCATTATATCTATTGCGTTTTTATTGTTGCTGTACAGAGGTAAACTCAAAGTTGAAAGAGCTAGAAAATATCCTCTTTTCATTGCTTACACCTTGTTTGTGTTAGCCAGTGCTGCCATACAACTCAACGTGTTCGCCAATGGCCAGGACTTTGTGAGCGGTTTTCTGCATATCATCTTTGACCCATGGCGGTATGACTCCGTGTATTGGGGGTCATTAATATTTGCCATGCTTTACCTCTTGGCGATACCTCGTAACAGGTACTAGCTTCGCAACTTAACGCTACAGCTTCTATCCTTAAACTTGCCTTTGGCTTCAATTGACCCGCTAAACATGCGACAATGTTCAGCATTGCTGGCTTAATTCTTTCGCTAAATCAGGATATTAACTGCCCATGAAGGGTAAATACAAAGCCGCACTTGCGCTTTTACTGCTGTTCATTTTATTGCCGCTGACGCTGCTGATGACGCTCGCTCAGTGGGTACCGACGCTTGCCGGAATCTGGCTTCCCGTCGGGACGCGTATCGCTTTCGAAGAGAGTCCTAAACTGACTCGTCATGCGCTGGTGATCCCCGATCTCCGCTATCTGGTAGAAGAGTGCGAAATTGCTCGCATTGAGAACGTGACGCTGTCACATCCGAGCCGCTGGCAGCTGGATATCGGCGCGCTGGATCTTAACGCCGTCTGCCTCAGCAAAATTCCCCAATCCGCGCCGTCGACCGTTGCCCCCAAAACGCTGGCGCAGTGGCAGGCGGTGTTACCGAATACCTGGCTGACCATTCACCGTCTCACCCTCTCGCCCTGGCAGCAGTGGCAGGGTGAGCTGAAGGCCTCGCTGACCCCGTCCAGCCAGGAGATAGCCTATAAAGGCGAGCGGGTGAGCATTCAAGGAACGCTTCGCGGCCAGACGCTTTCGGTCAGCCAGTTCGATGTTCAGCTACCCGATCAGCCGCAGCCCATCAAACTGGTGGGGGAGTTCACTCTGCCGCTGGTGCCGGATGGCGTGCCGGTAAAAGGCCACGCGGTGGCGACCTTTAACGTGCCACAACTGACGTCTCTCGTCGATGCCGATCTGGACTGGGAAGACAACCGTGGACAACTGGTGGTGATGGCACGAGACAACCCTGATCCACTGCTCGATCTGCCGTGGCAAGTTACGGCGGAACAGCTGAACATCAGCGACGGGCGCTGGAACTGGGATCTGTCCGGTATGCCGCTGAGCGGACGCGTTTCGCTTCGCGCCGATAACTGGCAGCAGGGGCTTGAGAAAGCCACCCTGACCGGGCGTTTGAACGTGCTTACCCATGGTGATGCGGGGAAAGGCAACGCGGTACTCAATATTGGGCCCGGCAGGCTCAGTATGGAAAACAGCGACATGCCGCTGCATCTCAGCGGTGAGGCGAAGCAAAACGACCTCATTCTTTATGCCAAATTGCCGGCAACACTGACCGGCAGCGTATATGAACCGCAACTCGCCTTTGAACCGGGCGCACTGCTTCGCTCGCGCGGGCGCATCATTGACTCGCTTGATATCGATGAAATCCGCTGGCCGCTGGCAGGTGTGAAGCTGACGCAGAAGGGGGTGGACGGGCGTTTACAGGCTATCCTGCGTGCCCATGAAAACGAGATGGGCGATTTTGAACTGCATCTGGACGGGCAGGCGAACGACTTTTTACCCGACAGCGGTCTCTGGCAGTGGCGCTACTGGGGAAAAGGGAGTTTTACGCCGATGCATGCCCGCTGGGATGTCGCCGGGAAAGGCGAGTGGCGTGACAAACTCATTGAGCTCACGGCGCTCTCCACCGGTTTTGACAAGCTCCAGTATGGAACCATGGAGGTCGGCACGCCGCGTCTGGTGCTGGATCAACCCGTGCGCTGGTTCCGTGACGCCGAAAAGCCGACGTTCAGCGGCGCGCTGGCGCTCAATGCCGGGCAAACCCGTTTCTCCGGTGGCAGCACGCTGCCACCGTCGGTGCTGACCTTTAGCGTCGACGGCACCGATCCGACGGTGTTCCAGTTTAAGGGCGACCTCCATGCAGAGAAAATCGGCCCGGTACAGGTGAATGGTCGCTGGGATGGTGAACGTCTTCGCGGGCAGGCCTGGTGGCCGAAACAGTCGCTCACCGTGTTCCAGCCTCTGATCCCTCCGGACTGGAAAATGACGCTGCGTGACGGGGAACTCTATGCGCAGGTGGCTTTCTCGGCGGCGGCCGATCAGGGCTTTGAGGCGGGGGGGCACGGCGTGCTGAAAGCCGGTAGCGCCTGGATGCCGGATAACCAGATCAACGGTGTCGATTTTGTGCTGCCGTTCCGCTTCAGCAAGGGGACCTGGTCCCTGGGCACGCGCGGCCCGGTTACGTTGCGTATTGGCGAAGTGGAAAACCTGGTGACCGCGCGCAATATTACCGCCGATCTACAGGGGGATTATCCCTGGACGGAGGACAATCCGCTGCTGCTTACCAACGTGAAAGTGGAAACCCTCGGCGGGAAGATTACGATGCAGCAGTTGCGGATGCCGCAGCACGATCCGGCGCTGCTCCGCGTGGACAATATCTCGTCAAGTGAACTGATCGGCGCCGTCAATCCGAAACAGTTTGCCATGTCAGGCCCGGTAAGCGGGGCGCTGCCATTCTGGCTGGACAATGAAAAATGGATCATTAAAGATGGCTGGCTGACCAACCCTGGCCCAATGACGCTGCGTATCGACAAAGATACGGCGGATGCCATCGTGAAAGATAATATGGTTGCGGGTGCCGCGATCAACTGGCTCCGCTATATGGAAATTTCTCGTTCGTGGACAAGAATCAATTTAGATAACCTGGGTGAATTAACCATGCAGGCGACCATCAAGGGAACCAGCCGTGTGGATGGCAAAAGCAGCTCCGTCAACCTGAACTATACCCATGACGAGAATGTCTTTACCCTCTGGCGCAGCCTGCGTTTTGGAGACAACCTGCAAACCTGGTTTGAGCAACACGCGGCGATACCCGGTCTCCGCAGTTCGACTGGCAAGGAAAGTGAGGAACAACAATGAAAAAGATGGCTGGTGTACTCACCGTTGCCGTTGCTGCGCTAATGACCGGCTGTACGCCGCGTATTGAAGTCGCTGCGCCGAAAGAGCCGATTACCATCAATATGAATGTCAAAATCGAACACGAGATCCACATTAAGGTCGATAAAGACGTTGAAACCCTGCTGAAATCGCGCAGCGATCTGTTCTGAGGATGCCATGAAACGTTTAGCTCTGATTCTACTGGCTCTGGGGATGAATGCGCAGGCGGCTGTGCTGACCTTAAATGATGCCCGGGCGCAGGGGCGCGTGGGGGAAACACTCAGCGGGTATATTGCCCCGATCCAACAGGATGCAGAAACGCTGGCGCTGGTAAACCGTATTAACGCGGCACGCACCGAGAGCTATCAGAAGCTGGCCGACAGCAATAATTTACCGGTCGATGAAGTGGCGAAAATGGCGGGGCAAAAACTGGTTGCCCGCGCGCAGCCGGGCGAATACGTGAAGGGAATTAACGGCAAATGGCTGAAAAAATAGCTAGCGGTGGCGCTTGCGGTATTCGCCGGGCGAGACGCCAAAACGCTGCTTAAAGGCCGTTGAAAAATGGCTATGGTCGGTGAACCCCCAGCTGTAGCCAATTCCCGCCAGCTTTTCATCATCCCCGGCAGAGCGCAGCACCTGCGCACAGAGATCCAGCCGACGGTTTTTAATGTACTGCGCGACCACCAGCCCCTTCTCGGCAAACATGCGGTAGAGGCTGCGCACGGACATCCCGCTCTCGGCGGCAATCCACTCCGGACGCAGAGAGTCAGACTGAATATGATCGTCAATCAGCGCCACGACATGCTGGAACTGGCGTTCCTTGCGCGGCTGAATCACGTCGCGTTGCTGAAACGCGGGGCGCAGCAGGCAGACCATGGCTTCGAGCGCGGCTTCGCTCTCCCGGTCACTCAGGTCGGCGTTGTTCATGCTTTCCATCAGCAGGCGATGGCTCAGCTGTACCGTTGGCAGCGAGCGAGAGAGGGCGAGCGCGCAGCTAATCTCATGGAAACGACACTGTTGCTCAATAATCTGGCGGGGTACCAGCAGCGAAATCTGGCGGGATTTTTCCTGCCAGTTGATTGAGCAGGGCCGGGAGGCGTCAAGCAGCGTGATATCGCCTGTTCGGAGCACAGCGCGACGGTCATCCTGTTCAATTTCCGCACTGCCCTCAAGCTGGAAGACGGTATAGAACCAGGCATCATTACTCTGTTTGATCTCCTGACGGGAGCGGAACAGATTTACGCCGCCGGCGGTGACGGTGCTGAGCTTCAGGCTGCGCGCATAGCTGGTCTCCAGTTCGCCGACGAATTTTCCCCCGGTGGGCTGTGCATTAAAACGCCCGCACACCTGGTTAATCTGCGCCAGCCACTGCTGATACTGTTCCTGCTCGCTTGCACACGCCATCGTTTCTCTCACTGCACCGTCAATGTTTTCGCATTGTTGCATTTATGTTGCGTTTTGTCAGAGCTCTGGGCTGACTATAGGAAAGAACACTCATCGGGAACAGCGATATAAGGTGGAATTATCACGATTTGCGGCACCTGTCACAGGTGGCAAAGCGAATGTCACAGAGACAAAAGCGAGAATGCGAAACCCCTCTTAGACTGGATGAACACCCTGCGAATAATAACGAAGGAGTATCCTATGTCCGAATCCCAGGTGGCTATTCAGCCTGCCGTGCAGCAGTTTTTAGACCGACATCATGGCCTGTGGATTGAAGGGCGTCAGGCCGCGTCGGACAGCGAAAAGCGGCTCAACGTCTATAACCCGGCCACGGGCGAGGTGATTGCCTCGACGGCCGATGCCAGCGTCGATGACGTTGACCGTGCCGTCATGTCCGGCTGGCGTGCTTTTGTTGCCCGCAGCTGGGCCGGAAAATTACCGGCGGAGCGCGAGCGGATCCTGCTCCGTTTCGCCGATCTGGTTGAACAGCACAGCGAGGAGCTGGCCCAGCTTGAAACGCTGGAGCAGGGGAAATCGATTAACATTTCCCGTCTCTTTGAAGTGGGTTGTACACTGAACTGGATGCGCTATACCGCCGGGCTGACCACCAAAATCGCAGGCAAAACCCTCGACCTTTCTATTCCCCTGCCACAGGGGGCGCGTTATCAGGCATGGACACGTAAAGAGCCGGTTGGCGTGGTGGCCGGGATTGTGCCCTGGAACTTCCCGCTGATGATTGGGATGTGGAAAGTGATGCCTGCGCTGGCGGCGGGGTGCTCGATTGTCATCAAGCCATCAGAAACCACGCCGCTGACCATGCTGCGCGTGGCGGAACTGGCCAGCGAAGCGGGCATTCCGGACGGGGTATTCAACGTGGTGACCGGGAGCGGCGCGGTGTGCGGCGCAGCGCTGACCTCGCATCCGCATATTGCAAAGGTGAGCTTTACCGGCTCAACGGCGACGGGCAAGCAAATTGCCCGCGCGGCGGCAGATACCCTGACACGCGAGACCCTCCAACTCGGCGGCAAAAAACCCCCTAACGTACTCAAAGATGCGGACCCGGCGTGGGTGATCGAAGGCCTGATGACCGGGAGCTTCCTGAACCAGGGGCAGGTGTGTGCGGCGAGTTCCCGTATCTACATTGAAGCGCCGCTGTTTGACACGCTGGTCAGCGGCTTCGAACAGGCGGTGAAATCCCTGAGCGTCGGGCCGGGTATGTCCCCGGAAGCATTTATCAACCCGCTGGTGTCGCGTGCGCATTGTGACAAGGTGCAGACTTTCCTCGATGAAGCGCAATCTCGCCACGCAGAGCTGATTGTCGGTAACCGTGGCCCGGAAGGGAAAGGCTATTACGTTTCGCCGACGCTGGTGGTCAACCCGGATGCCGCGCTGCGCTTAACCCGCGAAGAGGTGTTTGGCCCGGTGGTCAATCTGGTGCGCGTTGCCGATGGTGAAGAGGCGCTTCAGCTGGCAAACGACACCGAATATGGCCTGACCGCCAGCGTCTGGACGCAGAATATCAGCAAGGCGCTGGAGTACACCGACAGGCTGCAGGCGGGCACCGTCTGGGTAAACAGCCATACGCTGATCGACGCCAACCTGCCGTTCGGCGGCATGAAGCAGTCCGGCACAGGTCGCGACTTTGGCCCGGACTGGCTGGACGGATGGTGTGAGACGAAGTCGGTTTGCGTGCGGTATTAAGAAACAAGCCGGGTGGCGGCTACGCCTTACCCGGCCTACTTTCTCTGGTTTTGTAGGCCGGGTAAGCGCAGCGCCACCCGGCATTATTCAAAGCGACCACCGATCCCGCCCGGCCTCTTTCGCCCGATAAAGCGCCGCATCGGCGCGGGCGATTATTTCGGTGCCGGCTAACCCCTCCGTCATGCCGGCAATCCCCATGCTCACGGTCACATGGTCGCTGACAGTCGAGGCGCCATGCGGTATGGCCTCCGTGCGCAGCCCGTCCTGAATACGCATGGCAACCTTTTCTGCGATGTTTAGCGGGCAATTGAAAAGGATCACCACAAACTCCTCGCCGCCGTAACGTGATACGACGTCGTCCGGCGTTCGTACCGACTGCTTCAGCACCCGCGCCACGCGCGTCAGGCAGTCATCACCCGCCTGGTGGCCGTAGGTGTCGTTGTAGCGTTTGAAATAGTCGATATCCAGCATAATCAGCGAGAAAGGTTTCTTCTGCTCGACCGCGTTTTCCAGCACCACCTCCATTCTCCGGCGGTTGGCGGTTTTGGTTAGCGGATCCTGATGCGCCAGCGCATCCAGCCGTGAGATCAGCAGTTGATTTTGCTGATTACGACGCCAGGCTTCATCAAACCAGCTCAACAGGATAAAACGCCCGCAGATCAGAATCAGGGTAAACACGCTCCAGATGATGACAAAGTGAAGGTTGAGGCCATCGTTAAGTATCCAGCTTGCGACCGGCAGGGTGATCCAGAGCGGAAGCACAAAGGCGAGTAATCCCTCAGGGTAAAAGTAGAGCGCCGTTAACCCTGCGAGTAACAAAATCACGCACAGCGGCCAGACGTGGGGCAGCAGCAAATAGGTAATAAACAAAAAACAGGATACCGACCAGATGGCGCTACAGATAAAGAGCACCACGCTGATACCCGCAATACGCCGCCAGGCCATCAGGATCAACGCGGCAGAGAGGATAATAATGCCGAGCATCGAGGCATCGACCAGGGTCGTCAGTTGCGGTATATGAGGATAAAGCGGATCGCTGGCCTTAAGCAGGACGTGTCGCAGCAGGATCATCACGGCGAAGCTGACGTTGACGAACGCCAGCCAGGGCAGGTTCATCGCCAGCCCATGCATGACCATCGCGTGGCGCGTCGGCCAGGTAGCGCGTTCCAGTGTCGGTTTTTTTCTTTTTTCCATAAAGCCCTTTCCCGTCCGGGGGATAAATCATGCAGGTGAGATATCTGTAACTATAAGCAAGCATGGACGATCCTCAAACGGCAGGGCAAAAAAAACCGGGCGATTGCCCGGCGGTGGGTTATTTTTCGTCTTTTTTCTTTCCGAGCGTTGGCGTCTCGTCGAAGAAGTTCCACGGTTTAAGCAGGGCATGCACCCATTCCGTTGGCATGATCGGCCACTCTTCCGCGCGGGCGACGTGGGTCGTGCCGGTGGTCATCCAGACTACGTCATCCTGATCGTTAAGTGACTCGTTATCTTTGCTGTACTGCCCCAGTCCCGTGTCGTGGATGGAGCGGTTAGGGAATTTACCTTCCGGATAGCGTTCATCCGGGTGGTAACGGGTCACCCACAGCTGTTTATCCATAAAGCTCAGGCGATGGTAGATCCACTCATCCGGGGCAAATTTCGCGCCGGTTGCCACCGGATGGGTGCCGCCCGCGTAGGGAATAATCTGATACGAGACCGGGTTGCCCATGCGGTTCTCTTTACGGGTGTTGCTCAGCAGGCGAATAGTGCCCGGGTCAAATTTCTGTGCCGCCTGCTGTTCGGTATCAATGTCGTACTGATTGACCTGCATGGTACTGGTGCGCGGGCCACCGGCGGTATTAGGTTTCACTTCCGGATCCATCGCCACCAGCTTGTTGTTAATACCATCGACATCCATATCAAGACGGAAGTTATAGATGTGCTGGTGCGTGGTGCCCACAATGTTGTGGTCAATCAACGTGCCGTATCGGGTATCGTCTTTGGCGGTGGCGTCATGCATGGTTTTGGCCTGAACGCCTTTCACGGCTTCGATACCCGTCGCGCCAGCATCAATGCCGAGGGTGCCGTTCTCATGGAATACCCAGTCGAAGATGTAATCGTAGTTACCGACGGTACTCACCCAGCGCACCACCAGTTCACGACGCTCGGCGCTGACGTTTGGCTGACCCATCTCCTGATGCTTGTATTCCGGCCCCGCATAGCGTTCGAAAATGGCGATTGCTCGCGGGATCTCCATCGGCGCGCCGGTATAGTCCGGGATGGTTTCATTGAGCATCACGGCGTTGGACGGCACGTCTTTACCCCGCACCAGCGGCGAGGTCAGGGTGCCCATGCCGTAGTCGCCGGAGTCGAGATAGGCTTTAAAGTACCAGCCCACGTCCGGATCGCCGTAAGGGACAATCATGCCGCCGAGCGACCCCTGATACATCACCTGACGTTTCTTGCCGTTGTCGTTATACGTGACGGTTGAGATCATCGGGCCCACGCGCGAGTCCAGGCTCAGATGGAAATCCCAGTTCTGCCAGTGCACTCTGTCGCCGGTTATGGTGTAGTTCTTGCCTTCCGGTTCAATAATGTCGAGCGGTTTTTTGGGTGTCTCTATGCGGTCGCGGCCATCATAGGGACGTGGGGTCAGAGGAACCGGGATAACGGCGCCTTCTTCAATCTTCTGGATCTTCTTTTGCTCAAGGTCGACCACCGCCACCAGGTTTTCAATCGGATGTGCCCAGTAGTTGCCGTCGCCGACATCCAGATAGCTCACCACTTTCAGCAAACGGTCTTCCTGCTTAAGGCCATCTTTACCGTCGAAATAGCCGACGGTCAGCGGCGTGGTAATCACTTTTTTCGGGTCGGTTATGCCGTGCTTTTTAAGCACCTCAGCAAATTCAGTACTGTCGTTAATGATCTGCTGAACCGCGGTGAAATCATCCAACAGCACCATGCCGTGCGCGTCTTTGACCGGTTCCCAGCGCAGAATTTTTTTATCCTTCAGATCCACCAGGCTCTCGATGACATGCTTTCCGTCGAGCATGACGATCTTCGCCTGGCGAGGGGCATCGACTGCCGTACCGTTGAGCACATAGTCCCACACTTTGGCTTTCTCTGGCTCCGCAAGGGCGATCTGGGTAAAGCGGGTATTCGGTTTAAAATCCGCAGAGGCTTTAACAATCTCTACAGCTTGCTTAATTTCGTCTGCCGTGAGCGCATTTAACGGGTGAGGACTTTTTTCAACCTGGAAGGTCTGATCGAGACCGGACTGGAAAACATCGTTGATGAACGTCTCTGAGATAAAGGCCTTGTTGCCTTTCATCACCACCGGCACCTCAAGCGTGAGGGTTTTACCGTTGACGATAGCGGTTTTTGCGCCCGGTTTGACCTTCACAAAGGCGCCGTCTTTCGCAATGGTGAACATCTGTGCGTAATCGTCCCACTGCACGTCTGCGCCGAAGTCCTGCAGCGTTTTGTCCATCGGGACCATATGCGCCTCGCTGCCGTGGGCGAAAACAGGGGATTGCCAGGCGCAACACAGCGCAACGGCCATGGCCAGTGCCGTTCTACGGGCAGAAAAAGAAGAATTGCTTCCCATCGTAGACCTCATCTTGTTGTGTTTATTGTGTTGTGTCAGCCTTATCCTGACAGACGCCTGAGAAAAGCGTTTGCCTGCATCTGCCAGGTTATTTGTTGCACTTGCCAGGTTAAAAAAAGAGCGGGACGGTGTCACACCCGGCAGGTCGTCGTAGGCCGGGTAAGCATCGCGCCACCCGGCAGGGAAGGCGGTGAAGGTAAGGTGTTAGAATTCACCCCGCTGGCGCGCCACCAGCGTCAGGATGGAGTAGAGCGCAACGGCCTGCTGGTGCTGGTTGAAAATCTCAACCGCCCACTCCACCACGCCCGTCGGTTTTTCTTCCGCGGTGCGCTGCTTCTTCAGCGTTTTGCGTTTGCAGGTGAGGCGCACCTGAATGGTGTCGCCCGGTTTGACCGGCTCGATAAAGCGCAGGTTTTCCATACCGTAATTGGCAATCACCGGTCCGACCCCCGCATCGACGAACAGTCCCGCTGCGGCGGAGATCAGGAAGTAACCGTGAACCACCCGTTCGCCAAAGATCGACTCTGCCGCACCAATCTTGTCCATATGGGCGTAGAAGTGATCCCCGCTCAGACAGGCAAAGTTCACAATATCCGCTTCCGTCAGGGTGCGACGCGGCGTCAGCAGGCTGTCGCCCGGCTGCAGCTCCTCAAAGTATTTTCGGAACGGATGCACGCGACCTTCCTGCACGGTTGCACCGCGCACCCACTGCTTGCCAATGGCCGCCAGCATGGTCGGACTGCCCTGAATCGCCGTGCGCTGCAGGTAGTGCTTCACCGCGCGCAGGCCGCCCAGTTCCTCACCACCGCCCGCGCGACCGGGCCCGCCGTGCACCAGCTGCGGCAGCGGGGAGCCGTGGCCGGTGGACTCTTTGGATGATTCCTCGTTGAGGATCTGAATACGACCGTGGGCACGTGCCGCACCGGCAATGAACTGGCGGGCAAGGGCTAAATCAGCGGTAACCAGCGTTCCTGCGAGGCTGCCGCCGCCCGCGCGGGCAAGCGCCATCGCGTGCTCTGTATGGCGATACGGCATCAGCGTCGCGACCGGGCCGAAAGCTTCAGTTGAGTGCACCGCAGGGGTTTCGTCCGGCTGCGGACAGAACAACAGGGTCGGTGGGAAGAACGCGCCCGCGGCCTGTAAATCCGCTTTGCCACCCAGACGGATCTGGCATCCCGCCGTAACCAACAGGTCCACTTTCTCCTGCACGTCGGCGCGCTGTTCGGCATTCACCAGGGCGCCCATCTTCACCCCGTCCTGCGCCGGATCACCCACCACCACTTTTTCCAGCCGGGCAATCAGCGCCTGGCTGACGGCATCAATCTGATTCTGGGGGACGATGATACGGCGGATAGCGGTACATTTTTGTCCGGCTTTGGCGGTCATCTCGCGAACGACTTCCCGGATAAACAGGGCAAACTCCGGCTGCTCCGCCGTGACGTCTTCACCCAGCACGCAGCAGTTCAGGGAGTCGGCCTCCATGGTGAACGGTATCGCGTTCGCCACAATATTCGGGTGAACGCGCAGGCTTTGCCCGGTACTGGCGGAGCCGGTAAAAGTCACCACGTCCTGGCTGTCGAGATGGTCAAGCAGGTCTCCCGCGCTGCCGCAAATCAGGCTAATGGCGCCGTCCGGCACCAGTCCGCTGTCCACGATAGATTTCACCATCGCCTGTGTCACCTGCGCGGTGGCGGTGGCCGGTTTAATGATGGCGGGCATCCCGGCAAGCCAGGTCGGCGCCAGCTTTTCCAGCATCCCCCAGCAGGGGAAGTTAAAGGCGTTGATATGTACCGCCACGCCGGATTTCGAGGTCAGAACGTGGCGAGCGGCAAAACCGCCTTCTTTTGACAGCGGGATCAACTCATCTTCCGGCCACAGCGTGTCATCCGGCAGCTCCCGGCTGCCCAGGCTTGCGTAAGTAAAGAGGGTGCCAATCCCGCCTTCAATATCCACCCAGCTGTCCGCTTTCGTCGCCCCGGTCTGGGCGGAGAGGGCATAGAACGTCTCTTTTTCGCTAAGCAGGTGTTTCGCTACCGCTTTCAGCATGGCTGCACGTTCAATAAAGGTCATCTTATGAAGCGCTTCGCCACCGCGCTCAATCGCATAGCGACGAGCGGTCGCCATATCCAGCCCTTCGCTGGTGACTTCCCACAATGCTTCGCCGCTGATGGCGTGATGAATGGCGCGTTCACGGCCCCGGCCAGACTGCCAGGTACCGGACAAGAAGCTGGCTAACTGCTGCATCGCTTATCTCCAAGTGTTACGTAATTTCACCATTAATAGTTTAATTATGAATCATAAAAAGCAAGCTGAGATTTTAATGAATTGTTAATGCTGTGATCTGGCCTGATGAATTGCAGCCCGTCAGACCGCTATCTGCAAGGGCGAAAGCAAAAGCCTTGCGAGCACCATCACAAAACAAGGAAACAATTCTTGGGGTTATATTTAACCTTTGTGTAACTTTTAAAAAACAAAGTGATTCATCATTTCGCTTTAATTTGCAAACTAACGAATCATAAAGGTGATGACGTGACGCAAGAACAACGGTTTGAGCAGCGCATAGCGCAGGAGACGGCGATTGAGCCTCAGGACTGGATGCCTGACGCCTACCGTAAAACGTTGATCCGCCAGATTGGTCAGCATGCGCATTCCGAAATCGTCGGCATGCTGCCGGAAGGTAACTGGATCACCCGCGCACCCACGCTGCGCCGAAAAGCGATTCTGCTGGCGAAAGTACAGGATGAAGCCGGACACGGACTTTACCTCTACAGCGCGGCAGAAACGCTGGGCTGCGCACGGGAAGACATCTACCAGAAGATGCTCGACGGCAAGATGAAGTACTCCTCCATTTTTAACTATCCCACCCTGAGCTGGGCCGACATCGGTGTCATCGGCTGGCTGGTGGACGGGGCTGCCATCGTCAATCAGGTGGCGCTGTGCCGCACCTCTTACGGTCCGTATGCCCGGGCGATGGTGAAAATCTGCAAAGAAGAGAGCTTCCACCAGCGTCAGGGCTTTGAAGCCTGCATGGCGCTGGCCCAGGGAAGTGAGGCGCAGCGCCAGATGCTGCAGGACGCCATCAATCGCTTCTGGTGGCCTGCGCTGATGATGTTCGGGCCGAACGACGATAACTCGCCAAACAGCGCCCGCAGTCTGGCCTGGAAAATCAAACGCTTCGGAAACGACGAGCTGCGTCAGCGTTTTGTCGACAACACGGTGCCGCAGGTGGCGATGCTGGGGATGACGGTGCCGGATCCTGACCTGCGTTTTGATGAAGAGAGCGGTCACTACCGCTTCGGCGAAATCGACTGGCAGGAATTTGAAGAGGTGATTAACGGGCGCGGCATCTGCAACCACGAACGGCTGGCCGCGAAACGTAAAGCCTGGGAAGACGGGGCGTGGGTGCGGGAAGCCGCCCTGGCCCACGCAGAAAAACAACGCGCCCGTCAGGCCGCATAAGAGGAAATAATCATGAGCAATGTCTACTGGCCGCTGTACGAAGTGTTCGTACGCAGCAAACAAGGGTTGTCCCACCGTCACGTGGGCAGCCTGCATGCCGCCGACGATCGCATGGCGCTGGAAAATGCGCGCGATGCTTACACCCGTCGCAGTGAAGGATGTTCTATCTGGGTGGTGAAGGCGAGCGAGATTATTGCCTCCCAGCCGGAAGAGAGCGGCGAATTTTTCGATCCGGCGGAAAGCAAGGTTTACCGCCATCCGACGTTCTACACCATCCCCGATGGCATCGAGCACATGTGAGGCGAAGGATGAAAACAGTCACAGCCTATGCCCTGCGTCTGGGCGACAACGGTCTGGTGCTCTCCCAGCGTCTGGGGGCCTGGTGCGGCCACGCGCCGGAGCTGGAGATCGATCTCGCGCTGGCCAATATCGGTCTTGATCTGCTGGGCCAGGCGCGCAATTTCCTGGCCTACGCCGCTGAATGTGAAGGTGAGGGCGACGAAGATACCCTGGCGTTTGGGCGCGACGAGCGCCAGTTCCGCAATGTCCTGCTGGTGGAGCAACCCAACGGCAATTTCGCCGACACGATTGCCCGTCAGTACCTGATGGATGCCTGGAACGTGGCGCTGTATGAGCGCCTGACCCGCAGCACTGACGGCCAGCTTGCCGCCATCGCCGCCAAAGCGATCAAAGAGGCGCGCTACCACCTGCGCTTTAGCCGCGGCTGGCTGGTACGCCTGGGCGACGGGACCGAAACGTCCGCACAAAAAATGCAGCAGGCCATCGATAACCTGTGGCGCTTTACGGCAGAGCTGTTCGATGCCGATGACGTTGAGCTGGCGCTGATAGATTCCGGCGTGGCGGTGGACCCACGCACCCTGCGCCAGCCGTGGGAAAGCGAAGTGTATGCCGGTCTTAAAGAAGCCAGCCTGAGCGTACCCGACGAGGTGGCGTACCGCAGCGGGGGTAAGAAGGGGCTGCATACCGAACATCTGGGGCCGATGCTGGCAGAAATGCAGTATCTCCAGCGCGCGTATCCCGGTCAGCAGTGGTAAAGGAGAAGGCTATGCAACGTCTCGTCGACATCGCACCGGCGCAAATCCCGCAGATCTGGTCGCTGTTAAGCCAGATCCCGGACCCGGAAGTGCCGGTATTAACCATCACCGATTTAGGCATGGTGCGCAGCGTGAAGGCACAGGGGGAAGGCTGGGTGATTGGCTTCACGCCAACCTATTCGGGCTGCCCGGCAACGGAACACCTGCTGGGGGCGATCCGCGACGTGATGACCGCGCATGGCTTTACCCCGGTGCACATTGTGCTCCAGCTTGACCCTGCCTGGACCACCGACTGGATGACCGCCGACGCGCGCGCACGCCTGCGGGCTTACGGCATCAGCCCGCCCGTGGGGCATAGCTGCCACGCGCACGCCCCGACGGAGGTGAGCTGCCCGCGCTGCGCCAGCACCGACACCGCGCTAATCAGTGAATTTGGTTCGACGGCCTGCAAAGCGCTTTACCGCTGCAACACCTGCCGCGAACCCTTCGACTATTTCAAATGCATTTGAGGCTGCCATGACAACGTTTCATTCATTAACAGTGGCAAAAGTGGAACCCGAAACCCGCGACGCGGTGACCATCACGTTTGCGGTGCCGCAGGCGCTGCAGGAAGCCTACCGCTTTCGCCCCGGACAGCACCTGACGCTGAAAACGAAGCTGGGCGGGGACGAGCTGCGCCGCTGTTACTCCATCTGCCGGAGTACCGCGCCGGGTGAGATCAGCGTGGCGGTCAAAGCCATCGAAGGCGGGCGTTTTTCCCGCTATGCCCGGGATGAGATCAAAGCAGGCATGGCACTGGAGGTGATGGTTCCGCAGGGGCAATTTGGCTATCAGCCGCAGGCCGAACGTGAAGGCCACTACCTGGCGATAGCCGCAGGCTCCGGCATCACCCCGATGCTGGCGATCCTCTCCGCCACGCTGGCCACCGAACCGAACAGCCATTTCACTCTGATTTACGGCAACCGCAGCAGCCAGAGCATGATGTTCCGCCAGGCGCTGGCGGACCTGAAAGATAAATATCCGCAGCGGCTGCAGCTGGTCTCCATCTTCAGCCAGGAGCGGCTGGACAGCGATCTGCTGTATGGCCGCATCGACGGGGAAAAGCTGCAGGCGCTGGCGAAAACCCTGATCAACTTCCGTCAGTACGACGACGCGTTTATCTGCGGCCCGTCATCGATGATGGACGAGGCCGAAGCCGCGCTGAAGGCGCTGGGGATGCCGGAAAAATCCATTCATCTTGAACGCTTTAATACGCCGGGGACCGCCGTGAAACGCACGGTAAACGTGCAGGCGGAAGGGCAGAAAGTGACCGTGCGACAGGACGGGCGCGACCGCGAAATTACCCTGACGGCAGACGACGAAAGCATCCTCGATGCTGCCCTGCGTCAGGGGGCGGACCTGCCTTATGCCTGTAAAGGCGGCGTGTGCGCGACCTGTAAATGCAAAGTGCTGCGCGGGAAGGTGGACATGGCGACCAACTACAGTCTGGAGCCGGACGAGCTGGCCGCCGGGTATGTGCTGAGCTGTCAGTCACTGCCGCTCACCGCCGACGTGATCGTCGACTTTGACGCAAAGGGGATGGCATGAGCGAACTGACTGTTACCCGTCATGGCCGCGTGCTGCAGCTGACGCTGAACCGTCCGGCGGCGCGTAATGCCCTGAATAACGCCCTGTTGACACAAATAGCCGACACGCTGGAAAGCGCTGCGGTTGATGCCGACATCTCGGCCTGTGTGATCTACGGCAACGAACGCTGCTTTGCCGCCGGGGCCGATCTCAACGAAATGGCAGAGAAAGACCTGCCCGCCACCCTGAACGATATCCGCCCGCAACTGTGGGCGCGCATTAACGCGTTTAACAAACCGCTGATCGCCGCCGTCAACGGTTTCGCGCTGGGCGCCGGATGTGAACTTGCGCTGCTGTGCGACGTGGTGATTGCCGGGGATAACGCACGATTTGGTCTGCCGGAAATCACCCTCGGCATTATGCCGGGGGCGGGCGGTACCCAGCGACTGATCCGCAGCGTCGGTAAATCCCTTGCCAGCAAAATGGTGCTGACCGGAGAGAGCATTACTGCGCAGCAGGCGATGAGCGCCGGGCTGGTCAGCGATGTCTTCCCGGCATCCCTGACGCTGGAGTATGCCCTGAAGCAGGCGGCAGTGATGGCGCGCCATTCCCCGCTGGCGCTGCAGGCGGCGAAACAGGCGCTTCGTCAGTCTCAGGAGGTGCCACTGCAGGCTGGCCTGATGCAGGAGCGTCAGCTTTTTACGCTGCTCTCTGCCACCGAAGACCGCCGGGAAGGTATTGACGCTTTCTTGCAAAAACGCACCCCCGACTTTAAAGGACGCTAATTGTGGAATGTATTCTCAGTCAAGTAGAACAGGGCGTAATGACCATTACGCTGAACCGTCCGGAGCGTCTGAACAGCTTTAATGACGTGATGCATCAGCAGCTTGCAGAATGCCTGAAACAGGCTGAGCGCGATGACACCATCCGCTGCCTGCTGATCACCGGCGCAGGGCGCGGTTTCTGTGCCGGTCAGGATTTGAACGACCGCAACGTCGACCCCAACGGCCCGGCACCGGACCTGGGGATGTCGGTTGAAACCTTCTACAACCCCCTGGTACGCCGCCTGGCAAAACTGCCGAAGCCGGTCATTTGTGCAGTCAACGGCGTAGCGGCCGGCGCGGGCGCCACGCTGGCGCTCGGCTGCGACATGGTGATTGCCGCCCGTTCCGCCAACTTTGTGATGGCCTTCAGCAAGCTCGGCTTAGTGCCGGACTGCGGCGGCACCTGGCTGCTGCCACGCATGGCCGGACGTGCCCGCGCCATGGGACTGGCGCTGCTCGGCGATAAACTCAGCGCCGAACAGGCGCAGGCGTGGGGAATGATCTGGCAGGTGGTGGATGACGACCAGCTCTCCACTACCGCGCAGCAGATGGCGCTGCACTTTGCGTCTCAGCCAACCTTTGGGCTGGGGCTGATCAAGCAGGCGATTAACGCCGCGGAAACCAACACCCTGGATGCCCAGCTTGACCTGGAGCGCGACTATCAACGTCTGGCCGGTCGCAGCGACGACTACCGCGAAGGCGTCAGCGCTTTCCTGGCGAAGCGCACGCCGAACTTTACGGGGAAATAAGATGCTGAACATACGCACGGTCGCCGTGATTGGCAGCGGCACGATGGGCGCGGGCATTGCCGAAGTTGCCGCCAGCCACGGCCATCAGGTTCTGCTTTACGACATCGCCGGCGATGCGATTTCACGCGCCATCGACGGGATTCGCCAGCGTCTGGCCTCCCGGGTAATACGCGGAAAGCTCTCCGCCGATGCCAGCGCCCAGATCCTGGCCCGACTGCTTCCGGTGACGGATATCACCGCGCTTTCCGCGGCCGAGCTGGTGATTGAAGCGGCCTCCGAACGGCTGGAGGTGAAAAAGGCGTTGTTTGCGCAGCTGGCGGAGATCTGTCCGCCCCAGACGCTGCTGACCAGCAACACATCGTCCATTTCCGTCACGGCGATTGCGGCAGACGTGAATCATCCGGAGCGCGTGGCGGGGCTGCACTTCTTTAACCCCGCGCCGGTGATGAAGCTGGTGGAGGTGGTCAGCGGGCTGGCGACCTCTGCGGAAGTGGCAGACGCGCTGTGTGAACTGGCGCTGAACTGGGGTAAACAACCCGTTCGCTGCCAGTCAACGCCTGGGTTCATCGTCAACCGCGTCGCGCGTCCGTTTTATTCCGAAGCCTGGCGTGCGCTGGAAGAGCAGGTCGCTCCACCGGAGGTGATTGACGCTGCGCTGCGCGAGGGCGGCGGTTTTCCGATGGGGCCGCTGGAGCTGACCGACCTGATTGGTCAGGACGTCAACTTTGCGGTGACCTGCTCGGTGTTTAACGCCTTCTGGCAGGAGCGTCGTTTCCTGCCTTCGCTGGTGCAGCAGGAGCTGGTGCTGGCCGGAAGGCTGGGTAAAAAGAGCGGAAAAGGGGTTTACGAGTGGCAGGGGGAGAAACCCGTCGTGCAGTGGGTTGAGACCGTAAATGACAGCTACAGCCCGATGCGCGTGGAAAAAATACGTGACGGTGTCACAGAAATTGATGATGTGTATCTGGTTGAAACGCAGGGGGAAACCGCTCAGGCACTGGCGCTGCGCCTCAACGGCCCGGTAGTGGTGGTAGACCGTATTGAGCGTGACGTGGCGGTGATTGCGGCGGCCGCCAGCAACCCGCACACCGCGACGCAAAAAGCCATCCGCTACCTGCAACAGCAGGGTCTCCGGGTGGTGCAAATTGCCGATTATCCCGGTCTGCTGGTCTGGCGCACGCTGGCAATGATTGCTAACGAAGCGCTGGATGCCCTGCAAAAGGGGGTCGCCAGCGAGAAGGACATCGACACCGCCATGCGTCTGGGCGTGAACTACCCGAGCGGCCCGATCGCGTGGGGCGAGCGTCTGGGCTGGCAGCGCCTGCTGACCCTGCTGGAGAACCTGCAACGACATTACGGCGAAGAACGTTATCGCCCCTGTTCACTGCTGCGCCAGCGGGCGCTTCTGGAGAGTAGCTATGAGTCATAACGCCTGGCATAACGCCCGCACGATGTACGAAAAGGACGCCTGCGCGCAGGCGATGGGGATGGACATTGTCGATATGGACGAGGGCTACGCGGTGGTGACGATGACCATCACCCCGCAGATGCTCAACGGCCACAAAACCTGTCACGGCGGCCAACTTTTTTCGCTGGCAGACACCGCCTTTGCCTACGCCTGCAACAGCCAGGGGCTGGCGGCGGTGGCCTCCGGCTGCTCGATCGATTTTCTGCGTCCGGGCTTTGCCGGAGATAAGCTCACCGCCACCGCGCGGGTGATGCATCAGGGCAAACTGACCGGCGTGTACGACATTGAAATTCAGAACCAGCAACAGAAAACCGTCGCCCTGTTCCGCGGAAAATCACACCGCATCGGCGGCACTGTCACAGGAGAGGCCTGATGCGTGACGCATTTATTTGTGATGGCGTTCGAACGCCAGTGGGGCGCTACGGCGGCGCGCTTTCTGCCGTGCGAACGGACGATCTCGGTGCTGTACCGCTGCGTGCGCTGCTGGACCGCTACCCGCAGCTCGACCTGGAACGGATTGATGATGTGATTTTCGGGTGCGCCAACCAGGCGGGGGAAGATAACCGCAACGTGGCGCGAATGTCGGCGCTGCTGGCCGGTCTGCCGCAGACGGTATCCGGAACCACCGTTAACCGCCTGTGCGGCTCGGGTCTGGACGCAATAGGCTTCGCTGCTCGCGCTATTAAAGCAGGTGATGGCGACCTGCTGATGGCGGGCGGCGTCGAGTCCATGTCCCGCGCACCGTTTGTGATGGGGAAAGCCACCGCCGCGTTTCAGCGCCAGGCGGAGATCTTTGATACCACCATCGGCTGGCGATTTGTGAATCCGCTCATGCATCAGCAATTCGGAACTGACAGTATGCCGGAAACGGCAGAGAATGTAGCTGAATTGTTAAATATCAGCCGTGCCGATCAGGACGCGTTCGCGCTGCGCAGCCAGCAACGAACCGCTCTGGCGCAACAGAACGGCATTATGGCGCAGGAAATCGTGCCGGTACGGGTACCGGGTAAAAAAGGGAAGGTCACCGAATTCAGCGTGGATGAACATCCGCGCGCAGAGACCACGCTCGAACAGCTTTCCGGGCTGAAAACGCCGTTCCGTAAGAACGGGGTGGTGACGGCGGGGAATGCGTCCGGCGTCAACGACGGTGCGGCGGCGTTAATCATCGCCAGCGAGAAAATGGCGCTGGCGCAGGGATTAATCCCCCGCACGCGGATCGTGGCCATGGCAACGGCAGGCGTGGAGCCACGTTTAATGGGGCTCGGTCCGGTGCCTGCCACCCGCCGGGTACTGGAGCGTGCCGGTCTCAGCATCAACGATATGGACGTCATCGAACTCAACGAAGCCTTCGCCGCGCAGGCGCTGGGCGTCCTGCGTCAGCTGGGTTTGCCGGATGATGCAGCGCACGTTAACCCGAACGGCGGCGCGATTGCGCTGGGCCATCCGCTGGGAATGAGCGGGGCCAGACTGGCGCTGGCCGCGAGTAATGAATTGCATCGACGCAACGGGCGCTACGCGCTCTGTACGATGTGCATCGGTGTGGGTCAGGGCATTGCCATGATCCTTGAGCGTGTTTGATCAAATTTCACTGTGAGCACCCTACAATGACAAATACAACAAAGCTTGATCCGATTGAAACAGCCTCCCTTGACGAGTTGCAGGCGCTGCAGACTGAGCGTCTGAAATGGACGCTGCATCACGCCTACAACAACGTGCCGATGTACAAACGCAAGTTTGACGCCGCGGGCGTTCACCCTAACGATTTCAACGAGCTGGCGGATATCCGCAAATTCCCGTGCACCACCAAGCAGGATCTGCGGGATAACTATCCGTTTGATACGTTTGCCGTGCCGATGGAGCAGGTGGTGCGCATTCACGCATCGTCCGGTACCACCGGCAAACCGACCGTTGTCGGCTACACGCAGGGCGACATTGACAACTGGGCCAACCTGGTGGCCCGTTCCCTGCGCGCCGCGGGCGGTAGCGCGAAGGACAAAATTCACGTGGCGTATGGCTATGGTCTGTTTACCGGCGGGCTGGGCGCACATTACGGTGCCGAGCGCTTAGGGGCGACGGTGATCCCGATGTCCGGCGGCCAGACGGAGAAACAGGCGCAGCTGATCCGTGATTTCCAGCCGGACATGATCATGGTGACGCCATCCTATTGCCTCAACCTGATTGAGGAGCTGGAACGTCAGATGGGCGGCGATGCCAGCACCTGTTCCCTGCGCGTGGGGGTATTCGGCGCCGAGCCGTGGACACAGGCCATGCGCCGTGAAATCGAAAAACGCCTGGGGATTACGGCGCTGGACATTTATGGCCTCTCCGAAGTGATGGGGCCGGGCGTGGCGATGGAGTGTATTGAAACCGCAGACGGTCCGACCATCTGGGAAGATCATTTCTATCCGGAGATCGTCAACCCGAACGACGGCACGCCGCTGAACGACGGCGAGCAGGGCGAACTGCTGTTCACCACGCTCACTAAAGAGGCGCTGCCGGTGATCCGCTACCGCACCCGCGACCTGACCCGTCTGCTGCCCGGCACCGCCCGTACCATGCGCCGCATGGACCGGATCAGCGGTCGCAGCGACGATATGCTGATCATCCGCGGCGTCAACGTCTTCCCGTCACAGCTGGAAGAGGAGATTGTGAAGTTTGAACATCTCTCACCCCACTACCAGCTGGAGGTGAACCGTCGCGGACATCTTGATTCACTTTCCGTGAAGGTGGAGCTGAAAGAGAGCAGCTTAACGCTGACCCACGAGCAGCGTTGCCAGGTGTGCCACCAGCTGCGTCATCGCATTAAATCGATGGTGGGGATTTCCACCGATGTGATGATAGTCAACTGCGGCAGCATCCCGCGTTCAGAGGGCAAGGCCTGTCGGGTGTTTGATTTGCGTAAAGTCGCGGCCAACGGTTGAGTTTCCCACAAGTCAGCCCTCTCCCCTTGGGAGAGGGTTAGGGTGAGGGGAATATGCTATGATTCATCCAGACCAAAAATAACAACAGAATGAATCACATGAATAAACTCGATGCCTTTATCCAGCACGCGGTTAGCTCGGTTCCCGTTAGCGGAACGTCGCTTATCTCCTCATTATACGGTGACGCGCTTTCACATCGCGGCGGCGAGATTTGGCTTGGCAGCCTCGCCGCCTTACTGGAAGGCATGGGGTTTGGCGAGCGCTTCGTGCGCACCGCGCTGTTTCGCCTCAACAAAGAGGGCTGGCTGGACGTCTCGCGCATCGGGCGTCGCAGCTTTTACCGCCTGAGCGATAAAGGGCTGCGCCTGACCCGTCGCGCGGAGAATAAGATTTACCGCGCCGAACTGCCCGCCTGGGACGGAAAATGGCTGTTACTGCTCTCCGAAGGGCTGGACAAAACCACCCTTGCCGACGTCAAAAAGCAGCTGATTTGGCAGGGGTTTGGCACGCTGGCGCCGAGCCTGATGGCCTCGCCGTCGCAGCATCTGGCGGATGTACAATCTCTGCTTCACGATGCTGGCGTGGCGGAGAACGTCATTTTCTTTGAAGCCCACTCGCCGCTGGCGCTCTCCCGCGCGGCGCTGCGTTCACGGGTAGAAGAGTGCTGGCAGCTAACCGAGCAAAACGCGATGTATGAGTCGTTTATTACTTCGTTCCGGCCGCTTCTGCCGCTGTTAAAAGAGGCCGCACCGGAGGAGCTGACGCCAGAACGGTGCTTACAGATCCAGCTGCTGCTGATTCACTTTTATCGTCGTGTGGTGCTAAAAGACCCGCTGTTGCCGGAGGAGTTACTGCCTGCGCACTGGGCGGGACAAAGCGCCCGACAGCTCTGCATCAATATCTATCAGCGTGTCGCACCGGGGGCGCTGGCGTTTGTCAGCGAGAAGGGGGAAACCTCCGTCGGCGAACTGCCCGTGCCCGGCACGCTCTACTATCAACGCTTTGGTGGTCTTTCAAGCGCATAAGGAGTGAAGATGCCTGTTTATCAAATTGACGGTCTGACGCCGGTGGTGCCTGACGAGAGCTACGTCCACCCAACGGCGGTGCTGATTGGGGACGTGATTCTGGGTAAAGGCGTTTATGTCGGCCCTAACGCCAGCCTGCGCGGTGATTTTGGCCGCATTGTTGTGAAAGATGGTGCCAACATTCAGGATAACTGCGTCATGCACGGCTTCCCGGAGCAGGACACGGTGGTGGAGGAGGACGGGCATATCGGCCACAGTGCCATTCTGCACGGCTGCATTATCCGCCGTAACGCGCTGGTGGGCATGAACGCGGTGGTAATGGATGGGGCGGTCATCGGTGAAAACAGCATCGTCGGCGCGGCGGCGTTCGTGAAGGCGAAAGCGGAGATGCCCGCTAACAATTTGATTATCGGCAGTCCAGCCAAAGCGATCCGCGAGCTGAGCGAGCAGGAACTGGCCTGGAAGCAGCAGGGCACGCGGGAGTATCAGGTGCTGGTAGAGCGCTGCAAGCTGACGATGCACCAGGTCGAGCCGCTGCGCGAGGTTGAGTCTGACCGGAAGCGACTGACGTTTGATGAGAATTTAAGGCCGAAGTCGGCGGTGTAGGGGGGAGGTCCGCTTTGTGCCAGAAGCGGACGTTACGCATGAACTAATGGTTAATGAGCCTGGTAGTACCCCAACTTATAGTATTTTTCCACTCATCCAGGATCATAGTAAAAGGCATGCTTGGGGCTCATTTTCACATCATTGATATTTCGCCCTAACCGGAAACCGACTTTAGTCAGTACCTTTGGGATGCCAGATAGTTTGATCTTACTACTGCAGAAATTTCAGCCAGTTTTAAAATGCCAAACCTATACCGACCGCATATTCAACGAAATCAATAAATAAGTCGGATTAATGCTGCTGAAATTCCAACAAAAATGTTAAATAAAATCTTTTTTTGCTTCATATGGAGAATCATATTCAGTGATTTAGTTCACATTTTTATGGATGTTTGTTGTATTAAAAAACTGTCGAATTATATTTTGTAATCGATTACTTTTTAATGAGAGCAATAATGATTAAAAACTCGATTTTTTGTGGAGTCCTTATGATGGCAAGCATAGTGGGGTATGCCCGCACCGAAGCGCAGGATGATATTGCTATTCAGATGTACACGCTTAGAAATGTTGGTGATACTGATGCACAGTTTGCCATGGCTAAAAAAGCGGGATTTTCACATGTAGAACTTGTCGGTGATCATCACGTGGATTTACCGACAATGCAGGAAACGTTGAAAAAATATCAGCTTAACGTTATTGCATCGCATGTACAGCTATCTGCTCTAGAGAGCGAGCGCGAAAAAATTGTTGCGTTTAACAAAGGCATAGGAAACTCTCACCTCGTTGTCCCATGGATTGAGGTTAATGAACGACCTACGACAAAACTGGGATGGATAGATTACTCCAGGAGGCTTGATCGTATGGGGGAGACGTTAAGAAATGAAGGGATGACGTTGTCTTACCATAATCATAACTTTGAGATGAAGAAGTATGATGATATGACAGCTCTGGATTTGATTATGACACACACCCACAAAAATAATCTTAGTCTTGAACTCGATGTGGCATGGGCTGCGCGTGGAGGACAGGATCCTGCGTCAATAATTGCAAGATATTCAGGACGCATCTATGCGATTCATGCAAAAGATAACGCTGCTATCGGGATTCGTGATGACGAAATGAATTTCACTCCGGCAGGTGAAGGTTTGCTGGAATGGCGCTCAATCATTAGTGCGGGGAGAAACAGTGGTGTTGAGTGGTATATTGTTGAGCATGACGCGCCAAAAGATCCCTGGACTATCATTACGACCTCACGTCATAACCTTAAGAAATTGCTTCAAAAACATCCATAACAGGTTATGAAACTCAGGCTCAGGTGATTTGCAAACCCCTGAGCCTGATTCAGGCTGAAACTGCACGTGTTAGTTCTATTTCTTCTCTCAGAATTTCGATAAGTTCCTTTAATCCTTGGGGAACTTGTCTGTGACCTGGATAGTACAGATACATCGGCTCTTCCAGAGGAGCCCATTCCGGAAGAACAACCCTTAGTCTGCCTTCACGAATGTCATCACGCACCCGGTCTTCGAGGCAGTAAGCAATACCCACGCCAGCTAATGCCATTTCAATTGCCAGCGCCGTTTCGCTCACACAGAGCTGCCCCCTGACGTCAACCACGCGATAGTCTTCTCCTTTACGGAATTCCCATTTGTAGATGACGCCTTGCCCGGTGCGCAGTTGAATACAGTTATGCAGGCGCAGATCCTCAGGCACGGCAGGCGGAGTATGTTGATAAAGATAGCGTGGCGATGCCACCGCTACCCATCTGAGTTCTCCACCCAGTCGGACTGCAACGAGATCTTCAGGAACGGTTCCGCCAAAGCGGATCCCGGCATCAAATCCTTCCTTGACGATATCTACCATCCTGTCATCAACGCTGATTTCGAGCTCCACTTCAGGATATTTGCTGATAAAGCGTGGAAGATGTCGCGCCATAATGAGGCGAGCACCATCACTCAGCACATTAAGCCTGAGCTTTCCCACGGGCCGATCGCGCATGCGATTAATTTCCTCAAGCGCGTCGCCAATTTCTTTAAATCCTGTTTCAAGGCGCAGTGCCAGGCTTTCGCCCGCTTCGGTCGGAGAGACCGTGCGGCTTGTTCTGTTCAACAACCTGACACCGAGGCGCGTCTCGAGGTTGCGTATGGTATGGCTCAGTGCAGAGGTGGTGATTCCCAGTTCTATGGCGGCCTTGGTGAAACTGCGCCTTTTCTCAGTGATGAGAAATGCGTTGAGCTCAGCAAGATCGCTTCGGGTTAGCGTGGTAGACAGTCTGGAGGACATGGCGTTAAACCGTTGATTAAAATTCAATGCAATGTCAAATGACATTGAATGGAATCGTTCCTGAAGGATGGTAAGTTTAGATTCATTCAACAAAACGTTGCAACCCGACGCCACGGCAAACTTAAAGTTTTTCATTCCCGGGAGATTTCCGAGTGTTTCATATCTGGACCCTCATTCCTGCGCTTTACGTGCTGTTTAGGTTTATCAGGCCGCTTCCCGCCCCGCTTACGGTAAAAATTGCCGTCGCAGGCGCAATGATTCTGGCTTCCGAGTTTCACCTGATCACGAAGTTATTTACGGGGAATATGTTTTCTCCCGAGATACCAAAATTGCTGCTGCTGCTTACCACCGGGCTTTTCGGTATGACCGTTTTTATGGCTGTCCTGTTGGTACTGCGTGACCTATTCTGGATACTGCATCGACTGGTATCAGGACGCCGGATGAAATGGCATGCAGCTTGCTGGTTTATCCTGCCTGTTCTGGCGGCCATGCTGACAACGCAGGCCCTGAAAAATGGTACCGGGGTTCCTGAAGTGAAAAAGATAGAGATCACGCTCAGGAGCTTGCCCCCCCGTTTTGAAGGCTACCGGATAGTTCAGCTTACGGATTTGCACGCCAGCAGACTGCTGCCGCGAAGCTGGATACAGGATGTTGTTACCCGCACCCGGGAGCTGGATGCGGATATGATTGTGGTTACGGGGGATATGATTGATGGTTGGCCAGAAGCGCGTTTCTCCGACATTGAACCGCTTGGCCAGTTGCGGGCTGAGGACGGCGTTTTTGCCGTCACGGGCAATCATGAATATTACTTTGGCGCTGAAAACTGGATCCTGGCCTTTGAAAAACTGGGCCTGCATTTTCTTAATAATGCCGGTTACCGTGTAAGCCGTTACGGCGACTCGCTGTATCTGTCGGGTGTGACGGATGCCGTTGCGCCAACATATGGTCTGCCGGGCCCTGACCTGCCCACGGCCCTCAAGTCTTCCCGCCCGGGGGAAACCGTCATTCTTCTTGACCACAGGCCTGAAAATGCTGTCCAGGCCGCAGAAAGTGGAGTTAGCCTCCAGCTTTCCGGACATACTCACGGCGGTATGATCGCTGGTCTGGACAGGCTGGTCGCGCCTGCTAATAACGGTTTTGTGTCCGGGCTGTACGAAGTAGGGGCCCTGAAGCTTTACGTCAGCAACGGTTCCGGTATCTGGAACGGCTTTCCCTTCCGGCTAGGGAAACCCGCCGAAATAACGCTTATCACCCTTCATGGCGAAACAAGCAGCAGAATTGTTGAATAATATTCACCGTTACTGACTATCTGATTCATCAATAACCGAAAGGAAGGGCTTATAGTTTAATTCAGTTCAATATACCACTGCCTGTTGCCGTTCTTTTCAGAACGTTGTGACCCATAAGCTGCACATAGCTGAGAGCCGTTACCCGACAGGTAGCGGTTCTTCTTTTTTGCATACGGCAGTGAAAGAGATCAGGAGTCATAGTCAATGTCAGAACAAACGCTTTCACGACAGGGTGATCGTATTCATCCGCCTGTGGGTCTTTTCCCCGCCATGCTTGCGCTGGGCGCGGGCGGACTGTGCATCGGAACGGGCGAGTTTGCCCCCATGAGCCTCCTGCCGGATCTTGCGCGGGGAACCGGCGTTTCAATCCCTGCCGCGGGTGGCTATATCAGCGCATATGCTACAGGCGTGGTGGTCGGTGCCCCGGCGATTGCGGTGCTTGGAGCGCGCCTGGCCCGTAAAAACCTACTGCTGATATTGTTAATTATTGCACTTGCAGGTTATGCCCTGAGCGCCCTGGCCATGGGCTTTAAATCCATGCTGGTAGCCCGCTTTATTTCCGGTATGCCTCATGGCGCATGGTACGGCGTTTCCGCGCTCGTGGCGGCTTCAATGGTTTCGCCACAGCACAAAGCCCGGTATATCGGTTACGTTATGCTGGGACTGGCCGTAGCGAACGTTGCCGGCGTTCCGCTTGTCACATGGGCGGGCCAGACGCTGGGCTGGAGAATCTCTTTCTGGATGGTGGCAACGGGCCTGGTGCTGACGTCCATAATGGTTATGCTTTTTGTTCCGTCCGTGCCGGCCGACAGGTCCGCTTCACCGCTCAAGGAACTTGGCGCGCTAAAGAGCCCACGGATCCTGATGACGTTTGCCGTCGCTTCAGTCAGCTTTGCCGGAATGTTTGCCGTATACAGTTTTATCACTCCGGCGCTGACGGAGTCTGCCGGATTTTCAACCTCAGCCGTGCCATGGATCTTGGTTCTCTGGGGGGCGGGTATGGTTGTCGGCAACATTATTGGTGGCAGACTGGCGGACATTGCGCTGATCCCATCCATATTTGGCATCATCGCCTGGAACATCGTCTTTCTTGGTCTGTTTTCCCTTTCGGGAACGCTGCAGACCCCGGTTCTCATCGTGCTGTTTATGCTCGGTTGCGGATTTTCACTCGTGCCGGCGCTTCAGGCCCATATGATGAACATTGCTGGTGAGGCACAGACTCTGGCCTCGTCCCTTACGCACAGCGCATTTAATATTTCCAATGCGATCGGCGCAGCCGGGGGAGGGCTCGTTATCGCTTCGGGAGGAAGCTGGATCTCTACGGGGTGGGTTGGGTCTGCTTTTTCCCTGTTAGCACTTCTGCTTATGTTCTTATCGATACGCATTACTGACGGGAGTAAATCATGAACGATAAAGTCATCGCGACAGGTAACGTTGCCGTAATAACCGGTGCGGCAAAGGGTATTGGCGCCGCTGCGGCAAGGGAGCTGGCCCGAAAAGGCATGAAGCTTTGCCTTTTCGATCGTAACAGACAGGCACTTGAGCAGCTGGCTGGCGAACTGGAGGCTGAAACGCTGCTTGTCACTGGCGACATAACCCGTAACGAATACCAGCTGCAGCTCAAAGACACCGTTTACAACACCTGGGGAAAAGTGAACCTGTTGTTTAACAATGCCGGAGTGAAGATAGCAGCCGGAGCCTCGGATTCCCCCAATCTCTGGCGACAGCAGATGGAGGTCAATCTGCTGTCTATGGTCGCTACACAACATATTTTTCTGCCAGAAATGTTAAAAATGGACGAGAAAGGGGCGATTGTTAACCTCGGTTCGAAGGAAGGCATTACCACCCCGCCAGGATTCGCAGCCTATAACGCCTCAAAGGCAGCAGTGAAGGTGCTGACAGAACAGCTGTCCCATCAGCTTCTGAAGGAAACCGGGACCAGACTCACCGCTCATCTTCTGGTCCCGGGCTATACCTGGACCGACATGAACGATCCAGGCATGGACGAGCGCAGCGGTAAAAAGCCTGATGAAGCGTGGACGGCGGCACAGGTCATTGACTATTTCTTCCCACGATTTGTGCGGGGTGATTTCTATATCATCTGCCCTGATAACGCTGTGACCAGCGAGATGGATGCCAAACGGATTATGTGGGCCGCTCAGGATATGCTGGACAACCGCCCTGCCCTGTCGCGCTGGCACCCTGACTGGAAGTCGGCTTTTGAACGCTGGATGAAAAGATAATATGCCATCGGTAGGATGCTTTGGGGCAGGTTGCCGAAAATATGAATTTACAGGGAACAGGGCCATGTCGCTTACAGAAGAATTTATTCATTACCACGCCGAGGGAAAGATCTTTACGGGCGTACTGGTTCGTGATTCCCGGAACGCACCTCTTCCCGGCGTTCTTCTCGCCCCTAATATGATGGGTGTCGCATCGTCGAGTATTGAACACGCGCGTACCATTGCAAAAAAAGGCTACGTTGTACTCGTTGCCGATCTTTATGGATGCCTGCCTGACTCGGCAGAGGATGCAGCTAACCGTATGAACTCATTAAAGGACTCGCCAGCCGAACGCCTGATTCTTAACGCAGCGCTGGCACGACTGGCGCAGCTCCAGTGCGTGAATGAGGATAAGCTTGCTGCTGTAGGATTCTGTTATGGTGGACATTGCGTACTCGAACTGGCACGCAGCGGTGCGCCTCTGGCCGTCACGGCATGCTTTCACGGGACGCTTGATACCCGCACCCCTGCTGAGAAAGGGGATATCAGGGGCAAGGTCGCTGTGTTAAATGGGGCCGATGATCCGTTTGTTTCCGCAGAGCAGATAAAAGCTTTTGCCGGTGAAATGGCGTCCTGCGGATGTGACTTTCAGCTGACGAACTATGCCGGTGCGGTTCACTCATTTACCTATCCTAAGGCCGATGTTCCGGGCAAAACGCATTACAATGCGGCTGTCAGCAATCATGCTTTCAGTGTTGTATTTACGCTGTTGAAAGAGGCGCTGGGCTGATGCCCGGCGCCGTGCGGGTTTACTTTTTGGTGGCAGAATCGGGTTCAGAAATGATGCGGTGACGCTGAGCCTTATGTGACTCACTCATCATTCTGTTCATCACCTCGCTCTCATACTCGGCATACTCACTGCCATAGACAAATTCGTGTCCTGTCATCAGGGCATACCAGGCACGTTTTGCCACTTCTTTCGGATCGTCCTTTTTCATCGAACCTACGGTCGTGCTGGCCTGTCCTGCATTTTTGAAAAAATTGGTCTCCGTTGCCCCAGGCATCAGAAGCGTCATTGATAAACCGCTCCCCATCAGCTCGTTACGTATGGCGTAAAAAAAGGAGTTGACGAAAGCCTTTGACGCCCCGTAAACCGCTTCGAAAGGTATGGGCGCCGAGCCGGAAAGCGACGAAGTGATAAGAACGTGCCCGTTACCCTTCTCTACGAGCCGCGGGATAAATATTTTAGAAAGATGTACCACAGCATCAACGTTGAGCCGGATTAATCTAAGCTCTTTTTCAAGATCGGTACCGTCGATAAACGCGCCGCCGAGCCCCTGACCGGCGTTGATGACCAGTGCATTAGGGGCTAAACCGGCCTCATCCATTCTGACCTGGAGATCTGTTATCTGGTCATACTCACTCAGGTCAGCACTGAACGCGTGTACGTTAACTGAAAAACATTTTTGCAGGTTTTCACCCGCGGCTGAAAGTTTTTTTTCATCCCTGGCGACGATGACAAGATCGTATCCGTTAGCTGCAAATTCTTCAGCAAGTGCAAGGCCGATACCGTTGCTCGCACCAGTTATCAGAGCCAGCTTTTTCTCACTCATATGATTCTCCGGTTAAAGGGGTAACCGGCCCTGTACAGGCCGGTGGCAAAATGAGGGGGCAATTAGCATCACACGCTATCGGTCCAGCGATGCGCAGGACGGTATCCCAGGACGCGCATTGCCTTTTCGCTGCTCAGCACGGATTCATTACCTGCTAATTTTTTACGCTGTTCAACGTCAGGATAGTAACGGTCAAGAAGTTCCTGTGTAGGTGTCCGCATACAGGTGACATCGCTGGTAATAAAGAACTCATCTTTGCCCCTGACATCATATTCAACAGCTTTTTCAATCGCCTGAGCAACGTCCCGAACGTCCACGTAGGTCCACATGTTCCATTGCCTGACGGCAGGTTCGTCCTGCCAGCTTTCAAACTGCGCGTATTCTTCCGGTGCCATAACGTTAGAAAGTCGCAGACAGGTAATGCGTATGTCAGCGTTATTAAGGCAGAACTGACGGGCCATCTCTTCACCCAGCACTTTAGTTAGCGCGTAAATGCTTAATCCGCGGGTAGGGTAGTGCTCATCCACCGGAACATAGGGGGCATCCCACTTGTCGTAAGGCACGCCGGTAGGAACTTCGCTCGACGACCAGATAATATTTTTTATTCCCAGCCGCCTGGATGCCTCAAACACGTTGAAGGTGGCCAGCATATTATTTCTGAACTCGTCAGAATCAGGGATCATTCGGGGATGAGGAATACTGGCAAGATGAACCACGGCATCAAAGGCTGCCGCTTCGGGTCGTGAATAAACGTCCTCCCCCACGGAGGAAAGTGCATCAAGCGTTGCACCAAAATCCTCTAAATCCGCGATCATAGCTGGATGAGCATCGGTGACGGGGTCTTTTTTATCGATGAGAAACAGTTTATAACCCGCTTTCTCAAGCCACTCTACTGTAACCCTGCCAATTTTCCCTGAAGCACCGGTTATGGCTACACGTTTTTTATTTGACATACTTTGTCCTTATGGTTGAGGTGCAAATCAGCCCTAAGTTTTGTCGACAAAAAACAATATGTGATTAGCCAGACTAAAAGCTTCTGTTAATTCAATTCATCAATCCAGGTTTGTTTACAGAACAGGTGAATCCGTGAACTGACAAGGTTGATTACACTGAGGTCTCCATAAGGGAATATCTGCTTATCGCTCAAAGCAGACCTGAAGACCAGCCAGCCTGGCCTCTGCGAGCCAACAGCAGACGTTAAGCGTTAGTTGACGGATCATACTCCCACTGCGATTCGTCACTGTAAATCGTACCATCATCATCCATTACTTGGGCATTAAGGTGTCTTGCAATCCGCAACATCTTTCTATACAGGTAGATACGTTAGCGAATGCTGATAAGCATCATCTGATGCTCAGGCTTATGAACCATGTTTATGTCGTTGATATGATTTTCAGAGCCAACATTACTGGCCAAAAGCACCAATACACCGCGTTAAATACGCCAGAAACCCCGACTGCAGACGAGCTTCTGACAAAGATGTTTGAATGCACTAAATGGTATATTCAACACGTCGGTATAATAATGAACACGTCTGATCTTTCTGAAATCGTTAAATTTCGTTTCGTCGATGGTGGGTATGGTGAAATGAAGGCAGGAGATATGCTTAATCATGTCCTTTTTCACGGTTCATATCATCGCGGCGCGGTGGGCTGGATGCTTTCAGAAACGGGAATAACCCCTCCTAAGGATGTGTTAACCGTTTTCCTGAGGGATCATCACTCGTGATTCAACCTGTGGGTTAACCAGATTTCACGCCGAACCGTTTCTCTTTTAAGGATGCCAGTATGACGAATTTTCATCAACTTACCGCCACCAGCCTGGATGGCCGTCTTATCTCAATGGACGACTATGCGGGTAAGGTGGTTTTGGTCGTGAATACTGCCAGCCAGTGTGGCTTCACGCCGCAATACGCGGGCCTTGAAGCGCTCTACACGAAATACGCCAGTCAAGGGTTAGTGGTGCTTGGCTTTCCCTGTAACCAGTTTGGGAAGCAGGAGCCCGGCGGCGCCGATGAAATCTCGAAGACTTGTTACATTAACTACGGCGTAAGTTTCCCCATGTTCGAGAAAGTTGAGGTAAACGGTGGCGCAGCGCACCCGGTGTTTCGTTATCTGAAAAAGGAATTGCCTGGCGTGCTGGGAGGACGGATCAAATGGAATTTCACGAAGTTCCTGATCGGACGCGATGGGATACCCCTCAAGCGTTTTGCACCGATGACGACGCCCGAGAAAATGGAGGATGCAATTCTTGAGGCACTGGGGAGGTGAGCGCTTTGGTAGTGATTTAGCGTGCATGATGAACGACGACATCGCAGGTTATTATCCTTGCGCCATAAAAAGGTTCATTGGAAGCATCGGGTTGTGTGAAAAATTGGTAGTTGAAACATGACCAGTCAATACAGAAAAATAGATCACTATTTCTGATGCTTAAATGGACTGAGAGGCAAGAAGTGAGCGTGTCTGAAACAATAAAGAAAATTGTTATGGTGGCATTAGTGGTGAACATGGTCGCAGGATGTGCGCCGTTACATCCTTCTGGATGCCATAAGACCACGGCAACGGGCAGTTGCAGCTCAGGACGCTGGGACGATCAGGATGAGTGGGGCGCGCAAGCGCGGGCAATCAGGGCGGCAATAAATGCCAAACTGGATGAGCCGCAAAACTGGAAAGGGAAAAAATGCAGGCTGCATATTGAATTTGCTCAGGATGGCACGCCTTTAAACATATCCACCAGCAACGGCAATAAAGCCTATTGTGAAGCGATAAAATCAGCAGCCCAAAAAGCCAAATTCCCGGCATTCAACAATCCGGAAGTCTACAGAGATTTTCAAAAATCCGGTTTCGATATGCGCGGGTAACATGCTAACCGCCCTTTGTAAGGTAGCGTCACTCTGAGCTAACACTCACTATGTCGGCCCCGGTTTCACATTTACACACAGATACCGGTTCTTCTGATAGCTGTGTGCAACGTGTTCATTCCTGATGTTCAGGGATCCGGGCGATAACCTTTATCTCAAAATCAAATCCCGCCAGCCAGGTAACGCCCACGGCTGTCCAGTTCGGATACGGTGGCTTAGGGAAAAGCGTTTGTTTCACCTGCATAATGGCTGGAAATTGATTCTCCGGATCGGTATGAAAGGTTGTCACATCAACAAGATCGGCAAACGTACATCCTGCAGCGTCAAGCGTGGCCTTGAGATTATCGAAGGCACGCTCTACCTGCATTGCAAAGTCGGGTTCGGGTGTACCGTCTTCCCGGCTACCCACCTGTCCGGAAACAAACAGTAAATCACCAGAGCGGATCGCTGCAGAATAACCGTGCTGCTCATACAGCGCGTGGCGATTTGCAGGGAAAACGGGTTTCGGTTGGTTCATAACGGATCCTTTCTTTGGACAGGGACAGTGGATGCGCGGCATAAATAAATGAATTAAGATACGCGGCGTATGTCAACTTAATCACACATACGCCGCGTATGTCAAACGACTTGCGTGGTGTAGATTGCAAGGAGTTCTTATGGCAGCCAAACGCCGCGCCGAAACGATGGAAGAAACCCGCACTAAATTGATTGCGGCTGCACGTAAAGCCTTTGCCGAAAAAGGGTTTGCCGCAGCCTCGATGGATGATTTAACCGCCAGCGTGGGCCTGACGCGCGGGGCCCTGTATCATAATTTTGGCGATAAAAAGGGGTTACTTGCCGCTGTCGTTACCCAGATTGATTCTGAAATGGCGCAAAGCGCCAAAAGTGCAGCGGCGCATGTGAAGGATGACCAGCAAAAGCTTCTGGCAGAAGGGATAGCCTATATCGAGATGGCGTTGGATGAAGAAGTCCGTCGCATCGTTCTGCTTGATGGTCCGGCTTTTCTTGGGGACCCGGGAAAATGGCCGAGCCAGAATAACTGCCTCGACGCTACGCGTAAGAGCCTTTCCGACCTGATTGAACGCGGCTTAATCGAACCGGTAGATGTTGATGCCACCGCCTGGCTGTTAAACGGTGCCGCACTGAATGCCGCCCAGTGGGTGGCCGCCAGCGAAGATCCGCAGCAGGCATTACCAAAAGCGATTCAGGTTTTTACCCTGCTGGTAAATGGCCTGGTGAAGGGCGTCATACCTCCCGAAGCCACGGCGTAATCGTTAATCCCGTAAGCAAGCCCTCCGGGCTGAGCAGGCGGGTGACGGTTTGCCCCCATGGTTCTGTGCGGTTTGCCACCAGCAACCGATAGCCTTTTTCAGTCAAAATACGGGTAGCCGAGTCCAGGTCCTGAACCTCGTACTCAACCCATCCTTGCGATATCGGGTGCTCAGCGGGCCATTGTTCTTCTCCAAAGCAGGACATTGCCGCCTGTGTAAGCGGCCAGACGGCGAAATGCTTCACGCCTTTCAACTGGCCCACTTCTGCGAGCAGATAATCACTGTTCCCCTCCATCGGCTTAAGCGGAAGGCCGAGTGTATGGATATAAAACGCGGCGCTGGACGCTGTATCCCGTGAAATGGGCCCGAACCCAGCGACAAATAAAACATCAATTTCCGGTAACGCTTGCGGCATATCCCCTCCTGTATGACGTAACACTCACGCTGAATTTATCTTACGACCAGTTGAAATACGACTCTCAATTCTGGCATCGCTTTCACCGTGTCTACACGTTCCCGACGGGTTTAAACTTCAACGCGATGACGATCAGCAGCACCACTCCCGCACTCATCACCAGCCAGGCGCTGGTCAATGAAACCGCACTGTCGCGAACAATCCCCGCGATTAACGGCATCAGCGCGGCAATCATATATCCGCCCCCCTGAACTCTGGAGAGTAACTTCCCGGCCTCAGCGGGCGTGCGGGCGTGATCGAACGTGACGATGAGCGACAGTGGGAAAAGGGCGCCGATCCCTGTGCCAAGCAGCAATGTGGATACTACCGGCGTTGTACCCGGTGCAAAGACCAGACACAGTAATCCTGCCAGCAGTAGCGAGAGCACAGCGATCAGCGGCACACGGCGGTCAGGGCATTTACCAATCAGCGCGGAGACGGCAAACCCGGCGACCACTTCGGTCAATGTCAGCCAGGCCAGCATATAGCCACTGCTGCGTGCGTACCATCCCGCCTGAATATAGAGTGGGGGCAGCCAGGCTAAAACCAGCGTGTAGGCGCCAGTTCCCACACCGAAAAAGAGCAACAGTAGTCCTGTCCGGGAGGAGGAGAGCGTCACGGTTTCGTGTACCGTTTGTTCTTGCTGAGGGCGCTTAACGAGGGCCAGCCACAGTATCAAAGCAAGCAGCGCTAATACGCCTGCCATCGCCAGCGCGGGCTTCAGCGTGAGCCATGAAAACAACGGCTCGGCACTGGCGGCGGCTAATGCCGCGCCGGCCATAATGCCCGTGCTGAAGAGCGACATCACCGTGCTGGCCGTTTGCGTATAGTCCTTTTTTATCAGGGCAGGCATTAACGCCTGGATCACGCCTATGCTGGCCCCACCCAGTAACGCGGTACCCATAAGGCTCGCCAGTGAAGCGCTAAAACCCCGTAATAAACAGGCCGCAAGCAGGATGAAGAGTCCGAACGCGATCCCCCGGACGGCGCCGATCCTGGCTAAAAGCCAGGGGCCGCATAAGGCGGCCAGGCCCATCATCGCGACCGGCAGGGTGGTCAGCAGGCTGAATTCCGTGGCCGACAGCCCAACTTCATGCTGCAGCACGGAGAACAAGGGGCCGACAGAAGCCAGGACAGGGCGCAGGTTCAACCCGACGATAAAAGCAATAACGGCGAAGAGTAAAGGTGACGTGCGTTTCAACGTGGAATCCTTTTCGATTGTGTACGGCCAGGGCAAAATGCCACAAGCATTTATCTTAACGTTAAGATAAAATCCTTTTTTGTGTAAGATGTAGCGCACAACACGATAAATAACCACTCAACACGGGGGGAAAATGAAAGACCATGTAGATTTTGTTGTCGACCAGTGGAGTCGTGCCATGCCTGAGCTGGACGTCTCGTCGATGAAAATTTTTGGACGAATGCTCAGGCTGATAAAGCATCTGGCAAAAGCGCGCGCGCAGGCCATGGCGCAGTTTGGTTTTCGCGAGGGGGAGTTTGACGTCCTCGCCACGCTGCGTCGCGCCGGTGAGCCGTACTGCCTTTCGCCCACGCAGCTGTACAAAGCGTTGCTGATTACGTCCGGGGCGATGACGAACCGGCTCAGCCATCTTGAACAGCAGGGGCTTATCAGGCGAATCGCCGACCCGAAGGATAAGCGCAGCACGCTCGTGAGCCTGACGTCCAGCGGGAAGGATCATATTGAACAGGCGTTGCTCGTTCACACGGAAACGCAAAATGCAGTATTGAGACATTTATCTGGTATGCAACATGCGCAGCTTGAATCCCTGCTCAGGGAATTACTGCTGACGTTTCCGACTGAGGAACGGGGTGAATAGTCCCCGGGTGCCGATAAAAAAGCTACATGATTCAACCTCATCGAAAGGGAAAATATGTCATTACCGCCACTGTACGCGCTACGCGCGTTTGAAGTCGCCGCGCGGCTGAACTCCTTCAGCAAAGCCGCTGAAACCCTGAATATCACGCCGGGAGCGGTCAGCAGGCATGTTAGGACGCTTGAACTGTGGTTTGACTGCGAGCTTTTCAAACGGCAGGGGCCGAGAGTGGAGGTCAATGAAGCCGGACGTATTCTGGCCGGACAGCTTGGCGAAAGCTTCTCGAATATGGAGTGGGCATGCCGGGCATTCAAAAGTGAAAATCACCTTCTGCGCCTTAAAGCTCCCAGCACCCTTACGATGAGATGGCTCCTGAATGTGCTTAAATCTTTCCGCGAAAACCATGCGAAGCCTAAAATCGAAATCGCCAGCGTCTGGATGGACTTCGATACCGTTGACTTCAGCCGTGAGCCATACGATTGCGCGATCCTCCTCGGTAATGGCTATTTCGGCGAGTCAACAGAAAGCCGGCTGCTCTTCAGTGAATGGCTCATTCCGGTTTGTCCCCCGTCTTTGCTTGAATCTGCCCGGCACCAGCTTGCTCAGTGCGATCTTATTCATCCCTCACCGGACAGACGGGACTGGAAACGCTGGTTGAAAAGGACAGGGTTATTCCCCGGGCTCGACATGAGCGGCGGGCTTGTGTTCGACACCCTGGAGCAGGGCAGCCTTGCGGCCATGCACGGTCACGGTGTGGCGATGGCTGACCTTCGACTCACGCTGGACGCACTAAAAAGTGGCCTGCTCGCACTGCCCTTCAGGGAAGCGATAGCAACCGGGGATGGCTACTATCTTGTCTGGCCGAAAAATTCGCTCAGAAGACAGAGTATTGAACGTTTGCTGGCGTGGCTTAACCTTAACGCGCCTGTGGTGCCTTCTTTGAATATCGTCTGTCTTGATTACGATGATAATCAGGTTTAATAAATAGCGGAATATTAATTGTGGGGTATTCCGCATCCTGAACGTATTTATGCGTAGGGAATATTCGCCATCTTTTTATATCTTTCCGGCAGGGCGCTGTTCAGGCTAAGTAATTTATCCAGAATATAAAGCGCAGGCGTCCCCTTTGCGCGCTCTGCGTCGATCAGCGCCGTGCGTAACAGATTGGCAGCCGAGGTCATGTCACGGAAATACTCCTCCGATTCACGCGTTTGATCTTCGCCCGACGCGGCGTAACGCACCTTTGGCCACTCCGCAAAGTCAAGCAGCGGAAGGATCCCATCTTCTTTTGGTAAATGCGCTGAGAGCAACTCTTCGGCGTTACCCGGATTGCTTTGGGCGAAAGCCAAAAGATGCAGTCGATGGATGAAAGGCGATAGCGCTTCTGAGCTTTCCTTTTCTGCTGAAAGTAACGTTATCAACTCATGCAAATTTGCATTGAGGCTATATTTATGAGGCGAGATAATATTCAATACAGGGAATAAAGCATCGAGTGTCATAGCTGCTCCATACAGGCTTAATATTATTTATTTTTTCTATCCCAGGGATGAATGGATGGTATTGCAGGGCTATCGCTTTTGAAAAACGATAAATAGTGGGAATAAATGTGAGTTTTACTCAACGTTGCGCTTTGGAGTGCGATCACGCACATCCTCACGCTGCAGCGTTTTGTTTCACAAACGCCATCGCTCATCGACCGTCCAGAATGGTATAACGTCGTGCGGCTAAAGGGTGGCCGCCCGCTGACTCCATTCACAAAGGTGTATATGAAACAAATTACGTTCAGTGACCTGCAGCAACAAAGCGAGCAGGCTGCCAATTCTCCTCGCTTACGCGCGCACCGCAATTTACATCCCGAACTGAGCGACCCGGTACAACGCCTGGCTATCGCGATGGAGCCAGGTACCTATGTTCGCCCTCATCGCCACCCGCACACGTTTGAACTGCTGACGGCTCTGAGCGGTCGCTTTCTGGTGTTGAATTTTGATGACAGCGGTAACGTGACCCAGCGCGTGGTGTTAGGTGAAGACTGCAAAGTGCTGGAGATGGATGCCGGTACCTGGCATGCCGTGCTGTCGCTGGATAAAGGCGGCGTCATTTTTGAGGTGAAACACGGCGGCTATCAGCCTGTTCCGGAGCACGATACCGCTCCATGGTCACCGGCTGAGAACGCGCCCGGTAGTGCGGAGCTGATGAAATGGTACGCTCAGGCACAGGTGGGTGATGGAGGTTTTACCCTGTAATTTTCTCTACTTTTCCCGACGCGCGGAAAGGCGCGCCGGGATAGAGAGAGACGCTCCCGCCAACTCAACTGACCGTATTAAAATGCCAGTCGCCGGCAGTCGACAGCATCACGAACGGGCCGGCCAGCGTGCTGTTGTGATGCGCAATGATGTCAGTGGCGGGTAAATGTGCGTTATCCATTGTGGTATGCGCATCTGAAATCAATATCGTCCTGAAGCCCAGCTCCGGCGCGGCCCGGCAGGTGGTGTCGACACAAAATTCTGTTTTCATCCCGGCAATGACCAGCTGTTTGATGCCTCTCTGATTAAGTTCACGCAGCAATTCGGTATCCCGAAAACAGCTGGGATGGCGCTTGGTGAAAACAACATCCTGCTCCTTCACGTCCAGCTCGGGTATCAGCTGCGTCAACGGCCCCTGCGCTGAAAAGGGCGAGTCGTCTGGTCCAACATGGCGGGCAAAAAAGACGGGTACCTGAGCGTGGCGCGCGTTGGCTATTAACAAACGGATATTTGCCAGAACGGCATCGGCGGAATAGGGTGAGACCGGGCCCCGGAAGAGGCCCTGCTGCATGTCGATAATTAAGAGAGCATTGTCAGAAATCATTTTCTTTCTCCATTCAGAGGGCGGTGAACGGAGAGGTATTTCCCCGTCCAGTTAGGCGGGGATTGAGGTTCTGTTTGTCAGTCGTTTGCTACAGATACGCTCATGCCGCCGAAGGTGCCGGTGGTGGTGAGGGTGGTTGTTGGCTGAACTGACTGATACATGGAATGACCTTTGTTTATTCATTACGCTATATGCGGAATTATCACGTTAGTTATAGCGTTGATTAACTCATTGCTTCAAGACACCAACTTGAGTAGGGGTACGATGCAGCGGCAGGAAGCTGTCAGCAAAGGCTCGTAACCTGCTGTGCACGCCTTTGCTGACTGAATAGCCGGGATTATTTAAGGCCCTCTAGTCCCTTCAGGAACTCCTCCACCTGCTCAGGCATCGCCGTGTCTGCCTGGTAAAGAATATCGAGTTTGACGTTCTTCAAACCGCAGAAGCCGAAAATGCCCTCGACTATTTGAGTCTGAATCGCCGTCGAATAACCATGTTTATCGAAACCGTTAAGATCGCTGCCAGCAGTCGCAATAAGGCGAACGGGAACGTCGCGCAAATTGCCCACAATCCGGCCGTCTTCTGCCACTTTATACGCCCAGTTCAGGGTTAATACGCGATCGAACCAGCCTTTCAACAGGCCGGGAACGGACCACCAGTACACCGGGAAAACGAATACCAGCATATCCGCCCGCTCGACCCGCTGCTGCTCGCGCAGAATATCTTCAGAAAGGGCGCTCGGATCGCCGTGGTACAAATCAAGATCGGCGCGGGACATGGCCGGATTAAACCCTTCGGCATGCAGATCGGCCATCTCCACCTGCGTACCCTGTTCACGCAGTTTCCCGGCAATGCGGGCGGCCAGCGCATGGGATAACGAATTGTCGACAGGGTGAGCCGTCACGATCAGTGCATTATTAATGGCATGTGTAGCAGACATAGCGACCTCGAATGGGTGAGAATTGACGTTTATATTACTATTGGTAACTTAGCTGTCAATCCGCACCCAACGATCATTTTGTGCTATTCACGTAGGTCTCCAGCACCCCGGTGATGGCGCCGCTGAGGGTATCTTCCGCAACATTTCGGGCGAGCACGCCGTTACACGCGGCGGTGCTGAGCGCGTCCGCCGCACCAATGATGGCCGTCAATACCGCTTCTCCCTGAACGCCTTTCAGGACGACAAAAGGGGAAAGCGCGGTACGCAGGCAGTCGGCGCATTCGGCAACGCACGCCTCACGAAACGACTGCAACGCGCGAGAGCTGGACAGCGCCGCGGCGATGGGCCCGGTTTCGGGCCCGGCGGTCATGGCGCAATCAATATAGGCGGCGCTGAAAAAGCGGATCGTCTTGTCCAGCGTTTTGCTGTCTACCGCCAGCGTCTCACGGAATTTCGCCAACTGCCGATCGCTATAATCCTGATACAAGGCCATCAGCAACCCTTCACGATCGCCAAAATGGTCGTAGGGGATAGGCTTGGTCACGTTGGCCCGCTCCGCCAGGTAACCCAACGTCAGTGCCTCCGTGCCTTGCTGGCGGACAATTCCGCGCGCCACTTCCAGCAGCTGTACGCGGCGATCCTCTTTTCTTAAGCGCTTAACAACCATGCTTTCCTCGGAACAGTTATCTACTTAGGGTAGTTTACACGTTTTCTGCCGGGGACTGCACGCGCTGTTCCGCAGGGCGGATCCGGAACCAGATCGCATACATCGCAGGCAGGAACACCAGCGTAATGGCCGTACCGCCTAAGGTTCCGCCAATCAACGTGTAAGCCAGGGTTCCCCAGAATACCGAATGCGTCAGAGGAATAAACGCCAGCACGGCGGCAAGTGCCGTCAGCAGTACGGGCCGGGCTCGCTGAACCGTCGCCTCGACCACCGCGTGGAACGGATCGAGACCGTCCTTCTGGTTATGATCGATTTGCCCAATCAGGATCAGCGTATTGCGCATAAGAATGCCTGAAAGGGCGATCAACCCCACCAGCGCGTTGATGCCAAACGGCTGATTGAAAATCAACAGGGTCGGCACCACGCCAATCAGCCCCAGCGGCGCGGTAAGGAACACCATCACCATCGCCGAGAGCGAACGCACCTGCAGAATGATGATCAGCAGCGTCAGCGCAATCATTATCGGGAACAGCGGAATCATTGCCTGCGTGGCTTTGCCCGATTCCTCAATCGAACCGGCCATCTCAATGCGGTATCCGGCCGGCAATGTATCTACAATCGGCTGGAGCTGTTTCATGATGGCGACCGATACATCCGGTGGCTGAAGATTGTCGGCGATATCACCCCGCACGGTAATGGTCGGAGTGCGGTCGCGGCGGCGCAAAATCGGGTCTTCCATACCGATCTCAATCTTGCCAATTTGAGACAGCGGAACGCGCTGCCCCGCATTGCCGACGAGGGTAAAACCCTCAATTTTTGCCGGGTCGAGACGGATATCCCCCGCGGCACGCCCCATGACCTCTACCGAGCGAATATCTTCCCGCACGGCGGTAATTGGCACGCCTGAGAGCAAGAACTGAAGCTGCTCAGCCACGGCACTGGACGTTAATCCGGTGGCCTGCAGACGGTTTTGATCGAGGGTGAAATGCATTACCGGAACGCGTGATCCCCAGTCGGTATTGACGGTACGCATCATTGGGCTTGCCTGTAGCACGCCTTTCACCTTGTCTGCAATATCGCGTAAAGTACCGACATCCGGCCCCGAAACGCGCCAGGCAACCGGGAAGGGCGAGTACGGGCCAAAGACCAGCTGCGTCACCCGCACGCGGGCGTCAGGCGCAAGGCCGCTGGCGACAGCCTCCCTGAGCCTGAACTTGAGCGCTTCGCGTGACGTCTCGCTGTCCGTCAGGATCACGATTTTTGCAAAAGACGGGTCAGGTAATTCGGGGGCCATCGCCAGGTAAAAGCGGGGCGATCCCTGGCCAATATAGGCCGTCACGATGTTGGCCTCAGGCTGCTGGCTCAACCATGCTTCTATTTTTGCGGTTGCGGCACGGGTCTGTTCGATTGAGGTGCCATAGGGCATCTGCACTTCAACCAGCACTTCCGGGCGATCGGATGTCGGGAAAAATTGTTTTTTTACCAGTCCCATGCCGAATATGGCGAGGATGAAAATAGCGACCACGGCACCGGCCACCCGCCATTTTCCGGCGATAACGCGGCTCAGCATCCCGCGAAAACGGTTATAACGCGGCGTGTCATAGATGGCGGCATGGCCTCCTTCCACTTTGGGAATGGCCGGGAGGATCTTCACCCCAAGATAGGGGGTAAACACCACGGCGACAAACCACGATGCAATCAGGGCGAGGCCGACAATCCAGAACATATTGCTGGTGTATTCCCCGGCGGTTGACTGGGCAAAACCGTTTGGCATAAAGCCAATTGCCGTCACCAGCGTACCCGCCAGCATTGGCGCGGCGGTATGGCTCCAGGCGTAGGCGGAGGCTTTGATCCGGTCGTAACCTTCCTCCATTTTGACCACCATCATTTCGATGGCGATAATGGCATCATCAACCAGTAAGCCGAGGGCAAGGATCAGGGAGCCCAGCGTGACGCGGTCAAAGTTTATCCCCGCGGCTTCCATCACCACGAAGACCACCGCCAGCGTCAACGGTACCGCCGCTGCAACCACCACCCCCACGCGCCAGCCCATGCTGACAAAACAGACCACCATCACCACCAGCAGGGCGACGAAGAATTTGATCATAAACTCATCCACCGCCGAGCTGATGTTCACTGACTGGTCGGTGACTTTGCTCAGGGTCATGCCCAGCGGCAGACGCGCGTTTATTTTTGCCGTTTCGGCATCCAGCGCTTTACCCAGTGCCAGACCATTCCAGCCCTCACGCATGACGATACCCAGCAGAAGGGCGGGTTCATGCTGGTTACGTATCAGCATCGTAGGGGGATCTTCATAGCCCCGTTCAACCGTCGCCACATCGGACAGCCTGAGCGTTTTGCCCTGAGCTACAACGGGTGTATCGCGGATCTTCTGCAACTCATCAAACGCGCCGTCGAGGCGGATAAATATCTGGGCGCCCCGGGTCTCAATAGAGCCCGCTGCTTTTAACGCGTTCTGATTGTTAAGGGTGTTGAAAATATCCTGCGGCGAGAGACCCATCGTGGCCAGTCGGTCATGAGAAAAAGCGATGTATATCCGCTCCGCCTGTTCGCCGATAATGTTCACTTTCTTCACGCCGGGTACGTGCAAAAGTTGCTGGCGCATAGCTTCTGCATCACGTACCAGCTGCCGCTGGGGTTCACCTTTCGCTTTCAGGGCAAAAAGGGCAAAGGTGACATCGGCAAATTCGTCATTGATCATCGGGCCGATCGTCCCGGCAGGGAGATTCAGGGATTCGTCTCCCAGCTTTTTCCGCGCCTGATAGAACTCCTCTTGCACTTCTGCGGGGGGCGTTTTGTCTTGCAACGATAAGGTGATAAACGCCATGCCGGGGCGGGTATAAGTTTCCGTCCGGTCATACCATTTGAGCTCCTGCAGGCGTTTTTCCAGCGGTTCGGCGACCTGATCCTGCATCTCCTGCGCGGTTGCGCCGGGCCAGACGGATATCACCGTCATTTGCTTCACCGTAAAAGGGGGATCTTCCGCGCGGCCAAGCCCAAAAAAGGCGTAGATACCGGCAATCGTCACAAGGACGATCAGAAACAGGGTGATGGAGCGCTCGCGCACGGCAAGCGCTGACAGGTTGAAGCGACTTCCGCTCATGGCGTGTTCTCCGCCAGCGCGGCATTGCGTTGTTCTGCAAGCCTGACGATTTCACCCTCGTGCAAAAGGTGTGCGCCCAGCGCCACAATCTTCTCGCCTGGCTTCACGCTGCCCGTGACCTGCGCGGCATCTTCACCCACGCTCAGCACCTTCACCGGCGTCCAGGTAACCTTTGCCGGCCTGGCGGAAATGCGCCAGACACCGGGGCCTTTGCCAGCATCGTAGAGTGAGGCGAGCGGAACCTGCATGACCTGACGTTCCGCTTTTGGGTCCTGAACGTTCAGCGTGACGGTTGCCCCCAGCGGCGCGTTTGCCAGGTCACCATTCAGCACGTAGCGGGCTTCATAGGTGCGGGTTGTGGCATCGGCTGAATCAGACAGCAGGCGCAGCGTTGCGCTGACCGGGTGTTTTTCATTGCCATAAAGTGTGGCCAGTGCAGGGCTGCCAACGGCAGGGCGCAGGGTCTCCGGGAACTGCACGAGCGCTTCACGTTGTCCCGCCCTGGCGAGTCGGATCACCACTTGCCCGGCACTCACCACCTGACCCGGCTCGGCGAGGGTTTCCATCACTACCCCGTCTGAATCCGCCAGCAGTACGGCATAGCCCGTTGCGTTTTGCGCCACGTTAGCCTGCGCCCGGGCTGCGCTGAGTTCCGCTCTGGCGGAATCGGCGGCGGCTTTGATCTGATCATACTCCGAGGCGGACACGGCGCCGGACGCCACAAGACCGCGATAACGTGCCTCATCGCTGGACGCTTTTCTCGCACGCGCCTGGGCAGCATCCACCGTGCGCTGCTGTGCCTGGGCCTGTAATTTCAGGTCAGCCGGATCGAGGCGCAGTAACGGCTGACCCAGTCTGACGGTTTGCCCGGTATCGACGAGTCGCTCAAGGATTTTCCCCTGAACCCTGAAACCCAAATCACTTTGCGTTCTCGCCACCACCACGCCGGTAAAGGCGTGAGCAGTATTGTTCGCAAGCTCGATGGCGGCGGATCTGACAAGAGGTGGCTTTGTGCGCGGATCGTCACTCGCAGAATTATCGCCGCACGCCACGAGGACAAACGGCAGAAGGCTAACGGCAAGGCGGGCTGTATTGAGCCTGAGCATGGGAAACCCTTATAGAAGTAACAGGACAGTTTCCGCATTCTCAGTCTAGTGACCAATAAAGTCAATGGTCACCAATCAGGGGGCCAGGCTTCTTAATACCAGCGAAGAGAGAAGCACCGCCGCAGTGGGGGCCGTTTCGAGGTTATATTGCAGCTGTATGGGATTGATATAAGGGCACATCACCATGTGGATAGCCTGCGTGACCTCATCCAGCGGCGTTTTTCTTTCGAATTCACCCGCCTGCCTGCCTTCAATAATGATGCTCTCAATCAGCTTCATCAGGCCGTCTGTATATCTTTCAGTAGACGGCCATTTGTCCCGAGCGGCGACGGCGGCAATGTCGTAAAGCTTCCGATCGTGGAAAAACAGCTCGCTTCCGGCCTCGGTAAGCGCTTTGAAAAGACGGCGTAATTTTTCGCTGGCTGACGGCGCATCCTCGATGGCAGAAAGCACCGCCGCCATGATCAGCTCCAGGCGGTTAGCGCAGATCACTTCGCCAATAGCCTGTTTGGAATCGAAAAACTTATAAATGTAGGACTTAGAAAAACCGATGGATTTCGCCAGTTCGGCGACGGTGGTTTTTTCATAGCCGTAATGCCCGAAGTGCTCAAAAGCCGCTTCGACGATTTGCTCTCTGACAGAATGGTCAAGTGGACCACGTATTGATGGGGCGTTCATATTTTTAGTCATTATTTAAGCTTAGCGTGACAGGCCAGGATTGACAACGAGTGACCATATCGTAATTTGGTTACTGTTGTTTCCTCATGAGTTCAAACGGGAAAACCCACCCGGTGGGGTAAGTGTATCACTGTTTTTCGCGCATTAAGGCATCTATCTGTCAGCGTTTCAGGGCAATCCTTTGCACTGAAATGACACGGTTTTGCTTAAGTCGATCGTGGACGCAATATTTTTTCAGCGATGAGTAACAGACGCTTACGCGTGACAAACCGGTATAACTGCCCCAGAAGCCAGTTACTGCATCCGGTGATCAGGTAGTTACGGTTGGTATCGACCGCCTTCAACGCCAGCGTAACCACCTTATCCGCTGGCATCCTTTTACCCACCGAGGCTTCTTCCGCATTCACCACATCAAAAAAAGCCGTATCCGTTGCCCCAGGGCAAAGCGCCAACACGCGAATGCCCTTTGCACGGTACTCTCCCCATAGCGCATTTGAAAAGGAGAGCAGGAAGGCTTTGGTCGCGCCATAAATTGCCATATAGGGGTCCGGTTGTATCGCGGCCGTTGAGGCCACATTAATTACCACCCCGGCACCTTTGCGGAGCATTTCCGGTAGCATAGCGTGAGTCAGTGCCACGGGGGCCACGCAGTTCACGTATATCTCATCACGTTGCCTGTCGATCGACTGCGCTTCGAAGGGGCCATAGGTGGCGAACCCGGCGCAGTTAATCAGAATGTCGGGGAAGCGCCTCAGGATCCCCAGCCGTTCCGCGATGCGGGGAACGGCATCTGATTCCACTAAGTCCTGCACGATAATAGTGATTGATACGCCATGCTTTTTGGCCAGCTCTGTGGCAAGCGTCTGTAGCTTTGGCTCCGAGCGGGCAACCAGGATCAACGACACGCCGCGGGCAGCGAGTTGCCTGGCGAAATCACGACCTATTCCCGACGATGCCCCGGTAATCAACGCTATTTTTCCCGAATAATTAAAAATATTCATACCTCAAATCCCGTTTCCCTGATATGTGTATCTCAGGATAAACCGTGCACTTTAGTACACGGTCAAGCGTGATTTTGAAAAGGGGAGGACAACGCGATGCGCATTGGCGAACTGTGTGTGAAAACGGGCTTATCGAAAGAGACGGTCCGTTACTACGAAAGGCAAGGGTTGCTGGAGAAAATCCCGCAACCGAATCGCAGCAATAACTACAAAGTCTACTCCGCCGTCGATTTACAGCGTTTGAAAATGATCAAGCATGCCAAAATGCTGGGCTTTACCCTGGCCGAAATTTCGGATGTTTTAGCTGTCTGGGTCGACGATAAATTTACCGCTGAGCAAAAACAAAGCGCGCTGCGCCGCAAGTTGCAACAGCTGGAAGAGAAGGAAGCCGCATTAACTGAACTCAGATCCAGGCTGGTCAACGCCCTGGAAAAGGTGGGTCAGCCTTGTGTCGATGAATTTTAAGCGGGTCTAACCAACATTCACGCTACCGTTTTTTTAGCCAGTCGAGAAAAAACTGGCTAAACGCCGTGACCTGAAGCGGCTGCAGTTTACGCTGCGGGTAAACAAACTGTAGCCCGACATCTTTGCGGTCGTATCGGCTAAAACCGGTAAAACTGTCAGCAAACAGGACGGTGAGTCTTCCGGCCTCAACATCGTCCTTCACATCCCACCAGGATTTCCCCGCAATGCCAGCGCCGCTGAGCGCCCACTGACGAAGCAATGCCCCGTCGTCGCACACCATGGCTGGCTCTACGCGAACGACACTTTCCTCGCCATCTTTTTCAAAGCGCCATTCGTTCATCACCACGCCCTGAGACTCAAGCGCCAGGCACCGGTGATGGGCTAACTCCGTAAATGTGGCGGGGACGCCGCGGTTGCTAAGATACGCCGCAGAGGCCACCAGCACCCGATGATTTGGGCGGATGTTTCTGACGACCAGGCTGCTGTCCGGCAGGTTACCGAAACGCACGCTCATATCCAGCCGGTTAGCGACCAGATCTTCAACATGTTCTCTTAACGCGATGAAAAATTTCACGTCAGGATGGTGTCGGGAAAATTCCACCACGGCGGGGCTAAGATACTGTCTGCCAAAATCCGAGGGGGCAGAAAGGCGAATATTGCCGCTGAGGACGCCCTCTTTTTGCGTCAGGAGCGACTCGGCATGGCGCATCTCTTCCAGCACGCGCAGCGCGGCATGATAAAACTCTTCTCCGGCACGGGTCAGCGTGATGGATCGCGTTGAACGGTGAAACAGGCGAGTCTGGTAACGTTCTTCAATCGCCTTCAGTCTGGCCGTCATGGTCGCAGGAGAGAGCGACAGCCGTCGTCCGGCGGCGGAAAGACCACCAGCCTCGGCCACTTCAACCAGCAATGCCATATCTTCAAGCTTGCCCATTATTCATATTTTCCGAAAAGTGCATCAGTTTTCAGTGTAATTATCAAAATGCAATACCGCCTGTAAAGTGATTTCATCCAAACGATAAGGGATGAAAACATGAACCGTTCCTCACTTTTTGACCGTTACCGGTTGGGTCAGCAGGACCTGAAAAATCGTATCGTTATGGCGCCAATGACCCGAGCGCGTTCCCTTCAACCAGGCAATATTCCCTCGTCGCTGATGGCGGAATACTACCGGCAGCGGGCCTGCGCGGGATTAATCATCACCGAAGCCACCCAGATCTCCCCGCAGGGCCAGGGATACTCCTGGACTCCCGGCATCCATTCGCCGGAGCAGGTTTCAGGATGGCAACTCACGACGGGGGCCGTGCATCAGGCGGGCGGGGTGATTTTTTCTCAGCTCTGGCACGTCGGGCGAATGTCGCACGCCAGTTTTCATCAGGATGGTCTGCCCGTGGCCCCGTCAGCGCTGGCACCGGACGCGAAAGTGTGGGTGGTGAACGAAAAGGGCGAAGGCCAAATGGTTGACTGCCCGCAGCCAAGAACGCTGACGCGCAAAGACATTCACGGCATCATCGCGGACTATCGCCAGGCGGCACTGAATGCCGTCCAGGCCGGCTTTGATGGCGTGGAAGTTCACGGCGGAAACGGCTATTTGATTGACCAGTTCCTGCGTCAAACCTCCAATAAACGCACGGACGAGTATGGCGGCACGCTTGCTAACCGGATCCGCTTTGCCCAGGAGGTCTTGAACGCGATTGCGGAGGCCATTGGGCCCGAGCGTACGGGCATCCGCCTTTCGCCGTTTATTACCCAGCGGGGGATGAATGACCCGCAGGTGATCGATGGCATCCTCGCTCTGGCGGCCTGGTGCGAACAACACGGGATAGCATTCATCCACCTGGCGGAAGCCGACTGGGACGACGCGCCGCAGGTACCCGACACTTTCCGTCAATCCCTGCGCGAGACGTTTAGCGGAACCCTTATCGTCGCGGGCAACTATGATCTTAACAAAGCCGAACAAATACTTACGGCTGGCTATGCCGATTTGATTGCCTTCGGACGGCCATTTATTGCCAACCCGGATTTACCCCACCGGCTGGCGCACAAGTTGCCGCTGGCCCAGGTGCGCGATCCCGCCACGCTGTTTGGTGGCAGTGCGACGGGATATACCGATTATCCCACCTTGCCGTTATCCTGATAAATGATTGAGAGAAAATGATGAACTATTCAACCTCTTTTCGTTCTGTTTTATTGCCGCTTATTATTATCGGTCTGTCGGGCGCCGCTTATTCGGCGCAGGAGGAGTGGGTGAAACCACAGCAGCTGATTGTCGATAAAAGCCTGCCGCAGGCGCAATTAGCCGCGAATGAGGTTGCAGCCAGAAAATATGCAACGTTCTGGAATACGGGGACGCCGTCTCTGGCGCGTGAAGCGCTTGCGGTTAACTTTATTGATAAAACGCCGCCGGAAGGGCGTAAACAGGGACCCGAGGGCGCTATTTTAGCCTCCCGGGCATTTCGTACTGCCGTACCTGATTTACGCTGTGACGTTGAGCAGATGATTATTTCCGGTAATCGTGTGGTCTCCCATTTACATTTTCACGGCACGTTTACCGGAACATTTGGCGAGCTGAAAGGAAAGGGGCAGAAAATAGATTTTATCGCCACGGATATCTATGAAATTAATGACGGTAAAATTGTGGCTAACTGGCATATTGAGGACAACCTGACGCTGATGAAACAGCTGGGCGCACTGTAAATTCATCACTCCGGGGGCGCCCCGGAGTGATGCGAAAATCCTATAACCCCAGATCGCTCAGCGAGGGGTGATCGTCCGGGCGTCTGCCCTGCGGCCAGTGGAACAGTCGCTCAGATTCTTTTATTGGCATATCGTTCACGCAGGCAAAACGACGCTTCATCAACCCGTCCGCTTCAAACTCCCAGTTTTCATTGCCGTAGGAACGGTACCAGTTGCCGGAATCATCATGCCATTCATAAGCATAGCGCACCGCGATCCGGTTATCCGTAAATGCCCAGAGCTCCTTAATCAGGCGGTAACCCAGCTCTTTTTTCCACTTCCGTTCCAGAAACGCCTGCGCTTCTTCACGGTTGGTGGCGAATTCTGCGCGGTTGCGCCATTGGGTATCCAGCGAATAGGCCAGCGCGACTTTTGCCGGGTCGCGACTGTTCCAGCCGTCTTCGGCGAGTCTGACTTTTTCGATGGCGCTTTCACGGGTGAAGGGCGGTAAAGGAGGGCGTGTATTCATGGCGATTACCTCAGTGTGATATTATGTAGACAGATCTGTCTGCTTGCGTTAATCTATGCCTGAAAAATAACGTTGTCAACATCCCTTTTTGAGGCTGCCGAAAAATGAAAACAGAACCCGCAAGCAACGAGACAAAAATCAGCGTCAGGGATAAAATATTACGTACCGCTCACGACCTCTTTTATTCCACGGGCTTCAAGGCAACGGGCGTGGATACGTTGATTAAAGAGGCGAAAGTGACCAAGGTAACTTTCTATCGCCACTTTCCGAGTAAAAGTTTATTGATTCTCGCCTATTTGCACTATCGACATGAAATATGGATGAACTGGTTTGAAGCCTCATTGCGGCGTAATCTCAACGCAGGTCAGACATCGTCAGAGGCATTATCTGCCACGCTTTACGAATGGTTTGTTTCACCCGAGTTTCACGGCTGCGCGTTTATTAACGCCAGTACAGAGGCGAAGTCTGAAGATATTGAAAGTGAAATAAAGGCGATATGCCGTGACCATAAATCAGAAACCAGGAAAATCATTTTGCTGCTGACGGGGATAACTGATGAGCAGATCGTCAATCAAATAATGTTGCTCATTGACGGTGCCATTATTCATGCGCAAATGGGCATGGATACCGATGCAGTAATAAGCCCGTTAAAAGCGGGTATCCGATTGCTGACAACGCGGATGTTGTGAGTGCCGCCCGGCGGCGCTACGCTTGCACGGGCCTACAAACGGCTCAGAATGGTAGGCCGGGTAAGCACAGCGCCACCCGGCAGGAAGGGGCGGGTTTTGGCATCAATGGTCCTTCACATCCCGCTGCGCCAGAGACAGCGCGCTGGCGCTGGCGGGATCGAACAGTGAGAGGCTCTCTATCTGATTGAGTAAAATCACCTTTCGGAATGACATAGCGCTGCGGGGTTCGGAGTCGAGCGTAATGTCATGCTCCGCATACCACTTGCTGTAATTATTCTCGATGCGCAAATTCATTGTCTTCTCGTCTCTGTACCCGCTTAACATCGGTATCAGCACAATATTGGCCGTGTTTTCGTATTCCAGCGTCGCGGTGTGGATCATGCCGATATATATCCGCCGCGACCGAAGCGTCACCTGCGCCAGCTCGCCTTGCTCCATACACTGATAGAGCAGTTGTTCAATACCGCTCGACTGGGCAAGCCGTTTGTAGAGCTTTTTCCGGCTTTCACCGTCCAGCCTGGCGCTGCCTGCCCAGTTGGAGCGATAGAGGCAAAACAGGATGGCAAACGCCAGCATCACTACCACTGGCGCCTGAATGCCTAAAAAACTCCAGTTCATAAAGTCGATTTGCCAGTCGGTATATTTCGGTGAGGCAAAGTGAAAGGCGTTATTGGCGGCAGAAAGGGCGAGAAGCAGGAGCCAAAGCAGTCCCGTGGCAACCACGCCCTGCAGCACGAAAATACAGCCATAAAGCGCAACAAGGAAATAGACGTCCCAACCGAAAGAGCGCTTGATTTTAAAGCGCGTCGACAGATCGCGACTGGTGTACCAGTACCCGCACACCATCAGCACCATAAATATCGCCGTTCCCATATCAGGCCCTCTTCAGCGCGTTGACGTGCCGCAGAAAATCCTGCCGTACCTCATTGCTTTTGTAGTTCACCGATGCATTCCCGTCCTGGTCGATGATGATGCGGTCACCATCCTCCACGGCTTCGATGATCTCCTGCTGACTCATCACCTGCAGCAAGGATTCAGGGCTTGAGAAAAGAGAAAGAAAAACGCGTTTCATGTCGGGCATCCTGATGAATTTAAAAGGATAAGCCTGGAAGAGGATGGGGGAATTTGCCTTAAGGTTAAACTGAAAAAACAATGCCTGGTGGCGGCTATGCTTTATCCAGTCTACAAAATCTACTGTTTTGGGTGACAATCAACTTATTGATAAATAGGCAAAATAAAAAATATAGTTGCACAAACTTGGACAAATAACGTTAATTGTGTAAGTTTTAATTATGCGATTACGCCACGTTGTTTACAGCCAGGATGTGACCCATGAGCACTTTGCCCTCTGTCGTGAGTCGGTTTGTTGAGTACTACAGCGCACTGGATAGCCAGCCGCCCTCCGCACTGGTCGGGCTTTATCATTCGGATGCCACGCTAATCGATCCGTTCGGCGAGCACGACGGTATCTTTGCGCTTCAGCGCTATTTCACCCATCTGCTGGCGAATGTCGAAAACTGCCGTTTTACCATCGATCCACCGCTGTGCAGTGAAAACCGCTTTGTTGTGACCTGGGTGATGCACTGGTCGCACCCGCGCATCGCCGGAGGGGACCCGCTCGAACTGCCGGGCTGTTCGGTGGTGGACACGGAAAAGGGGCTTATCACGCGTCAGCGTGACTACTACGATGCGGGAGAGATGATCTACGAACATCTTCCGCTGCTGGGCTGGGCGGTACGCGGCGTGAAGCGGAGGGTGAAATCATGAAAACGGTACTGATCACCGGCGCAAGCTCGGGTATTGGCGCCGGGCTGGCGACCTCCTTCGCCGCGGAGGGCTACCACGTGATTGCCTGTGGGCGGGATCCTGCGCGCCTTGAAGCCTTGCATCAGACCTGCCCCAATCTCACGGTTCGCCTGTTCGATATGACAGACAGGGACGCCTGTCGCCAGGCGCTGAGCGGCGTTTACGCCGATCTGGTTATTCTCTGCGCCGGTACCTGCGAGTACCTCGATCGGGGCGTAGTGGACGCGGCGCTGGTGGAGCGGGTTATGAACACCAATTTCCTCGGCCCGGTGAACTGTCTTGCCGCGTTGCAGCCGCAGCTGGTTGCCGGCAACCGCGTGGTGCTGGTGAGTTCGATGGCCCACTGGCTTCCGTTCCCGCGGGCAGAAGCCTACGGCGCGTCTAAAGCCGCGCTGAGCTGGTTTGCGGACAGTCTGCGCCTGGACTGGGAGCCCAAAGGGATTGCCGTCACGGTGATCTCCCCAGGCTTTGTCGATACCCCCCTGACGCGCAAAAACGATTTCGCCATGCCGGGCAGGGTGAGCGTTGACGAGGCGGTCAAGGCGATCCGTTCCGGACTGGCGAAAGGGAAAATGCACATCGCGTTTCCCACCCGGTTCGGCTTCATTTTGCGGCTGCTCTCCAGGCTACCCGCGTTTTTGCAGCGCACACTGCTGCGCAGGATGGTACGTTCATGAAGATTGCGATTATCGGCAGCGGAATTGCCGGGCTGACCTGCGCCTGGCGGCTGGCCGGTCACCATCAGGTGACCCTGTTTGAAGCGGGCGCCACGCCTGGCGGCCATACCGCAACGGTAGATGTCTCGACGCCACAGGGCACCTGGGCGATTGATACCGGCTTTATCGTCTACAACGACCGGACCTATCCGCGCTTTATGGGCCTGCTCAGCGAGCTCGGCATCAGCGGGCAAAAAACGCAGATGAGCTTTTCGGTGCACAACCCCCAGACGGGGCTGGAGTACAACGGACACACCCTGACGTCGCTGTTTGCCCAGCGCCGAAATCTGGTGAATCCGGCATTCTGGCGTCTGCTCGGAGAGATCGTCCGCTTTAATCGGCTGGCAAAACAGGCGCTCGAAGGGGACGTGGATCCGCACGCCACGCTGGAGACGTTTCTGCAACAGCATGGTTTCACGCCGTTTTTTGCGCGCCACTACATTCTGCCGATGGGCGCCGCCATCTGGTCGTCGTCGTTGCAGGAGATGAAGCGTTTCCCGCTGCCGCTCTTCCTGCGCTTTTTTAATCATCATGGTCTGCTGGATATTACCCATCGTCCGCAGTGGTACGTGGTACCGGGCGGCTCGCGGGAGTACATCCGCGCCATGCTGGAAAAGCTGGGCGACCGCCTGACGTTACGCCTGAACGCGCCGGTGCAGCGTGTCAGCCGCCACAATGACGGGGTCACGCTTCAGCTCGAAAACGCCAGCCATACCTTCGATCAGGTGATTTTTGCCTGCCACTCCGCCGAGGCGCTGGCCATGCTTGAGGCGCCGACGCCAGCAGAGCGCGAGGTGCTGGGGGATATCGGCTGGCAGCGCAACGAGGTGATTCTGCACAGCGATCCGCGCTGGCTGCCGGTACGCAAGCGCGCGTGGGCCAGCTGGAACTACCGCCTGAGCGAACATGAGCAGGCCAGCGCCTGCGTCACCTACAACATGAACATTCTGCAAGGGCTGCCAGAGGGGAGCCCGCTGTTCTGCGTCACCCTGAACCCGGAAACGCCGGTGGATGAACGCTTCGTGTTACAGCGCTTTGTTTATGAACATCCGCTGTTTAACCCGCAAAGCTGGCGGGCGCAGGCGCGTCGCGGTGAGATCAACGGTCACCAGCGAAGCTGGTTCTGCGGGGCTTACTGGTACAACGGTTTTCACGAGGATGGCGTGCGCAGCGCGCTGGACGTGGTCAACGCGATCGCGGCCGGAGAGGGGAACTGAGATGAACAGCTGCCTCTATCACGGCGTATTACGCCACCGCCGCCTCCAGCCGAAAACCCACGAATTTCGCTACAGCGTCTTTATGGCCTGGCTGGATCTGGATGAACTGCCACTGCTGGCTGACGTCGGCGTACGGCGCAATCGCTTCGCCGCCGCCGCGTTTTATGACACGGACTATCCGCTGGGTACGCCGCTCAAAGAGAACGTCCTCAACACGCTGGAGGGGCTCACCGGAGAACGTCCCGGCGGACGAGTCATGCTCCTGACGCAGCTGCGCTATTTCGGGTTTCATTTCAATCCGGTCAACTTTTACTACTGCTATGACGAGAAGGGGACGTTGGGCTGGGTGCTGGCGGAGGTCCGCAACACGCCGTGGAACGAGCGGCATTACTATGCCGTCAACGGACAGGACGCGCAGCCGACGGAAAAAGCGTTTCACGTTTCCCCCTTCAACCCAATGGACATGATCTACCACTGGCGCTTCAACAACCCGGATAACACGTTGCATATGCACATTGAAAATCATCAGGACGCGAAGGTGTTTGACGCCACGCTGGCGCTACGCCGGGAGCCTCTGACGCGTCCGGCACTGCGTGCGTTACTGCTGCGCATTCCACTGATGACCCTGAAAACCGTTTTCGCTATTTACTGGCAGGCGCTGAGGCTGTGGCTCAAGCGCGTGCCGCTGCATAACCATCCCGTCAGCAGGAGTGAACGCTCATGACCGATCCCGTCTTTGCGCTAGAACCCGATATCCCGCGCAACGTCCGCATTGCGCGTTGGCTGCTTTTCCGTCTGTTAAGCGGTATTCGTGGCGGCTCGCTCACGCTGCGTGAAGGGGCACAGACATTCCATTTTGGCGAGACATCCTCCGCGCTGCACGCCGACATTCAGATCCTCGCGCCCGGCGTCTACTGGCGCGTCTTAACGGGCGGGAGCCTTGCCGCCGCAGAAGCCTGGATGGATGGCGAATGGGAAACCACGCAACTCACGCCGCTTCTGGAAATCCTGGCCCTTAATGGCGAGGTGCTTGGCCGTCTGGAGAAAGGGTTCCGGCTGCTCGGTAGACCGCTGGAGCGGCTGCGCCACTGGACGCGGCGCAATTCCCGGGCCCAGGCGCGTGAAAATATTGCCGCGCATTACGACCTGGGCAATACCTTTTATTCACATTTTCTGGATAAGGAGCTGCTTTACTCCAGCGCGCTGTTTACTGCGGATGAGCAGGATCTCACGGCGGCGCAGCAGGCCAAAATGGCGCGTCTGTGCGAACAGCTGGCGCTGTGTGAGTCCGATCACCTGCTGGAAATCGGTACCGGCTGGGGGGCGATGGCGGAATACGCGGCACGTCACTACGGCTGTCGGGTAACCACCACCACGCTGTCGCAGGAGCAGTATATCTGGGCAACCGAGCGGATCGCCCGCGCCGGGTTGCAGGACCGCGTTGAGGTTCTGCTTTGTGATTATCGCGACCTCACCGGGCAGTACGACAAGCTGGTCTCGATAGAGATGATTGAAGCCGTCGGGCAACGCTATCTGCCCGTGTTCTTCCGAACCTGTCAGGCGCGGCTGCGCCCGGGTGGCCGGATGGCGATTCAGGCCATTACCATTCAGGACCAGCGCTACCGCGACTACAGCAAAAGCGTCGATTTTATCCAGCGCTACATTTTCCCCGGCGGCTTCCTGCCGAGCATCACAGCGATGAATGAGCTGATGACGCGCCATACCGATTTTGTGGTCCGTAACCTCTTTGACATGGGGCCAGACTATGCCCGCACGCTGGCCCACTGGCGGCAGCGCTTTGTTCATGCCTGGCAGGAGATTGAAAAGCTCGGCTTCGACGAACGGTTCCGCCGTATGTGGCTGTACTACTTTGGCTACTGCGAAGCCGGGTTTAACGCCCGCACCATCAGCGTGGTGCAACTGACCGCCGAACGCGTATGAGACGTTATCTTCAGGTCTTTCTGCTGGCCGTCGGGTTCGATCTTTACTGGGCGCTGGTGGTGATCTTTCGTGAGCAGGGCCTGATTATCTGGCTTGCGCTGGCGGTGCTCGCCTGCCTGTTTTTGCCGCCGGTATACCGCCTTTACGCCATCGGTCTGGCTGCAGCGGGCAGCGTACTGGATGCGCTCTGGGCGTTGACGGGGCTGATTGCCTTCACCGGCGAGTCCCTGATGCCGCTATGGATGGTGGCATTGTGGCTGATGTTCGCCACCGTCTGGACACAGCTTGCTCGCACGACCACGTTACCCGGCTGGCTGCTGACGCTGCTGGCCGCCGTGGGAGGGCCGGTGGCGTACCTGATTGGCGAGCGGCTGGGTGCTATCACTTTTCAGGAGCCGACCTTTATCGTCGTCAGCTGGATGGTGCCGGGCTGGCTGGTATTAATGTTGTTTTTCCACCTGCTGATGGGGAGACAAAAATGAGAGCAGCGGTTTTCCTCCTTTGGCTGACGATGGTGATCCCTGCGGCCCACGCCGCCGACTGGCTGGCCTGGCGTAAGGTGGGTGACGCCACGCTCACCTGGGGCCCGTTTACGGTTTATACCTCCCAGCTGCGCACGCCGGACGGTCGCTACCGCGCGGCGGATCAGGATCAGGCGTTGATTATCACCTACGCGCGCGACATTGAACGTGATGAACTGGTGGAGGCCACGCGCGATCAGTGGCAGGCGCAGGGGATTTTGCAGCGGGAGCCGCAAAGCGAAGGCTGGTTACAGATGCTTCGTTCGCTGTGGCCGGATGTCCGGCCGGGCTCACAGCTGGCGTTTGTCCTCGATGATAAGCAGGGACAGTTCTGGTACCGCGCGTCAGCAACGCAGAAAAGCTTTATTCCACTTGGCCCGCGCCAGTCAGAAGCATTCAGCACGCGCTTTCTGGCCATCTGGCTCGATCCCCGCACGCAATATCCTGAACTGCGTCAGCAGTTACTTGGAGGACAAAAATGAAACGTTTCCTGATGATGGTGCTGGCATTGACCATGCTGCTGGCAGGCTGTAGCACAGAGGTGGCCGAGTATCGCCAGCAGCAGCCACGGCTTGATATCTTCGACTACTTCCAGGGGAAAACCGAAGCGTGGGGCATGGTGCAGGATCGCAGCGGTAAACAGATCCGCCGCTTTCACGTGGAGATTGCCGGGGATGTTATCGGCGATACGCTGACGCTCAATGAGCACTTCGTGTATGACGATGGCGAGAAGCAACAGCGGGTATGGCACATCCGCAGGCTGGGGAACGATCGCTACGAGGGAACGGCGGGGGATATCGAAGGGGTCGCTACGGGGCAGGCGGCAGGTAACGCCTTTAACTGGCATTACAGCATGAAAGTGAAAGCCAACGGCAGTAGCTGGCTACTGAAGTTTGACGACTGGATGTACCTGCAGGATGAGACCCATCTGTTTAATAAAACCGAGATGAAGAAATTTGGCGTCACCGTCGCCACGGTGACGCTGTTCTTCACCCGGAAGACGTGAGTCTAGTCGCGGGTGCTGTAGATTTTGCTGCTCGAGTAGATGAAATACAGTGCAATCCCAAGGCAGATAACCGCGCCCAGACGGCTCGGCGAAAAGGGAATAGCGGGATTACCCAACCAGCCAAAGTTATCTATCAACATGCTCATGGTGAGCTGGCCGAATATCACCGCCACCGTGGCGACGGCGGTGCCGATGCGCTGTACGGCAAGCACCATAATCACGATATAGGGCACGCCAAACATCGCGCCGAGGAGCTGCCATTTGGGTACGTCCAGCAGCGTGACCGCATGCTTAGGCTCAAAGAAAAATATGAGCAGGGCGGTCACCAGTGCGCCGACGGAAAAGGTCAGAAACGCGCTTTTGAATACCCCCACGCTGCTGCCGAGCTGTCCGTTAATCGCGGCCTGAATGCTCAGCGTAGCGCCGCCGCAAACGGCGAGAAGAATCATAATCAGTGTCATACGTTACCCCTGTGCGACCAGAACCAGTGCTGCAATGATGAACCCCAGTGCAATAATGCGCTTCGCATTTATCTTTCTGTGCGGCGAGCCCAGCAGACCGTAGTGGTCAATGATCAGGCTTTTAAAGACCTGACCGGCCAAAATCCCAATCATGGTCATTGCGATGCCGATGGCGGGTGTCGCAACGGTCAGGATGACCACGTACACCGGGCCGAGCACGCCGCCGAGCAACTGCCAGCCGGGCTGGGCAAAAAACGAGGGGCTGTTACGCGGGCTAAAAAACAGCATCAGTAAAAACGTCAGTGCGGCACCGACCCCAAAAATGCTGAACGTGGCCCATAAGTCGCCCACTTCGCCCCCCAGTGGCCCCAGTAATCCCGCCTCAATGGAGAGACCCATCCCTCCGGCTATCACCAGTAAAATCAACACAAACTGCATAACGCTTCCTCCGTTTTAAGGCGAAGAAGATTACGTCGGTCGTCCAGTGAGAAAAATGCCATAATGCAGGAAACACCTTTGCAGGAAATGCATTAATGTTCGATGCCAGTAATATCAACGTCCGCGCGCTGCTGATCTTTATTGAGGTCTATGAAGCGCAGAATTTCTCCATCGTCGCGCGGCGGCAGGGGATATCAGCCTCACAGATATCGCGCGTTATTCACCAGCTTGAGGATGCCCTCGGTCAGCAGCTGTTCTACCGCAATACGCGCGCAGTGATCCCCACCGAAAGTGGTCATCTGTTTATCCGCTATGCCCGGGCGATGGTCGAAAACGTCGAAGAGGCGCGGCGTGAGCTGGATGAACGTTCGTCGGAACCATCCGGCACAATCCGCATTAATGGGCCGGTATTTTTTGGGCAGAGGCATGTTGCGCCAGGCCTGGCGGAGCTGACCGAGCGTTATCCGCGGTTAAACATTGAGCTCACACTGACCGATGACTTTATCGACCCGCACCGGGATGCGGCCGATCTTATCTTTCGCATTGGCATGTTGACGGACTCGACGTTCCACGCCCGCATTTTTGGTCAGCAGCGTTACCACCTTGCCGCGTCGCCCGCGTATCTGCGCAAACACGGTGTGCCGGACGATCCGGCCACGCTGAGCGATCATCAATGTCTGGTCTATCGCGGTTCGTCCGGGCCTAACCGCTGGCTGGTGCGTCGCGAGGGGGAGAACTGGATACACTATCCGGTGGTGGCGCGGATGACATCCAATAATGCGGAGTCGTTGCTCACTGCCGCGCTGGGCGGGATGGGGATCGTCCTGTTTCCGGACTGGCTGATTGGCGACAGGCTCCAGCGGGGAGAGCTTGTCGCACTTCTGCCGGAAATGGCGTGTGCGATCAACACGGAGCCGCTGAACATTGCGGCGATCTATCCACATGCACGTCATCCGCCCCTGAACGTCAGGGCGGTGATTGATTATTACGTCGAACGCTTTGGTACGCCGCCGTACTGGCAAACGTAAAGGATTACGCGCCGAGCTCTTTGCGGATAATCTCTGCGCCTGCGCTGAGGGCTCTCAGCTTACCGTTTGCGACGTGACGGGAAAGGGGGGCCATGCCGCAGTTGGTCGAAGGGTAAAGCTTGTCGGCATCGACAAACTGCAGCGCTTTACGCAGGGTATCGGCGACTTCCTCCGGCGTTTCAACGGTGTTCGTTGCCACATCAATCGCGCCAACCATCACTTTTTTACCGCGGATCAGCGCCAGCAGATCCATCGGCACGCGGGAGTTGTGGCACTCCAGAGAGATAATGTCGATGTTCGAGGTCTGCAGCTTAGGGAAAGCCTCTTCGTACTGGCGCCACTCAGAGCCGAGCGTTTTTTTCCAGTCGGTATTGGCTTTGATGCCGTAGCCATAGCAGATATGGACCGCAGTTTCGCACTTCAGCCCTTCAATGGCGCGTTCCAGCGCGGCGATGCCCCAGTCGTTGACCTCGTCAAAAAAGACGTTAAATGCCGGTTCGTCGAACTGGATAATATCCACGCCTGCAGCCTCTAGCTCCCGCGCTTCCTGATTGAGGATTTTGGCGAATTCCCAGGCCAGCTTTTCGCGGCTTTTATAGTGCGCGTCGTAAAGGGTGTCGATCATGGTCATCGGTCCGGGGAGGGCCCATTTGATCGGCTTATCCGTGAGCTGGCGCAGGTACTTTGCATCGTCGACGAATACCGGTTTCTGACGTGCCACAGCAGAAACCACGGTCGGCACGCTGGCGTCATAACGGTTACGAATGCGTACCGTCTGGCGGTTTTCAAAATCCACGCCGCTCAGGTGTTCGATAAAGGTGGTGACGAAGTGCTGGCGGGTCTGTTCGCCGTCGCTGACAATGTCGATTCCCGCACGGATCTGCTCATCCAGTGACAAACGCAGCGCATCCTGTTTTCCTGCCAGTAATTCCTGATCCTCTAATTTCCACGGAGACCACAGCGTTTCAGGTTGTGCAAGCCAGGTCGGCTTAGGCAGGCTGCCAGCCGTAGACGTCGGGAGCAATGTTTTCATAATAAAAGACCTATTTTGATGAATTAAAGCGTGTAGTTATCAGACCACTGCTCAAGAATGTGTTTATAAGGCTTAATAAAGTATTCTTCGGTGAATCGACCCTGTTCAATCGCCAGACGGCTTCGTTCTTCACGGTCATAAACAATTTTGGTGAATGAGTGATCCTGCTGGTTCAGATCCGGTCGGAAGCACAGTCCCGCCGACGAGTTGGCGTTATAAATTTCTGGGCGATAGATTTTCTGAAACGTTTCCATCGTGCTGATGGTGGCGATCAGTTCAAGATTGCTGTAATCGTTCAGCAAATCACCGGTATAAAAGAACGCAAAAGGCGCCACGCTGTTTTCTGGCATGAAATAGCGCACCTTCAGGCCCATTTTGGCAAAGTACAGTTCCGTTAATGACTCGCCATCCGGCTGATACTCAATGCCAAGTACAGGATGCTGGTTGCCGGTGCGGCGGTAGGTGTCTTTGCTGGAAACGCTGAGGCAGATCACCGGTCCTTTTCTGAAGTTCTCTTTGTATTCCGGCGAACTCACAAAATGGCGGAATATGTTGCCGTGCAATTCACCAAACTTTTCCGGAACGCTGAAGTGCTGTTGGTTCTTGTTATGTTCCAGCAGCAGAACGCTGAAATCATAATCCCGCACGTAAGACGAAAAGTTATTGCCGACAATTCCCGGGATACGCAGGTTGTTTTTCTTGTCGACGATGGTGGTTTGCAATATCTCAATGGCCGGGAACGGCTTATCCGCACCAATGTTCAGATCGACGGAGATAATTTCAAGCTCAACCGCGTAGCGATCGGCGTTGGGGTTATCCCAGCGCGCCAGTGCGTTGAAGCGGTTATTGATCATCACCAGGGTATTGCGCAGGTTTTCCTGACGCTTTTCTCCGCGCGCCAGGTTGGCAAAGTTGGTGGTGGTACGCGTATTTTCTGACGGGTTGTAATTCTCATCGAAGCAACTGCGCTTAAGGGTATAGGTGAAAGCTTTGCTCATTGTCGTTATGCATCCTAAGTTCATGTTGCTAAGAAGTTACCGATGCATAATTTATGCCTGACCCCGCGGCGCAGGGGAAGTGACTTAATTTCACTGCAACATGAGCGAAGTTCATGAAGCGTGATACTCGCCTGTCGCTGCCTTCTTGCCGGGTGGCGCTGCGCTTACCCGGCCTACGGTTCAGCGTCGTATATGTGCTTTGCCGTTGCCGTTAACCCGCTGTAGAGGATTGGCATTTTTTTATTTCTGTTCAATTCCCGCTATAATCCCCAAAATTTCCAACCGGTTTAGAAACGATCATGACAAAACTCACCTTACAAGAGCAGATGCTGAAAGCGGGCCTCGTTAGCAGCAAGAAAGCGGCGAAAGTGCAGCGTACGGCAAAGAAATCACGCGTTCAGGCTCGTGAGGCGCGCGAAGCAGTGGAAGAGAATAAAAAAGCGCAGATCGAGCGTGACAAGCAGCTCAGCGAACAGCAGAAGCAGGCCGTGCTTGCAAAAGAGTTTAAAGCACAGGTGAAGCAGCTGATTGAGATGAACCGCATCACCGTGGCGAAAGGCAATATCACCTTTAACTTCACTGACGGTAATCTGATCAAAAAACTCGACGTCGACAAGCAAACCCAGACTCAGCTGATCAACGGCCGTCTGGCGATTGCCCGTCTGGTGATTAATGCCAACGGCGACTGTGAATACGCGATTATCCCGGCAGTCGTGGCCGATAAAATTGCCCAGCGTGATGCCGACTGCATTGTGTTAAACAGCGCGCTCAGTCAGGAAGAGCAGGATGAAGACGATCCCTACGCGGACTTCAAAATCCCTGACGATTTGATGTGGTAAACCGCCGTCAGAATGGGGCGGTGTGACGGGCAGTAACCGGCTCGCCGCTCACCGGATGAATAAAATTCAGCTCGCAGGCATGCAGCATCAGCCGGGGCGTGATTTCCGCCCCCGGCGCGTCAAGACCGCCATACAGATCGCAGCCCAGAATCGGGTGCCCCATCTGCTGGCAATGAATACGCAGCTGATGGGTTCGCCCGGTTTCCGGGGTAAGCGTCACCCGCGTTAACGGCACTCCCGTTCCCTGATAAAAACGTTCCACCACCCGATAGCGGGAGCGGGCGGGTTTACCGTTAATGGCGCAGATTGACATCAGCGGGAACAGCGCCGGATCTTTGGCAATCGGGGCATCTATCACGCCCTCATCGTTTTCCAGATGTCCGCAAAGCAGGGCGCTGTAAACTTTCTCCACGCTGCGCTGGCTGAACTGCTGGCAGAGCGCCGCATTGATCGCTTTATTACGCGCAATCACCATCAGCCCGGACGTGCCGAAATCGAGACGATGTACCAGCGTGCAGCCCGGGAAAGTCTGAACCAGACGATAATGGACAGAATCAAGGTTTTGCGGATTTTTCCCCGAGAGGCTGAGCAGACCGGAAGGCTTATTGATCAGCAGCAGATGTTCATCCTGCCAGAGGATCTCGATGTCGTCATGACACGGTGGGGCAATAAAAGAATCAATAATCGCAGACATCAGGCCGCCCGGCTGGAGAGTGGGAGCGGATGATAACGAAATGTGGAGAAAAGAAAAACCCTCCCACCGGGCGGTGAGAGGGGGAAATCTTAGGCGGCAACCAGGCTGTCGATCGCGGCTTTCGCGTCGGTCTGCGCTTTCGTCGCCACTTCAGGACCGTAAGCGATGCCTTCCGCGAACACGAAGTTCACGTCAGTGATGCCGATGAAGCCCAGGAACAGGCTCAGGTACGGCGCAACCAGGTCGGTTGGGGTGTCTTTATGGATACCGCCGCGGCTGGTCAGTACGATCGCACGCTTGCCTTTCACCAGACCTTCAGGGCCGTTTTCAGTGTAACGGAAGGTTACGCCAGCACGCGCCACCAGGTCGAAGTAGTTCTTCAGCTGAGTAGGGATGTTGAAGTTGTACATTGGGGCGTTAATCACGATAACGTCGTGCGCCTGCAGCTCAGCAATCAGTTCGTCGGACAGGGCCAGGGCTTCCTGCTGACGCGGGCTCAGCGGAGCATCGCTCGGACGCAGCGCGCCAACCAGTTCACCGTCCAGCACAGGAATAGGGTTTGCCGCCAGGTCGCGCACGGTGATTTCGTCAGCGGAATGCTGTTCACGCCATTGTTCAACGAAATAATCAGACAGCTGACCAGACTGAGAGTACCCTGCCAGAATACTGGATTTCAACACTAATACTTTGCTCATGGGTGATTCCTGTTTTTGCATTTGATTGAAGGGGGTTGCCCCGTTGCTTGTTGACACTCTATTCACAATCCTGCCACAGAGATAGCGCAATATATCGAAGCCTATGTTCGAATTTTTTGAATAAGGCGCAGAAAGCGTCAATGTGGTACTCTATAGCAATCATTAAAAAGAGATTTTACCCGGCAGAGCACTGCCCATTAACGCTATGACAGAACACCAAAAAATCACCTTCCCGATGCTCTTGCAAAGGCTTGATGCCCTGATGCTGCGCGATAAACAGCGGTTTGCGCGTCGTCTGCACGGTGTGAAGAAGGTTAAAAATCCTGATGCACAACAGGCCATTTATCAGGAGATGGCGAAAGAGATTGAACAGGCAGCAGGGAAAGTTGTGCTGCGCGAAGCTGCACGTCCGGCAATTACCTACCCGGAAAACCTGCCTGTCAGTCAGAAAAAACAGGACATCCTGGAAGCCGTGCGCGACCACCAGGTGGTAATTGTCGCAGGGGAAACCGGTTCGGGGAAAACCACCCAGTTGCCGAAAATCTGCATGGAGCTGGGGCGCGGGGTGAAAGGTCTGATTGGCCACACCCAGCCGCGTCGTCTGGCGGCGCGTACCGTGGCGAACCGTATTGCCGAAGAGCTGCAAACCGAGCCGGGCGGCTGCATCGGTTACAAGGTGCGATTCAGCGACCACGTCAGCGATAACACCATGGTCAAGCTGATGACTGACGGTATCCTGCTGGCGGAAATCCAGCAGGATCGCCTGCTGATGCAGTACGACACCATCATCATCGACGAAGCACACGAGCGCAGCCTGAACATTGACTTCCTGCTCGGTTACCTGAAAGAACTGCTGCCGCGTCGTCCGGATCTGAAAATCATCATCACCTCCGCGACCATCGACCCGGAGCGCTTCTCGAAGCATTTCAACAATGCGCCGATAATTGAAGTGTCAGGACGCACGTACCCGGTGGAAGTGCGCTATCGCCCGATTGTCGAAGAGGCGGATGATACCGAGCGCGACCAGCTCCAGGCCATCTTCGACGCTGTCGACGAACTGGGCAACGAAAGTGCGGGCGACATTCTGATCTTTATGAGCGGCGAGCGCGAAATTCGCGATACCGCCGATGCGCTCAGCAAGCGCGATCTGCGTCATACGGAGATCCTGCCCCTGTACGCGCGCCTGTCGAACAGCGAGCAGAACCGCGTGTTCCAGCCGCACGGCGGACGCCGCATTGTGCTGGCGACCAACGTGGCGGAAACCTCGCTGACCGTACCGGGGATCAAATACGTAATCGACCCGGGCACAGCGCGTATCAGCCGCTACAGCTACCGCACCAAGGTGCAACGCCTGCCAATAGAGCCGGTTTCTCAGGCGTCGGCCAACCAGCGTAAAGGCCGCTGCGGTCGTGTGTCGGAAGGGATCTGTATTCGTCTCTATTCCGAAGACGATTTCCTGTCGCGCCCGGAGTTTACCGACCCGGAAATTCTGCGCACCAACCTGGCGTCCGTTATCCTGCAGATGACCGCCCTGGGGCTGGGCGACATCGCGGCGTTCCCGTTCGTGGAAGCGCCGGACAAACGCAACATTCAGGATGGTGTCCGTCTGCTGGAAGAGTTGGGGGCCATTACCACCGACGAGCAGGCGACGGTCTATAAACTGACGCCGTTGGGTCGTCAGCTTAGCCAGTTGCCGGTCGACCCGCGTCTGGCGCGCATGGTGCTGGAAGCCCAGAAGCACGGCTGCGTGCGCGAGGCGATGATTATCACCTCTGCGCTCTCCATTCAGGATCCGCGCGAGCGTCCGATGGATAAACAGCAGGCGTCAGATGAAAAACACCGTCGCTTCCACGACAAAGAGTCCGATTTCCTCGCCTTCGTGAACCTGTGGAACTATCTCGGCGAGCAGCAGAAAGCGCTCTCCTCGAACCAGTTCCGCCGCCAGTGCCGCGTGGATTTCCTCAACTACCTGCGCGTGCGCGAGTGGCAGGATATCTACACCCAGCTGCGCCAGGTGGTGAAAGAGCTGGGCATTCCGGTGAACAGTGAGCCTGCGGAGTACCGTGAAATTCATATCGCGCTGCTGACCGGCCTGCTCTCCCACATTGGGATGAAGGACGCAGAGAAGCAGGAATATACCGGCGCGCGCAATGCCCGTTTCTCCATCTTCCCCGGTTCCGGCTTATTCAAGAAGCCGCCGAAGTGGACCATGGTGGCCGAGCTGGTGGAAACCAGCCGCCTGTGGGGACGCATTGCCGCGCGGATCGACCCGGAATGGGTTGAGCCAGTCGCGCAGCATCTGCTGAAACGCTCATACAGTGAACCACACTGGGAGCGTGCGCAGGGGGCAGTGATGGCGACCGAGAAGGTTACCGTTTATGGCCTGCCGGTGGTGGCCGCGCGTAAGGTCAACTACAGCCAGATTGACCCGGCGCTCAGCCGCGAGCTGTTTATCCGCCACGCGCTGGTGGAGGGCGACTGGCAGACGCGCCATGCGTTCTTCCGCGAAAACCTGAAGCTGCGCGCCGAGGTGGAAGAGCTTGAGCATAAATCCCGCCGTCGCGACATCCTGGTAGATGACGAGGCGCTGTTCGAATTTTACGATCAGCGCATCAGTCACGATGTGATTTCCGCCCGCCACTTTGACAGCTGGTGGAAGAAGGCCAGTAAAGAGACGCCGGACCTGCTCAATTTTGAAAAGAGCATGTTGATTAAAGAGGGGGCGGAGTCGGTCAGCAAGCTCGACTACCCGAACTTCTGGCATCAGGGCAATCTCAAGCTGCGTCTGACCTATCAGTTTGAACCGGGGGCCGATGCGGACGGCGTGACCGTCCACATTCCGCTGCCGCTGTTAAACCAGGTCGACGAGAGCGGGTTTGAATGGCAGATCCCCGGCCTGCGCCGCGAGCTGGTCATTGCGCTGATTAAATCGCTGCCGAAACCGATGCGGCGTAATTTTGTGCCTGCGCCGAACTACGCGGAAGCGTTTTTGGGCCGCGTCACGCCGCTGGAGCTGCCGCTGCTGGACGCGCTGGAGCGAGAATTCCGCCGCATGACAGGCACCACCATTGACCGCGAAGACTGGAACTGGGAACAGGTACCCGATCACCTGAAAATCAGCTTCCGCGTGGTGGATGATAAAAACAAAAAGCTGCTGGAAGGGCGTTCCCTGAGCGAGCTAAAAGAGGCGCTGAAGGGGAAAGTCCAGGAGACGCTCTCTGCGGTGGCGGACGACGGTATCGAGCAGAGCGGGCTGCATATCTGGAGTTTTGGTCAGCTTCCGGAAAGCTACGAGCAAAAACGCGGTAACTATAAGGTGAAAGCCTGGCCAGCGCTGGTGGACGAGCGCGACAGCGTGGCGATCAAGCTGTTTGATAACCCGCAGGAACAGCAGCAGATGATGTGGCGCGGGCTGCGTCGCCTGCTGCTGCTGAACATTCCGTCGCCGATTAAATATCTGCACGAGAAGTTGCCGAACAAGGCCAAGCTGGGTCTGTACTTTAACCCGTACGGCAAAGTGCTGGATCTAATTGACGACTGCATCTCCTGCGGCGTGGACAAACTGATCCACGAGGCGGGCGGTCCGGTCTGGACGGAAGAGGGCTTTGCTCAGCTTCATGAAAAGGTCCGCGCGGAGCTCAACGACACCGTGGTGGAGATTGCCAAACAGGTCGAGCAGATCCTCACCGCCGTGTTCAACATCAACAAGCGCCTGAAGGGGCGCGTGGATATGACCATGGCGCTGGGGCTGTCGGACGTGAAGGCGCAGATGGCGGGGCTGGTGTATCGTGGCTTTGTCACCGGCAACGGCTTCAACCGTCTCGGCGATACGCTGCGCTATCTGCAGGCAATTGAAAAACGTCTGGAGAAAATGGCCATCGACCCGCACCGCGATCGCGCGCAGATGTTGAAAGTGGAAAGCGTGCAGCAGGCGTGGCAGCAGTGGCTGAACAAGCTGCTGCCGGCGCGCCGCGACGATGAAGACGTGCAGGCGATCCGCTGGATGATCGAGGAGCTACGCGTCAGCTTCTTTGCCCAGCAGCTCGGTACGCCGTATCCGATTTCGGATAAGCGTATTTTGCAGGCGATGGAGCAGATCTCTGGCTAAAAGCCTTGCCCGATTTTCTCCCTCTCCCTGTGGGAGAGGGTCGGGGTGAGGGCATCAGCCCGCACAATTTTCACCCGTTCACAATCGCCAGCGTAAACCCATCCCATCCCTTAACCCCCACCGTTTGCAGCGCGGTGGCGGTTAAGCGCGGGTTATCTCCAGTCATCTCGATAAAACGCCGCACGCCCTGCACGCGCGCGTCGTCGCTTTGCCCGTTAACGACTTCACCCTCGCGCACCACGTTATCGCCGATAATTACCGTACCGGGACGGGAATAGTGCAACGCCCACTCCAGATAGCCGGGATTGTTCGGCTTATCGGCATCAATAAAGATCAGGTCGAACGGCGGAACGTCACCAAAATTTTCGAGCGAGCTCAGCGCCGGGCCTTCAATCAGTTCAATGCGATCGTTCAGCCCCGCGAGGTGAATATTCTGACGCGCAACGTCGGCATGACTCGGGTCGGCCTCCAGCGTGATCAGCTTTCCGTCAGGCGGCAGGGCGCGCGCCATCCAGATTGAGCTATAGGCACCCAGCGTCCCGATCTCGAGAATGCGTCTTGCCTGCGTCATGCGCACGAACAGCGCCAGCAGCTGCCCCTGGTTGGCCGCCACGTCGTGTTCGGGCAGCCCGGCGTGCTTGTTGTTTTCCAGTACCTGACTGAGTACGTCATCGTTAGGGATCAGCGAAGAAATCATGAAATTATCTACTGCAGACCACTGTTGTTGCATAGATTGACTCCTTGGGAAGGATTGCCGGGTGGCGGCTACGCCTTACCCGGCCTACGGGTGCGAAATCCAGGACCGGTAAGCGACGCGCCACCGGGCAGGATTTCAGGCACTGCCCCAGCCGCCGCCCAGCGCCCTGTATAAATCAATCTGCGCCAGCAGCAGGTTATTTTTCACCTGCACGACGCTGGTCTGGACCGAGAACAGCGTGCGCTGCGCGTCCAGCACGTCCAGATAGGAAGAATAGCCGTTGCGATAGCGATTCTGCGCAATGCGCAGCGTCTCCTGCGCCACAGCCTGCTGGGCGAGTAGCTCCGTCAGCTGTTCCTGATAGCGCGTAATGGCATCAAGGCTGTTGTTCACTTCCGCAAACGCGTTACGCACGGTTTTTTCATAGGCGTACAGCGCCTGGTTACGCTGAGACTGGGAAATATCCACCTGCGCATTCAGCGCCTGGCGGTTCAGCAGCGGGGCAAGAATACTGCCCCCGGCGCTCCAGAGCTGAAGCGGATTGTCCAGCAGGCCAGAAAGGGTGCGATCCTGAATCGATCCGGTGGCGGTCAGGTTGATCGATGGCAGCAGGCTGGCGCGAGACGCGGCAAGGGAGGCATCCGCCGCCACCAGCTGGCGTTCAGCCTGAACGATATCCGGCCGACGGTTCAGAAGCGTGGAAGGCAGCTGCGACGGCAGCTTCAGCGGCGTTAGCCTTGCAAAGCTTTCGCTGCGCGCTACCGCGCCGGGATTGCTTCCCAGCAGCAGGCTAAGCGCATTTTCCTGCTGCGCAATCTGATGCTGTAACACGGGCACCTGCGCCCGCGTTGAACGTAATTCGGAGTCAGACTGCATCAGCTCCAGGCGCGAACTGTAGCCGGTTTCAAACTGACGTTTCGCGAGGTTAAACGCCTCCTCGCGGGACTTCAGCGTGGATTCGGTCACGCGCAGCTGTTCGTCAAGTGAGAGCAGGGTGACGTACCCGGAAGCCACGGACGAGGCGACAGTCAAATCCGCGGCGGCAGCGGCGGCTTTTTGCGCCTCCAGCGACGCCTGAGCGGCATTCGCCGTGCTGCGGTTGACGCCCCAGATATCAACGTCGTAGCTCGCCGTCAGGCTGCCTCTGTACACCGTACCGTAGACGGGCAACCCGGTCGCAGCGGATTGCGAACGGGCGCGCGTCCCCGTGACGCCCGCGTCAAGCGAGGGAAACAGGCTGCCGTCGGCCGCAAAGACCCGCGCCTGATACTCGTTTATCCGTTCGCGGGCGATCAACACGTCACTGTTATTCTTAAGCGCCTGGCCCACATAGCGGTTCAGGTGGTTGTCATGAAAGTTACGCCACCAGAGCTGTTCCGTCGGGCTGGCTGGCCCCGAGGTGGCCCGCCATTGCGCAGGAATGTGCAGCGTGGGCTGCGCCGGTTTGACGTCGACGGACTGGCATCCGGCCAGCATCACCGCCACGACCAGTCCGGCTATCGGACGCAGGATCATGGTTTCGCCTCCCGCGTATCAATTGTTACCTGCACCGACATGCCCGGACGCAGCAGGGCGGATTCCTCTGGCTTACCGAGTACCTCAATGCGCACCGGAATTCGCTGGGCAATTTTGACAAAGTTACCGGTGGCGTTATCCGGCGTGATCGCGCTGAATTCCACGCCGGTTGCGGGAGAGATGCTCTCCACGCGGCCCTGATACGCTTTGTCGTTCAGGGCATCGACGGTGAATTTCACCGGCTGACCGACGCGCAGCTCCGCGAGCTGGGTCTCTTTGATATTGGCAATAACCCAGTGCTGGGGGGGCACAAGGGTGGTGAGATGGGTCCCGGCGGTCACATACGCCCCGAGACGCACGGCAATCTGCCCCAGCTGGCCATCACGCGGGGCCACAATGCGGGTGTTTTGCAGATCGATCTGCGCCAGCTCCAGCGCCGCTTTGGCGTTCTCAACGTCCGCCTCCAGCGCCCCGCGATTGACAATCACCGTCTGCAGATCCTGACGCGACATCTCAAGCGTTGCTTTCGCCTGGTCGATATCGGCGCTGCCCTGAGCCGCGCTTGCCAGGGCGGCATCGCGTTCGCGAACGGAAAGTGACCCATCCGCCGTCAGATCCTTCACGCGCTTCAAATCCGCCTGGGTTTTCAGGCTCTGGGCGCGGGCATTTTTCAGCGCGGCTTCATTTTTGGCAATCGTCGCTTCGGCGCTTTTACGCTGCTGCAGGTTATTATTCAGGGCGGCAATTTTCATCGCCAGCTGCGCCTCGGCCTGATGCACCCGCTGACGGTAGATGCGGTCATCAATCTGCAGCAGCAGATCGCCTTTTTTGACCTGCACAAAGTCCTGAACCTTCACCTCTGTGATATAGCCATTCACCTGCGGGCTGATAAACGTCGTTTGTCCCCGCACGTAGGCATTGTCGGTAAACTGCACGTGTCGGGTAAAGGGGGGTAACTGCCAGGCGTAAAGGATCACCAGCACGCCGACAAGACCGATGGCAGCGGCGGTGAAAACGGAAACAATGCGCACATTTTTGCGGGTGTTGGCCTGCTCTTTGGCGGCATCCTGCTGACTCATAAATTCTCCAGAACTCTTTCAATTACTTGTTGCCGGTGGCGTTCTTCAGCGCCATACGGGCAGTGATGCGCAGACGCAGCAAGCGCCATAAAATCCAGACCAGCGTGGCGGCAGCGATGCTTGCCGTCAGAAGATAAGTATCGTTGTAAGCCAGAATGTTTGCCTCAAGGGCGGTGACGCTTTGTAGTTGGGTAATTGCCTGAGTCCCCAACAGCGAACTGTCACCGATCAGGCTTTTATACATCTGGGTATAAAGCTGAATGCGCTCGTTGACCAGCGGGTTGAGCGTGGTGAGCTGGTCTGCCAGCAGGCTGGAGTGGTACTTCTCACGCCAGGTCTGGAAAGTACCGAGGATCGCCGACCCGAGCAGACCGCCGAGATTCTGGCTCATGCCAAACATGACCGAGAAGCTGACCAGATTACGCGGGTCGGCGATCACTCCGCCAATGGCGGCCAGCATGGCCGGGGCGAGGAAGAAGGCGCTGCCGAAGCCCAGCAGGAACTGGCTGACCATCAGCTGGTCCGGGCGGGTCAGGTTATTGGACTGGCTGTCCAGCAGCGAAGCAATGATCATCAGCGCCAGGGAGGTGATAATCGGCCACGCCAGTTTTGTGGGCTTGATGGTGAGACAGCTGGTGACGATCCCGCAGACGATCCCGGCGAAAATGGACCACGCCAGATGGGTCATCTGCTCATTCTGTAATCCCACATACTGTAACCAGCCAATCACCCCGGTATTTTGCTCCGCCAGCACGATGCGGATCAGCAGCATAATCAGTCCCAGACGGACGATGCTGCCGCTCGACAGCCAGCGGGTATTCAGCAGTGGGTTAGTGCGGTTATGTTCAAAGACGATGGCGGACACAATCAGCACCAGCGATAACGCCAGCGACCAGCCGATCCACGGCGCTTCAAACCACCAGTCCAGACGTCCCAGCGACAGCACCGCGCACAGCAAGGCCATGCCCGGCGCCAGCAGAAAGAAGGTGACAAAGTCTTTCTTCTCAAAGACCTTGCGTCGGTCGCCCGGCGGCAGCTTCAGTGCGATCACGCAGGCCAGGGAGATCAGCGCCAGCCCCAGTTCAAAGAAATACAATCCGCGCCACTCGTCCAGCTGGAGCAGTTCAGTCGAAAACAGCCGCGCCAGCGGAATGGCGAGTGACGAGCCGGTAATGCCGATGGTCAGCGCCTTCAGGCGATGTTTCGCCGGCCAGGCCTGGATCTGGTAGTAAATCCCCAGCGAGCTGAGCGCGGCGGCCACCATCCCGTGCGCGGCGCGCACCATCAGCGCTGAGCTGAGATCGTTAACAAACAGATGGAAAAAGGTGACCAGCACATACAGCACCAGAAACCCTTCGGTGAAGGCGCGCAGACCGTACTGCTGGCGGAATTTGACCAGCAGCAGGTTGATGGAGATGTTGGTCATCACATAGACCGCGGGCAGCCAGGCGATTTCCGTTGACCAGGCGCCGAAGGTGCCCTGCAGGTTTTGCAGATTGGCGGTCACCACCGCATTACCCAGCGCCCCCGTCAGGCACACCAGCAGGCCCACGACGCCGTAGGCAATCCGTTTGGGCGTGCTGTGTTCAGGTGTGGAAGGCGACCCCAGCAGAGCGGGTTTCTCATGTGGCTGCCACTCGCGAGGAGCATAAGGATCGCGTTCGGGCAGGCGCATAACGTTGTTTACCTTAGAAATAATGGAAAAATGTGTCGACTGGCGATTCTACGTCTGCCGCAAATGATAATTCAAGTGAATATGATTTACGCATGTTAATCAAATGTTGAGAGGGCTTTTAAGGAAAAAGAGCGGCACAGCACCCCCGTTGTGTTGATAAGTCGAAGTCGCTACCCTGAGGTAACACTGAGGAGGAGTTCACCATGGTTCAGCCCCATTTCCCCGTCCTGCCGGACGCTACGCTTACGGCCATCAATACTGTCGGTGAATGGCTGGCGCAGGACGATCTCCGCGGCACGTCTCAAACCCCGGATGTTGATGGGGTGATTCTGGCAGGAAACGCGGTGATCACGACCATTGAAGCAGCCTGCCGAATTGCCGCAGAAAAGCAGGTTCCGCTGCTGATTAGCGGCGGTATCGGCCACTCGACAACGTTTTTGTATGATGCGATCCGTCACCACCCCCGTTATCACCCACTGCCCGTGTCCGGGCGGGCGGAAGCAAGCATTCTTGCCGACATTGCGCGGGAGTTCTGGCAGATCCCCGAGTCGCGCCTGTGGGTTGAAGATCGCTCCACTAACTGCGGAGAAAACGCCCGATTTAGCTGGAACATGCTGAAACAGCACCAGCGAACAAGCGGACGAATGCTGGTGGTTCAGGATCCGACGATGCAGCGCCGTACGATGGCGACATTCGCCCGCGTTTGCCGCGATGAGCCCGTTTCTCCGCAGTGGATTAGTCACCCGGGAATGACGCCAATACTGCAAAACGGCAAAAACGGCGTGGTATTTAGCGAGGGTAACGCAGGGCTGTGGGCCGTTGAGCGTTACCTTTCGCTGGTGATGGGGGAACTGCCGCGTCTGTATGACGATGAGAACGGCTATGGCCCGGCCGGGCGGGATTTTATCGCGCACGTCGAATTCCCTGAGGCTGTCACCGAAGCCTGGAAACAGCTTCAGCAGGATCCGGTCCTGAAGGTGGCGCGTAAAATCATCTGAGCACGGGGCAATCCCCTCGCCCCTTTGGGGAGAGGGTCAGGGTGAGGGGGAATTTCACAGCGCGGCGAACTTATCCAGCGTACGCACCAGCTGCGTCACGAAACCATACTCGTTGTCATACCACGCGACGGCCTTCACCAGTTGCAGGTCTCCCGCTTCCGACACCTCCGTCTGTGTGGCGTCGAATACCGAACCGTAGTGCGAACCAATCACGTCTGACGACACAATTTCATCATCGGTATACCCGAACGATTTATTCCCCTGGGTCGCCTTTTTCAGCGCAGCGTTGATCTCCTCAACGGTAACTTTCTTGCCAAGAATGGCGACCAGCTCGGTGACGGAGCCGGTTTTTACCGGCACGCGCTGCGCGTGGCCTTTCAGCTTGCCGCTGAGCGCAGGGATCACCAGGCCGATGGCTTTTGCCGCACCGGTCGTGTGCGGAATAATGTTCTCAGCTGCTGCCCGCGAGGCGCGTAGATCTTTCCCGCGCGGTCCATCGACCAGCGCCTGGGTGCCGGTGTAGGCATGGATGGTGGTCATGGTGCCCACTTTTATTTCAAACGCATCGTGCAGGGCTTTTGCCAGCGGGGCCAGGCAGTTGGTGGTGCAGGACGCGACGGAAATAATGGTGTCACTGGCGTTAATCGTGTCGTCATTCACGCTATAGACGATGGTTTTCATGTCACCTGCAGGTGCCGAAATCAGCACTTTTTTCGCACCTGCGTCCAGATGTGACCGGGATTTCTCTTCAGAGGTGTAGAAGCCGGTGCACTCCACGACAATATCCACCCCCGCCGTTTTCCATGGAATATGCTTTGCCTCTTTCTCCGCGTATACCGCAATGGTCTTACCGTCGACGATCAGCGCATCTTCAGTGAAATCTACGCTCCACGGGAAGCCCCCGTAGTTGGAATCATGTCTTAGCAGGTAAGCCAGTACTTTCGGGGAGGTGAGGTCGTTGATGGCGACGACAGTATTACTGTCCTGAGTTTCAAGAAGGCGGCGCAGAACAAGGCGTCCAATGCGTCCGAATCCGTTAATGCCAATTTTACTCATTGTGTTCTCCTGTGAACATGTCGATACGACAGTTTGAACTCATCCAGGCTTAGACCATCACGGACAGGGCGGCAATTGAAGATACTTCATCCGCAGGGAAGTGACTGAAAAGTCATACAGAAAAGTTAATGAATTTTTAAGGAAAGGAGATTATGTTGGCGCGGTGACTGTTTTTTTTTCAGGAAATCCCATGCGTACTAAATATTCAAGCCTGCAGATTGCGATTCACTGGCTGGTGTTTTTGTTAGTTGTCGTCGCCTACTGCGCGATGGAGTTTAGAGGCTTTTTCCCGCGTACCGATCGCCCGGTGATAAACATGATCCACGTCTCCTGCGGGATCTCGGTGCTGGTGCTGATGGTGGCGAGATTGCTCATCCGCCTTAAATATCCCGCACCGCCTATTCAGCCGAAACCCAAAGCGATGATCACCGGTATGTCGCACCTTGGGCATCTCATCGTTTATCTGCTGTTTATTGCGCTGCCGCTGATTGGCATTGTGATGATGTATAACCGCGGAAACGACTGGTTTGCCTTTGGCCTGCTGATGCCGCATGCGGCGGAAGGGAATTTTGATCTGGTGGATATGCTGAAGGAGTGGCACGAGACGCTCGCCAATCTCGGCTATTTCTTGATTGGTCTGCACGCGGCGGCGGCGCTAATGCATCACTATTTCTGGAAAGACAATACGCTGCTGCGCATGATGCCGAAAAAGCGTCAGTAGTCTTTTCGCCCGGCGGCGCTTCGCTTGCACGGGCCTACAAACGGCTCAAACTCGTAGGCCGGGTAAGCGCAGCGCCACCCGGCTTGTTTTTTAACGCAGCAGAGCACGCTCTTCAGCCGTTAACGCCAGCGTCTGCGTTATCCCGGTCTCTGATGATTTCACCGCCGCTTCCAGCACAGCCATGACCGCTAACGCCTCGACAGGGTGAACAGGATGGGGGATTTCCCCGCGCAGCGCATCACGCACGTGGATGTAATACTGGCGCTGGTCGCCTTTCGGCGTGACAACCGTCTGCGTTGCACCGTCTGCCCCGAAGAACACCATGCTGTCGCTGTCTTCTCCCCAGGTTTCGCTGCCGGGGATCACACCCGCAAGCAGTTGTGCTTCCTGCTGATCGATTCTGGCCTTCACCACGCTGCCTTTATCCCCGTGAACGGTAAAGCGCGCCGTCCCGCCAGCGACCAGCATGCTGGCGTGCAGAATAACCTTGTGCGCCGGGTAATTTAAAACTACATGCGCCCAGTCGTCGATCTCCGCACCCTCGCGCAGCGTCGCGATATTCCCCTGAACCGACTCAGGCAGGCCAAACAGCTGTAGCGTCTGGTCGATCAGGTGCGGCCCCAGGTCAAACCACAGACCGCTACCGGGAACGTTCTGCTCGCGCCAGCGCACGCGGACTTCCGGACGGAAGCGATCAATATGCGACTCCAGGTGCTTGACCTTGCCGAGCGTGCCTTGCGCAATAATCTGTTTAATGCCGAGGAAATCGCTGTCCCAGCGGCGGTTATGAAAAACAGAGAGCAGGAGCTGTTTTTCATCCGCCAGCGCGATCAGGTCGCGGGCTTCCTTCATGTCGAGGGTAAAAGGCTTATCCACGACGACATGTTTCCCGGCGTTCAGGGCCAGCGTAGCCAGCGGGGCGTGAGTGGCGTTAGGCGAGGCAATCACCACCACGTCGATATCAGGATGCTGAATAGCCTCTTCCGGTGTCGCGACCACAAGCACATCCGGAAGATCGCGTTTTACCTTCTCTTCATCACGGGAAGAGACCACCGCCAGCCTAAGCCCGTCCACGGACTGGATCAGCGGAGCATGGAAGGTTTTACCCACAAATCCATACCCGATCAGCGCAATGTTGATTGTTTGAACTTTACTCATGACCTTCTCCACGTTATTGCGCGCATACGGTGACCTGTAATGCGCCAGGGTCCCCAAGCTCAGGCCAGGGACGATCTAAAAAGAGTTGATGAATGTCGGATAACCCCGAAACCAGATACGGTTCACAGCGGTTAACTTTCAGATGGTCGGCCACGATCCAGTGTTCATGGCTTGCGGCGAGCATCGCACGTTTCACCTCAGCATCGGCCTCTTTACCGGCACTCAGACCGAGTTCGGCATGAATGGCGCACGCCCCAAGAATGGCGATATCTGCCCGATAGCGGGAGAGCAACGACAACGTGGCGCTTCCGGCAAACAGGCGCTGTTTCGGGTCCCATTTCCCGCCGAGCAGGATCAGATCAATGTCTTCCCGGTCGCTAAAATGCTGGGCGATGTCCAGCGAAGTGGTGATCACGGTGTGAGGCCCCTGAAGAAAGGTCGCGACGGCCATCACCGTGCTGCCGGCATCCAGAAAGAGGGTGGAACCGGCTGGAACCGCCTGCGCGACCTGTTTCCCCAGGCGTTGCTTGGTTTCAGGCAGCAGCGTGTTGCGGCCCTGACGATTCATGGCGGAAAGATTAAGGGCGATAGCGCCACCGTGGTTCTTCTGGGCCAGCCCCTGATTTTCCAGGTCGGTGAGATCCCGACGGATGGTATCTGCTGAAACCTGCAGCTTTTCTGCCAGCTCAGTAATGCTGGCCTGACCTTGTTCGCTCAAAATATCAAGGACATAACGTTGACGTGCGGTCTTGTGCATGGCTGCACTCCTGCAAAATGTCGCAATAATTCGCATAATACAGCATTTTTGCGCAGAGGGAAGCAGGGGAGTGGGGTAAGCGGTCGGGAGGTGCAGTCATTCCGTTAGGTGATTATTACATTTGTATTAAGCAGATATCATTAAGCCGTTTTGAATGTTAACCACAGTGTTATTGTTATGTTTTATTTAATGATTTGGGTTATGTAACCATTATAATACCATTGCATGGAATAAAACTCTGCAAATAAGATTTATAATGGCGATTAATCTCTTACTTTAGTTTTTTAATGGATTTTTATTTTGGCGTGAGGTCGGTAATAACTTAAATTGACACTTCTTTGAAAATCTTTGTGTCTGACGCTCCTGGAAATTAACGCAAAAATGTACAGAGAGTAGATTAGGAATTTTCCTTAAATAACAGAGGGTTTATATGTTTCATTTGAAATACCCCTTTTATGGTTTTGTCCAGAAACCCCATCTTTTTTCTTATTTGTAACACCACATTAACATTGTGGGTGTAGTGGCCTATACCACATTTTGTTATGCTGCAAATCAGTTTAAGAAATAAGTAAATTCTTAATTGAAATAAGACGACGGACTTTCTCACTTCCAATGGAAATGGGTATGGGGGAGTTTTACCTGAAATTCAGTGAGGACGCTAAAGAAGATATTTGTCTAATTATCTATACCTCTTTTTGGGTAATTGCCTGAGTTTGGCTCAGAGTCAGGGAGATAAAAATGACGATATTGCGAAAGCCTATGTTACGCCGATTTACAACAGCACTGGCATTAATTTCATTCGCCATAAATACGGCTTATGCCAATAGTCACCAGGCAGGGATTGCCGCAGTGGCAAAGACGACCTTAAAAGAAAGTATTCTTTTTGCTATCGATCGCGATCCCTCAATTAGTCAGCAGGCCGCGCAATTAGGTATTGGTCAGGCGCAAATAGATGAAGCGCGTAGCGGCTGGATGCCACAAATCGCGTTGAACGGGAGCACGGGTCATAGCCAGACCACCGATTCCAGCGGATCGCTGAAGAATTCTGCGGCCTGGGGGATTAGCCTGACCCAGCTGCTGTACGATTTCGGGAAAACCAATAACAGCATCAGCCAGTCTTCCGCCCAGCGCGATAGTTACCGCTACCAGCTGATGAGTACGCTCTCTGATGTGGCGGAGAAAACGGCACTCAGCTACGTGGAAGTTAAACGCTATTCCGATCTGCTCCAGGCGGCAAAGGACAACGTTCAGGCGCTTAAAAATGTTGAGCAACTGGCAAAACTGCGTGCGGATGCAGGGGTGAGCTCCACTTCCGATGAACTGCAGACCCGCACGCGTATTGCTGGCATGCAGGCAACGGTCGCGCAGTATAACGCCGCCTTAAACAGCGCCCGCGCAAGGCTTGCGGTCTTAACCGGGATGCAGGCTGATGCTTATTCGCCCGTGCCTGCGAACCTCGCCGTTGAGCCTGATTCGCTTAACCGCATTGATTATTCCTTGATACCCACGGTGTTAGCGGCGCAGAACCGGGAGCGTTCGGCCCAGTACGGCGTGGAAACGGCGAAGTCCCAGCACTGGCCGACCTTAAGCCTGAAGGGGGGGCGTACCCGTTATGAGTCGGACAACCGTTCTTACTGGGACGACCAGATCCAGCTCAATATTGATGCACCGCTATATCAGGGCGGCGCGGTCTCCGCACGTGTGCGTCAGGCAGAAGGCGCACGGGCTATGGCCTCTTCTATGGTTGATCAGGCGCGCTTCGATGTTCTGCAAAAAGCCTCCGTTGCGCAGGCTGACTGGACCGGTGCACGGGGAAGAATGGAAGCCGGTAAGCTGCAGCTGGAAAATGCACTGCGTGCCCGTGATGTTTATAAAAATGAATACACCCTGAGCAAGCGGAGCATTAATGATTTGCTTAGCGTTGAGCAGGATGTCTGGCAGGCCACGTCGGCAAAAATAATCGCTGAGTATGATGGGTGGAGTTCGGCAATTAATTATGCTTCCGCGGTTGATAATTTAATGTCGCTTATTGGAATAGAGAAAAACGCTGCCGCAAAATTACCCGATTTGAGTTAAAAAAAGACGCGCATAGCTGCGCAAAATAAGACTGAAAATAATGGGTGTTTTTTCCCAGGGATAGCTACATCCATCTGGTGGACATATCCACAGGAATCCGCACACCTGCAAGGAGAAGAATATGAGTAACGTAAAGGTTGTTGATGTCATCATTCGCAAAACGGCAGAAAAAACGAAATTAACCGGAGACGGAAATCTCTCGGTATCCATTTCATCGCCGAGTGTGATTGAAATCCAGGGCTCAGCTCAGGATGTGGTGCGTTATGTCCGCCAGGGTAAAGACCTTCTCATTTATATGAAAGATGGCAGCGTTATTCGCTGTAATAACTATTTTGTCGAAGATCCTGAAACCCATCATCAGTCAGAGCTGGTATTCAACGATCATCAGGAACTGACGCATATTTCTTTTGCCGATGCCGGGGAAGCGTCTGGCGCTGCTGTCACTGAGTTAACCGCCCAGGCCACACCCATTAGCAGCATTGAACCTTTCCTTGAGCAGGAAAGTGTCCTGAGCGATGCGCCGTGGGGCTGGATTGCGGGTGCTGCCTTAGGCGGTGGCGCCATCGGGGCGCTGCTGGCCAACGGTGGTGACGGCGAAACGAAAACGAAAGTCATTGATAATACCAAAGAAGTGGAAAGTGCCACGCCGACCTTTTTGCTGTCGGACAAGGTGGGTGACAAGCAGGGTGTGCTGAGCGCGAACGCGATCACGGACGATAACACCCCGACCTTTAGCGGTAGCGGCCAACCGGGCGCGACCATTCAGATCAAAGACAGCAGCGGAAGCACCATTGCCAGCGCGATGGTGGGTAAAGACGGCACCTGGACGGTGAAACTCCCGACCCAGTCTGACGGAGAGCATACGTGGTCGGTCGTGCAGATCGACGGCAGCAAAACCACCTCTGCAGGCAGCATCACGGTAACCGTCTCCACGGCCGAGGCCACCATTACGCTGGCGACAACGGCGGGTGACAACGTGATAAACGCCAGCGAGCAGTCTGCCGGTTTTACGCTGTCCGGCAGCAGCCAGCATCTGGCGAAGGGAACCGACGTTTCCGTGACGCTGAACGGTAAAACCTACACGGCGGAAGTAGGGGCTAACGGCGCGTGGAGCGTAAAAGTGCCAGCGGCAGACGCGCAGGCGCTGGGCGATGGTACCTGGACGGTCAACGTCAGCGGCAAAGACGCGGCGGGGAATACCGTGAGCGGAAGCCAGACGATTGGCGTGGATACCGCTGCGCCAACGCTCTCTGTCGATACGCTCGCGCAGGACAATATCATCAATGCCGCCGAGCACAACCAGCCGCTGACGCTGACCGGTAAAACCAACGCGGAAGCCGGACAAATTGTGACGGTAACGCTGAACGGCAAAAACTATAACGCCACGGTGGGCAGCGATGGCACCTGGTCCGTCACGCTTGCCGCCAGCGAGGTGCAGGCTCTCAGTGAGGGCAACCACACCCTGACGGTGAACGTCAGTGACAAAGCGGGTAACGGTACATCAGCGACGGCAGATTTCTCGGTTCATACTGCGGCGCCGGTCATTACCATTCACACCGTGGCGGGCGATGATATTCTCAATACCAGCGAGCAGGGCCAGGCACAGATTATCTCCGGCCAGGCGAGCGGTGCCGCCGCAGGCGATGTGGTGACCGTGACCGTGGGCGGTAAGACCTTCACCGGCGTGGTGCTGGCAGACGGCAGCTGGAGCGTAGGCGTCCCGGCGTCCGTTGTGGGTGCGCTGGGAGAAGGCCACCACACCCTTTCGGTGTCCGTGACCAATGCGGCAGGCAACACCAGCAGCGCCACGCACGGCATCACGCTGAGCGGCAACCCGCCGGAATTCACGATTGACGCCATCAGCCAGGATAACGTGCTGAATGCCCAGGAGACGATGCAGCCGCTGAGCCTGTCCGGCACCAGCAATCTGCCTGACGGCAGCACCATCACCGTCACGCTGAATAACGTGAATTATCCGGCCACCGTCGAAAACGGTATCTGGTCCATCCAGGTGCCGGTTTCCGACGTGTTGAATCTGGCGAACACGCTTTACACCGTTACCGTTAGCGGCACCGACAGCGTGGGCAACAGCGGTTCTGCCGAAGCGAATCTGCTGGTGGATACCGTGCTGCCGCAGGTCATTATCAACACCTTTGCAGGCGACAACCTGGTCAATAACGCCGAAGCGGGCGTGGATCAAACCCTCAGCGGTCGCGTTACCGGCGCGGCGGCGGGCGATACGGTGTCTGTTACCGTGGGCGGTAAGAGCTACAGCGCCACGGTAGGCAGCGATCTCACCTGGAGCGTCACCATTCCGTCGGCGGATCTTCAGGCGTTCGGCGATGGTGATTTAACCTTCACCGCATCGGTAACCAACGGGCACGGTAATACCGGCACCGGCGAGCGTGATATCAACATCAACGCTCAGCTGCCGGGTCTGCGCGTGAACACCATTTCCGGCGATGACGTGATCAACGCCATCGAACAGCAGCACGATCTGACCGTCACCGGTGCCAGCACCCATCTGGCTGCGGGCACACAGATTGTCGTTACCATCAATAGCGTCGAGTACGTCACCGCGGTTAACGCCAGCGGCAACTGGCAGATTGGCGTTCCGGCTGCGGATCTTCAGGCCTGGACGGCGGGCGAGGTGACGGTCAACGTCAGCGCGAAAGATGCCTGGAACAACACCGTTTCGGCAGAACACCCGATTGAACTCGACCTCAACGCCGTGGCGGTCACCATTGATACCGTCTCCAGCGATGACATGCTCAACGCGACAGAAAAAGGCAGCGATTTAACCCTGTCCGGCCAGACGCAGGGCGTGGAAGCGGGGCAGACCGTGGTGGTGAAATTCGCCGACCAGACCTTCACCGCCCAGGTGCAGCAGGATGGCTCCTGGAGCCTGACCGTACCGGCCAGCGCGATGGACACGCTGATCGACGGTCGCGCACAGGTGAGCGTCAGCGTCACCAACATCAACGGTAACACTGCCGACGCGTCGCGCGTGGTCACGGTGGATACCCTGCCGCCAGCGATTACCCTCGATAACCTGACCGCGGATAACATCATTAATGCGGCCGAAGCGCAGCAGGATTTAGTCTTAAGCGGCAGCAGCACGGCAGAATCGGGCCAGACGGTCACCGTAACGCTGAACGGCAAAACGTACCAGACCACGGTCCAGACGGACGGTACCTGGCAGTTGAGCGTTCCGGCGGCTGACGTTGGCGCTCTGGCCGACGGTATCGTGACCGTGACGGCCAGCGTGAGCGACGTGGCGGGTAACACCAGCAGCGCCGATCGCGTCGGTCTGGTAGACGCAACCGTGCCGCAGGTGACCATCAACGACTTTGTCACCGCCACCAACACCATTAACCAGCTTGCCCATTCTCAGGCGCAGATCCTGAGCGGCTCCGTGACCGGCGCGGCAGCGGGCGACCGGGTGACCATCACCATCAACAATGTGGATTACACCACCGTGGTGGATGCGGCGGGCAACTGGAGCCTCGGTCTGCCAGCGTCCGTGGTGCAGGGGCTGGCCGACGGTACCTGGACCATCGACGTCTCCGTGACCGACAGGTCCGGTAATACCGGAAGCAGTTCGCTGGATGTGGTGGTGAATACCGTGACGCCGGTCATCGGTATTAGTACCCTGGCAGCAGATGACGTGATCAATGCGACCGAGAAAGGTCAGGATCTGCAACTCTCCGGTACCAGCAACCAGCCGGAAGGAACCCGTATCACCGTCACCCTGAACGGCATCGACTACACGGCTATTGCAGATGCCAGCGGTAACTGGAGCGTCACCGTACCGGCGACGGCGGTAGGTGCACTGGGCGAAGCGCATTACACCGTGACGGCGAACGTGACCGACAGCGTGGGCAACAGCGCCTCTGCAAGTCACGATGTGCTGGTGGACAGTTCGCTGCCGGTTGTGACGATCAATACCCTGGCGGGCGATAATATCGTTAACGCAGCGGAGGTTGCGGCAGGGCAAACCCTGACCGGTAAAGTGACTCACGCGGCGCCAGGTGACACTGTCACGATTATCCTTGGCGGCCCGACATACACGGCCACCGTGCAGGACGATCTCACCTGGAGCCTGCCGTTAAGCGAGGGCCAGTTAACCGCGCTCGGCAATGGCGATTTGACGCTGTCAGCCAGCGTCACCAACGCCCACGGTAATACCGGCTCATCCTCTCTGGACTTCACCATCGACGCCCAGCTTCCTGGACTGCGTATTGACACCGTGGCGGGCGATGACGTGATTAACATCATCGAACACGGTCAAAACCTGATTGTGTCCGGCTCCAGCACCGATCTGGTCGCGGGCAGCACCGTCACGGTAACCATTAACGGCAGCAACTATTTCGCCACCGTGCTGGCGGACGGCACCTGGAAGGCGGCGATCCCGGCCGCGGATGTGTCGCAGTGGGCGGAGGGTGCGCTCGATATCAAGGCAAGCGCACAGGATACCTCCGGCAACCCGGTGACTATAGGCACCGTTGTGGATGTCGATCTCGCGCCTGTCGCCATCACCATCAGCAGCGTGACCGACGATAACGTGCTCAACGCGGCGGAAAAAGGTCAGGATCTGCTGCTTTCCGGCACCACCTCCAATGTGGAAGCGGGTCAGACCGTGACCATTACCTTTGCGGGTAAAACCTGGACCACGACCGTAGATGCCAACGGCGACTGGACGTATACCGTACCGGCAGCCGATCTGAGCGGCCTGAAAGACGGCGACGCCAGCGTGCAGGTTAACGTCACCAACGCGAACGGCAACGCGGCATCGTCCGCGCAGGAATTCAGCGTCGATACCACTGCGCCAACGGTCAGCATCAACACCATCAGCAATGACAATATGCTCAACGCGGCTGAGGCGGGGCAGGATTTGACCCTGAGCGGCTCCACCACGGCCGAAGCCGGCCAGACGGTGACGGTCTCGTTCAACGGCAAGCAGTACACCGCGCAGGTGCAGGCGGACGGCAGCTGGACACTCAACGTGCCGGCGGCGGATCTGGCAGGCATCAGCGACGGTAACGCCACGGTCACGGCATCGGTTTCCGATAAAGCCGGTAACCCGACAAGCGCGGATGCCTCCGTTCTGGTGGATACCACCGTGCCACAGATTAGCTTCAACATCGTCGCGGGCGATGACATCGTGAACATTGCTGAGCACGGTCAGGCGCTGATCGTCTCCGGTAAGGTGACGGGCGCGCAGGCGGGCGATGTCATCACGGTGACCCTGAACGGGAAAGACTACACCGCAATGCTGGATGCGTCCGGGAGCTGGAGCGTGGGCGTTCCGGCAACGGACGTGGGCGCGCTGGTGAACGGCAACCTGACGATTGCGGCGACACTCACCGATAAAGCGGGTAACAGCACCACCGCAACGCATGACGTTGAGGTCTCCCTGACCGCGCCGGTGATTGCCATCAATACCCTGGCGGTTGACGACGTGATCAACGCGGCCGAAAAAGGCCAGGACCTGCTGGTTTCCGGCAGCAGTAACCAGCCGGACGGCACCACCATTACGGTGACCCTGAACGGCATCAGTTACACCGCCATCACGGACGCCAGCGGCAACTGGAGCGTCACCGTACCGGCGGCAAACGTCTCGGCGCTGGGCGAAGCGAGCTACGCCGTGACGGCAAACGTGACCGACGCGGCAGGTAACAGCGCGAGTACCAGTCACAGCGTTGTGGTCGACAGCGCGCTCCCGGTGGTGACCATTAATCCTGTCGCCACGGATGATGTGATTAATGCGGCAGAGGTCGCCGCAGGCCAGACCCTGAGCGGGAAAGTGAGCGGGGCAGTGAGCGGTGACACTGTCACTATTTCCATCGGTGGCAATATCTACACCGCCACGGTACAGGACGACCTGAGCTGGTCGGTCAACGTGCCGTCCACGGTCTTAACCGCCATCGGTAACGGCGATCTGACGGTGTCCGCCAGCGTCACCAACGGCCATGGCAATACCGGCACCGGCGAGCGCGACATCACCATCGATGCCAGCCTGCCCGGTCTGCGCGTCGATACCGTCGCGGGCGACGATGTGATTAACAGCATCGAACATGCGCAAAACCTGATTATCACCGGGTCAAGCGATGGCCTGGCAGCCGGTTCGGCACTCACGGTAACCGTCAACGGAAAAACCTACGCGGCAACCGTGCTGGCAGACGGCACCTGGGCGGCGGCGATCCCGGCGGCAGACGTTAGCGCGCTGGGCACAGGCACGGTCACCGTAACGGTTAACGGCCAGAGCACGGCGGGCACGCCGGTCACCATCAGCCACGACGTGAAGGTAGATTTGGCCGCAGTCGCCATCAGCATTAACCCGATTGCCACCGACGACGTGATTAACGCGACGGAAAAAGGCGCGGACCTGGTCCTGTCCGGCTCCACCACCAATGTGGAAGCTAACCAGACCGTCACCATTACCTTCGGCGGCAAGTCGTACACCGCGACGGTCGATGCCAGCGGCAACTGGACGACCACCGTACCGTCTGCCGATTTGGGCAGCCTGAAAGACGGCGACGCCAGCGTACAGGTGAGCGTGACCAACGTGAACGGCAACAGCGCGTCAGCTGGCCGTGAGTACAGCGTGGACGCGACGGCGCCGACGGTCTCGATTGACATCATCAGCGACAACAACATCATCAATGCGGCCGAAGCGCAGCAGGATCTGGTCATTAATGGCGTGACCAACGCCGAAGCGGGCCAGACGGTGACGGTCACGCTGAACGGTAAAGACTACACCACCACCGTAGCGGCAAACGGCAGCTGGAGCGTAACCGTGCCGTCTGCGGATCTGGGCGCGATTGCTGACGGTAACTACACCGTCAGCGCCGCCGTCGCGGATAAAGCGGGCAACCCGGCCTCTACCGATCGCGACGTGCTGGTTGATACCACCGTTCCACAGCTGACCATCCACACCGTATCCGACGACGATGTGATCAACAGCGCCGAACATGCGCAGGCGCTGATTGTCACCGGTTCTGTGTCCGGCGCGGCGGCGGGTGATGTGGTCACCGTGACGATCAACAACAAATCATACACAGCCACTCTGGATGCCTCCGGCAACTGGAGCGTGGGCGTACCGGCGGCGGATGTGACCGCGTTGACCGCGGGAGATTACACCATCACCGCGGCGCTGACCGATAAAGCGGGCAACAGTAACAGCACCACACACAGCGTGGAGGTAAACCTGAGCGCGCCGGTGCTGACCATTGACACCGTTTCCGGTGATGATGTGATCAACAGTTCAGAGAAAACCCAGGATCTGACGATCTCCGGTACGGCTTCCGGCCTGGCGGCAGGCGCGGCGGTGACCGTGATGCTCAACGGCAAAGCGTACGGCGCAACGGTGGACGCTAACGGTAAATGGACGACCACGGTTCCGGCGGATCAGGTCGGTCAGCTGGGTGAAGCGCTTTACACCGTTACCGCGTCAGCAACGGACGGCGTTGGCAACAGCACCAGTACCTCTCATACCGTGAATGTCGAGTCCGTTCTGCCGGGTGTCATTATCAACACCGTGGCGGGCGATGACGTCATTAACGCAGCTGAACTGGCGGCAGGCCAGAGCATCAGCGGCTCGGTAGTCAATGCCGAAGCAGGCAACACGGTTACCGTGACTCTCGGAGGCAAAACGTATACCGCGACGGTCCAGAGCGATCTCACTTGGTCCGTTAACGTGACGCAAGCCGAACTGACAGCGCTGGGCAACGGCGAGTTGACCGTATCTGCCAGCGTAACCAACGGCGTGGGTAACAGCGGCTCCGCTGAGCGCGATATCACTATCGACGCTAACCTGCCTGGGCTGCGCGTCGATACCGTCGCGGGCGACGATGTGATCAACAGCATCGAACATAATCAAAACCTGATTATTACGGGTACAAGCGACGGGCTGACGGCGGGCACGGCGCTGACCGTCACCGTGAACAATAAAACCTACCCGGCGACCGTCCTGGCTGACGGCACCTGGAGTGCGGCGATCCCGGCGGCGGATGTGGGTGCCCTGGCGGCAGGCACGGTGACCGTTACCGTGGCAGGCCAGAACGGTGCGGGTAACCCGGTTTCCATTAATCACGATGTGACGGTGGATCTGGCGACCGTTGCCATCAGCATTGACGCCATCGCTTCAGACGATGTGATTAACGCGGCCGAGAAGGGCGCGGAGCTGGTGCTCTCCGGCACCACCTCGAACGTGGAAGCAAACCAGACCGTCACCATTACCTTTGGCGGCAAGAATTATACCGCCACGGTGGATGCTGAGGGTAAATGGACCGCCACGGTGCCAGCGGGCGATCTGGCAGGTCTGAAAGACGGCGACGCCAGCGTACAGGTGAGCGTCACTAACGTGAACGGCAACAGCGCGTCGGCGGGCCGCGAGTACAGCGTGGACGCCACTGCGCCGTCCGTGACCATCAACACGATCGCGGGTGACGACATTCTCAATGCGGCCGAAGCGAAGAGCGATCTGACCGTGTCCGGCACCAGCACCGCCGAGGCGGGCCAGACGGTGACCGTAAGCCTGAACGGTAAAGACTACACCGCAACCGTCAGCGCGGACGGCAGCTGGACGCTGAACGTTCCGGCGGCGGATGTTGCGGCGCTTGGCGACGGCAGCGTGACCGTGACCGCGAGCGTGAGCGACAAAGCGGGTAACCCTGCTTCCGTTGACCATAACCTGACGGTAGATATCACCGTGCCAGCGGTCACCATCAACACCGTGGCGGGCGACGACGTGATTAACATCGCGGAGCACGCTCAGGCGCAGATTATCAGCGGTTCCGCCACCGGGGCGGCAGCGGGCGATAAGGTCACCGTCACCCTCGGCGGCCAGACGTACACCACGGTGCTGGACGCGGCGGGCAACTGGAGCGTGGGCGTACCGGCGAGCGTGATTTCCGGCCTCAGCGACGGCACCGTAACCGTCACGGCGTCAGTCACCGATGCCGCAGGCAATACCGGCACCGGCAGCCATAACGTGACCGTCGATACCGGCCTGCCGTCGGTCGGCTTCAACACCCTCAGCGGCGACAACGTGCTGAACGCGGTGGAGAAAGGCCAGGACCTGAGCGTCAGCGGCACCAGCGCCAACCTGGCAGAAGGCACCGTGGTCACCGTGACCCTGAACGGCAAGCAGTACACCGCCACCACGGCGGCGGACGGCAGCTGGAGCCTGACGGTTCCGGCGGCAGATCTGGCGGGTCTCGGTCAGGCCAACTACACCCTGAGCGCGACGGCGACCAACGGCGTGGGCAACAGCGTCAGCAACACCGCGAACCTGCTGGTGGATACTGCGCTGCCGACCGTCACCATCAACACCGTGGCGGGCGATAACGTTATTAACGCGGCGGAAGTGGCGGCCGGGCAAACCCTGAGCGGTACCGTGGCGAATGCCGAAGCGGGTAACACCGTGACCATCACCCTTGGCGGCAATACCTACACCGCGACGGTACAGAACGATCTGAGCTGGTCCGTAAACGTACCGTCTGACGTGCTGACCGCGCTGGGCAACGGCAGCCTGAGCGTGACGGCGACCGTGACCAACGGCCACGGCAACACCGGTTCCGGCGAACGCGAAATCGTTATAGACGCTAACCTGCCGGGCCTGCGCGTCGATACCGTGGCGGGCGACGACGTGGTCAACAGCATCGAACATGCGCAAAACCTGATCGTCACTGGATCCAGCGACGGACTGGCGGCGGGCACGGCGCTGACCGTCACCGTTAACGGCAAAGATTATGCGGCTACGGTGCTGGCGGACGGCACCTGGAGCGCGGCGATCCCGTCTGCCGACGTGAGCGCGTGGCCGGAAGGCAGCGTGAAAATCAGCGTCACCGGCGACAGCGCGGCGGGTAACACGATTAGCATCAGCCACGACGTGACGGTGGATCTGGCGACCGTTGCCATCAGCATCAACGCCATCGCCACCGACGACGTGATCAATGCGGCGGAGAAAGGGGCAGATCTGGTGCTGTCCGGTGCGACCACCAACGTGGAAGCCGGGCAGACCGTGACCCTGAGCCTGAACGGCAAGATCTACACCACTACCGTTGATGACAGCGGCAACTGGACGTATACCGTACCGTCCGCGGATCTGGCACACCTTAAGGACGGCGACGCCAGCGTGCAGGTGAGCGTCACAAACGTTAACGGCAACAGCGCCTCGGCGGGCCGCGAGTACAGCGTGGACGCCACCGCGCCGTCCGTGACCATCAACACGATCGCGGGTGACGACATTCTCAATGCGGCCGAAGCGAAGAGCGATCTGACCGTGTCCGGCACCAGCACCGCCGAGGCGGGCCAGACGGTGACCGTAAGCCTGAACGGTAAAGACTACACCGCAACCGTCAGCGCGGACGGCAGCTGGACGCTGAACGTTCCGGCGGCGGATGTTGCGGCGCTTGGCGACGGCAGCGTGACCGTGACCGCGAGCGTGAGCGACAAAGCGGGTAACCCTGCTTCCGTTGACCATAACCTGACGGTAGATATCACCGTGCCAGCGGTCACCATCAACACCGTGGCGGGCGACGACGTGATTAACATCGCGGAGCACGCTCAGGCGCAGATTATCAGCGGTTCCGCCACCGGGGCGGCAGCGGGCGATAAGGTCACCGTCACCCTCGGCGGCCAGACGTACACCACGGTGCTGGACGCGGCGGGCAACTGGAGCGTGGGCGTACCGGCGAGCGTGATTTCCGGCCTCAGCGACGGCACCGTAACCGTCACGGCGTCAGTCACCGATGCCGCAGGCAATACCGGCACCGGCAGCCATAACGTGACCGTCGATACCGGCCTGCCGTCGGTCGGCTTCAACACCCTCAGCGGCGACAACGTGCTGAACGCGGTGGAGAAAGGCCAGGACCTGAGCGTCAGCGGCACCAGCGCCAACCTGGCAGAAGGCACCGTGGTCACCGTGACCCTGAACGGCAAGCAGTACACCGCCACCACGGCGGCGGACGGCAGCTGGAGCCTGACGGTTCCGGCGGCAGATCTGGCGGGTCTCGGTCAGGCCAACTACACCCTGAGCGCGACGGCGACCAACGGCGTGGGCAACAGCGTCAGCAACACCGCGAACCTGCTGGTGGATACCGCGCTGCCAACGGTCACTATCAACACCGTGGCGGGCGATAACGTCATTAACGCGGCGGAAGTGGCTTCAGGCCAGACCATCAGCGGCAGCGTAACGAACGCGGAGGCGGGTAATATCGTCACCGTGACCCTTGGCGGTAACAGCTACACCGCGACGGTGCAGAACGATCTGACCTGGTCCGTGAGCGTGCCGGAGTCTGTTCTGACGGCGCTGGGCAACGGCGATTTGACGGTGTCAGCGACCGTGACCAACGGCCACGGCAATACCGGGGCGGGCGAGCGCGAAATCGCTATAGACGCCAGTCTGCCGGGCCTGCGCGTTGATACCGTCGCGGGTGACGACGTGATCAACAGCATCGAACACGGTCAGAACCTGATCGTTACCGGCTCCAGCGACGGGCTGGCGGTGGGAACCACGCTCACCGTGACCGTCAACGGCAAAACGTATGCCGCCTCCGTGCTGGCAGACGGTACCTGGAGCGCGGCAATCCCGGCGGCAGACGTGGGTGCGCTGGCAGCAGGCACGGTCACCGTTAACGTGGCAGGCCAAAGCACCGCGGGTAACCCGGTCTCCATCAGCCACGATGTGAACGTGGATCTGGCCGCGGTCGCCATCAGCATTGATGCGATTGCTACCGACGACGTGATTAACGCGGCGGAGAAAGGCGCGGATCTGGTGCTTTCAGGTAGTACGTCGAACGTTGAGGAAAACCAGACCGTTACCATCACCTTCGCCGGGAAGACGTACACCGCGAAAGTGGATGCCGACGGCAACTGGACGGCTACCGTGCCTTCCGCAGATCTGGCGGGCCTCAAAGACGGCGATGCCAGCGTGCAGGTGAGCGTGACTAACGTGAACGGCAACAGCGCCTCTGCGGGCCGCGAGTACAGCGTGGATGCCACCGCGCCAGCCGTCACCATTGATACGGTCGCGGGCGATAACGTGATCAACGCCAGCGAAGCGTCCGCAGGCGTGGCCATCTCCGGTACCACCACCGCGGAAGCCGGGCAGACGGTTACCGTGACGTTGGGCGGTAAGAGCTACACCGCGCAGGTGCAGCAGGGCGGTATCTGGAGCGTCAACGTGCCGGGCACCGATCTCTCCGCACTGGCGGATAACGGCTATACCGTGCAGGTCAGCGTGAGCGACGCGGCGGGTAACCCGGGCAGCGCGGGTAAAGCGATTACGCTTGATACCACGCCACCGACCGTCAGCGTTAACGTTGTGGCGGGCGATGACGTGATCAACAGCGTGGAACACGGACAGGCGCAGATCGTCAGCGGCACGGCAACCGGCGCGAACGTCGGGGATAAAGTGGTCATTACGCTGGGTTCGAACCAGTACACCACCACCGTTGACGCCAGCGGCAACTGGAGCGTGGGCGTGCCGGCCAGCGTGATTTCCGCCCTGACCGACGGCACAGTGACGCTGAGCGCAACCATTACCGACAGCGCGGGCAACAGCAGCACCCAGACGCACGACGTGGTGGTCAACACCGCCTCCGTGGCGTTGACGGTAAATACCCTCAGCGGCGATGACGTTATCAACGCGGCAGAAGCGGGTAATGCGCTGGTGATTAATGGCTCCAGCGCCCAGTTTGCCAGCGGTACGCAGGTGACCGTGACCCTGAACGGCAAGACCTACACCGCCACGATTCAGAGCGACGGCACCTGGACGACTACCGTCCCGGCCGCCGACGTAGGCGCACTGGCCGATGGCGCACGCTATCAGGTGTCTGTTTCGGCGCAGGACAGCGCGGGTAACAGCGCCTCGGCAACGCACGACATCAGCGTAAATACCACCGCGCCGGTGGTAAGCATTGCGACGCTGTCGGGTGACGATGTGCTGAACGCGGCAGAAGCGCAGCAGCCGCTGACGGTTCACGGTGCCTCCAGCGCCGAGGCCGGCCAGACCGTTACCGTGACGCTGGGCGGCAAAACCTATACCGCTACCGTGGCCAACGACGGCACCTGGACGGTGGACGTACCCGCGGCGGATCTGGCCGCGCTGAGCCAGGGGGCGCTGACGATGACCGCCTCGGTCAACGACAAAGCCGGGAACAGCGGTCAGACGACGCACACCTTAACGGTGGATACCGTCGCGCCGACCGTGACCATCAGCACCGTGGCCGATGACGACATCGTTAACAATGCCGAGCAGCTGACGGGCCATACCATCAGCGGTACCACCACGGCGGAACAGGGCCAGACGGTGACCGTCTCCTTCAACGGGCACAGCTATCAGGCCACCGTCGGGGCAGACGGATCGTGGTCGGTCTTCGTGCCGGGCCGTGACTTCCTCGGCCTGAGCGACGGGCAGTACGCGATTACCGCCACGGTGAGTGATAAAGCGGGTAACCCGGGCAGCGCAACGCACGACGTAACGCTGAACGGTGACGTCCCAACTATCACCATCAACACCTTTGCGGAAGATGACATTGTCAGCGCCGCCGAACACGGCACGCCGCTGGTCATCAGCGGCACCACCGACGCGCCTGCGGGCCAGACGGTGACCATCACGCTGAACGGTAAAACCTACACGGCGACCGTTCAGAATGACGGTACCTGGCGCTATACGGTCGGAAGCGCAGACGTGACCGCGCTGGCGGACGGCGGTTCGTACGTCATTAACGCGCAGGTCAGCAACACCATCGGCAACAGCGGCAGCGATAACCACAGCGTCACCGTGGATCTCACCGCGCCGTCGATGGGCATCAGCATTGATTCTCTGCAAAACGACACCGGCCTGAGCGCGAGTGATTTCATCACCAACGACGCTCAGGTCGTGGTCAACGGCTCGCTGACCGCGCAGCTCGGCAATAACGAGAAGGCGCAGATCAGCCTCGACGGTGGCACCACCTGGATTGACCTGACCGTGACCGGCACCACATGGCGTTATACGGACGGCCGCACCCTGACCGACGGGACCTATCAGTATCAGGTGCGGGTGATTGATAATGCGGGCAACGTGGGGTCAACGGACAGCCAGGACGTGGTCATTGATCTGACGAAACCGGCGGCAACGACCATTACCGTGGATTCCGTTTCCCAGGATACCGGCCTGTCCGACAGTGACTTCATCACCAGCGACAACCAGATCAGCCTGAAAGGGACGCTCGGCGCGGCGCTGGGCAGCGGTGACCACGCGCAGATCAGCCTCGACGGCGGTCTGACCTGGACCGACGTCAGCGTCAGCGGGCTGAGCTGGACGTATGTCGATGACCGTACGCTGGCCGACGGAGATTACAACTACCAGCTGCGCGTGATTGACGACGCGGGGAATATCAGCGCCACCACCAGCCAGGTAGTGACCATTGATACCGTCGCGCCGGACGCCAGCAAAACCATCGTCATCGACCGCATCAGCGACGATACCGGCCTGAGCAGCAGCGACTTTATCACCAACGATACGTCCCTGACGCTGCACGGCTCGCTCGGCGCGACGCTGGCTGACGGCGAGTACGCCCAGATCAGCATCGACGGCGGCGTCACCTGGCAGAACGTGATTGTGACCGGCAACAGCTGGTACTACGTCGACAGCCGCACGCTCGGGAACCAGACCTATGACTACTACGTTCGCGTGGTGGATGCGGCGGGCAACGTGGGGGCCAGCGCTCATCAGCAGGTGACCGTTGATACGGTCGCCCCGGATGCGGCGATTACGGTGACCGTGGATAACATTACCGTCGACACCGGGTTTGACAACAATGACTTCCTGACCAGTTCGACCTCGTACACGCTGCACGGCACGCTTGGCGCAGAGCTGGGGGCGGGTGAGTTCGTTCAGGTGAGCATGGATGGCGGCACCACCTGGGTGTATGCCACCGTGAGCGGGACCCAGTGGAGCTACAGCGATACGCGTACCCTGACCGACGGTAGCCATAACTACCAGGTGCGGGTGATTGACCAGGCGGGTAACGTCGGGGCAACTACCTCGCAGGCGGTGACGGTGGATACTCAGGCGCCGCAGTATGGCATCACCATCGACAGCATCAGTGAAGATACCGGTCAGTCCGGGAGTGATTTCATCACGATGGACACCACGCTGACCATTAACGGCTCGCTGGGCAACGCGCTGGCAAACGACGAGCGCGTGCAGATAAGCCTTGACGGCGGGAATACCTGGTCTGACGCCACGGTCACCAACCAGCGCTGGAGCTACACCGATACCCGCGATCTGGCGGACGGCGATTACACCTACCAGGTGCGGATCATAGACCAGGCGGGCAACGTGGGCTCTACCGCGTCGCAGGTGGTGACGGTGGATACCACGCCGCCAGACACGGTGGGAACGGTCGTGAGCTATACCGACGTTGAAGGGGAACGTACGGGCACCTTTGGCAGCTCGGTCGCCACTGACGATAACTCACCGGTGATCAACGGGACGCTCAACCGCGCCCCGGACGACGGCGAGATCGTCCAGCTTTACCGCGATGGCGTCTTGCTCGGCCAGGTGACCATGAACGGCAGCGCAAGCTGGTCCTTCCAGGATAACGGCCTGAGCGATGGCAATCACACCTACATTGTGCGTGTCACCGACAAGGCCGGTAACTATACGGAATCGGACGGCTTTGTGCTGAGCGTGGATACCAGCATACCGACCACCACGGCGGCGATTACCGCGCAGACCACGTCGGATACCACGCCGATCGTCAGCGGGACCGTCTCCGCCGATCTGGTGAACGGTGAGTATCTGGTGGTGACGGTGAACGGGAAAACCTACACCTCTCAGACGGGCGGTGCGGTGGTGGTCGATCCGGATCACAACACCTGGTATCTGCAGATCCCGGACAGCGATGCGCTGAACGTCGCGAGCTACAGCGTGACGGCGCAGGTGAAGAGCAGCGCGGGTAACGGCAATACCACCGGGACGACCACCGGCAGCCTGGTGATTGACACCACCACGGTGAATACCGACTGGGCAACCACGGCGGGGAACAGCAACAACTCCACCATGACCCTTGGCATGAACAGCAGCGGTCTGTGGAATATCATTGCGAACGGCCAGTCTTACTCCAGCAGCGATAGCTCGACCTATGCCGGAAATACGCTGACCAACACCCGTAATTACTACGTGGTGAGCCAGACCGCCGCTGACTTTGACCGTAACGGCACGCAGGACATTTTCGCCACGGAGAACACCTACGCGGGATCCACGCAGGTGATGTGGACCTACGATGGTAGCACCTATAACGCCAGCCAGCTGGGAATGGGCACTACCATCTGGTACGGCGGCGTGATTGCGTACGACAAAACCGGTGATGGTTATCTGGATTTGGCCTACGGCGATGCGGGTGCAGACTCCATTACATACCTGATCAACAACAACGGGGTACTGTCGCCCGACGGCACCAACGGCGGCGCAGGTTTCTGGGGACAATTCACCACCATGCGTGAAATCTCCGGCGTTGACCTGAACAACGACGGTACGGTGGATATTGTTCAGCACACCAACCGCAGCGGCGCGTACTCGTTAACCGTAATCAACAACAACGGCAACGGCACGCTCTCTATCGGCCAGAACCTGACCAACGTGTTTGTGGTCAACGCCGCGAACACCACCACGGCGGCGTCCATGACGTGGGCAGACTTCAACGGCGATGGCTACATGGATCTGTACCTGGGCAGCAGCTACAACAACAACGGCGGGGTGATCTACTACAACGACGGCACCGGGAAGCTCTCAACCACCAAGAGCGCGGTGGAAGCCTCTAACGCGTCGGCGGGGTATCTGTCGGTGGCGGTGGACTGGAACGGCGACGGGCAGATGGACATCATCAAGCTCAGCACCTACGGCGCGTCACAAACGGCGACCCTGTTCACCAACAACGGGTACGGTTCCACCTGGACCTCCAGCCAGCTGGCATCCGGTATCGCCTACGCTACCGGCGTGGCCGCGGTGGACTACAACTGGGACGGCGCGAAGGATCTGCTGGTGTCTCAGCAGAACGGCAAGGTGGTGCTGGTTCAGAACAGCAAAACCATTGCGGACGGCACCGCGATGCATCTGCACATTGTCGATAGCGAGGGTATCAACGCTTACTACGGCAACACGGTCAACCTGTATAACGCCGCTGGCGTGCTGGTGGCCTCGCAGATCATCAACGCCCAGTCCGGTATCGGGTCGAACGATACCTCTGCGCTGGTGAGCTTCTACGGTCTGGATCCGAATGAAACCTACTCGGCAGAGATTGTGAAGATCACCAACGGTGTGTCGGATAACGTCACGTGGAGCGGTCTGGACGCGGGCAACGGCAAAGAGGGCTACGTCCTGACGGCCGAAGCGGCGACCGGCGGCCACAGCGGGACAATCACCGGGACCGGGTATAACGACACCTTCATTGCAGAAGATGGCACCTATACCTACAACGGCTCCGGCGGCTGGAATACCCATTCCGACTACGACACCTGGAGCAACACCGGTGGGATGGACGTGGTGGATTACCGCAATGCGACCTCCGGCGTGACCGTTGACCTGCGCCTTTCAACCGCACAGGACACTGGCTTTGGTACCACACGGCTGTTGAATATTGAAGGCATTAACGGTTCGGACTTCGACGATGTTATCACCGGCAACAGCGCTGATAACCGGTTCGAAGGCCGCGGCGGGAATGACACCTTCAACATCGGCAGCGGCGGTCACGATACGTTGCTCTACAAGCTGATCAACGCGTCGGATGCCACGGGCGGTAACGGTCACGATGTGGTGAACGGCTTTACCGTCGGCACCTGGGAAGGGACGGCGGACACGGACCGTATTGACCTGCGCGATCTGCTCTCAGACAGCGGCTATACCGGCACGGGCTCAGCGAGCTATGTGAACGGCGTGGCGACGCTGGACAGTAGCGCGGGCAATATCACCGATTACATCCGCGTGGTGCAAAACGGCAGCAATACCGAGATCCAGGTTGACCTGGACGGTACCGGCGGCCAGTTCTCGCCAACCACTCTGGTGACGCTGAACGGCGTGCAGACGGATCTGGCGACGCTGCTGGCAAATCATCAACTGTTAATTGCGTAAAACCCTGCCGCGGGGAGCGATCCCCGCGGCCTTTTGGCATTTCTATACACGAATAGCGTTAACCCGGAGATTATGAAGACACATCCACAGTACGAACCCTGGCTGCAGGGCATGCTGATCATCGCGAAGCACTATCGGCTGGACTTTTCCGCGGAACATGTTCGGGTCACGATTAACCATGAAAGTCAGTCTCCGCGCCAGCTGGTGCTGGAGGAGATGGCGCGCCAGCTAGGGCTGGGGATGCGTGTAGTGGCGGCGGAAGCGGTCTCTCTCGATCCGTGGCGTTTACCGCTGCTGGCGGAATTCACCGGCGGACAAATCGCAGTGATTACCCGCATGGACAACGAAGGCAACGTCAGCCTGCAGTTTAGCGGAGACGGTGGCCTGGAGACGACGCTGACGCTGGAAGCGCTCGGGACACGGTTAAAAACCCTGCTGGTGCTGCGCCCGCTGGAGTCCACACCGGATGCCCGCGTGGACGATTACATTAAACCGTATGAGAAAAACTGGTTCTGGCAGCTGGCGCTGAAAGACTGGCGACGCTACAGCGACATTATGCTGGTGGCGCTGGTGGCTAACGTACTGGCTCTCTCTGGCATGGTCTTTTCCATGCAGGTGTACGACAGGGTCGTACCGTCGCAATCAGAAGCCACGCTGTGGGTGCTGTTTGGCGGCGTCATGATTGCCATTGTCTTCGAATTCGTAATGCGCATGCTGCGCGTGCATATATCTGACGTGGTGGGGAAACGCGCCGACCTGCGCATTTCAGAGCGTGTGTTTGCCCACGCGCTGCGGATTAAAAATGGCGCACGCTCCAAATCAACCGGTTCGTTTATTGCGCAGATCCGCGAGCTGGAGTCGGTGCGTGAACTCATCACCTCCACTACCATTGCGGCGATCTCCGATCTGCCGTTCTTCCTGCTGTTCGTCTTTATTCTGTGGATGATTGGCGGCCCGCTGGTGCTGGTGGTGCTGCTCGCCGTGCCGCTGTTGCTGATTCCGGGCCTGCTGGTGCAGCGCCCGCTGGGCAAACTCTCCAGCGAGGGGATGCGCGAATCCGCGATCCGTAACGCCACGCTGGTGGAGGCGGTGCAGGGCATTGAGGACATCAAGCTGATGCGCGCCGAGCAGCGTTTTCAGAACCAGTGGAATAACACCAACGATGTCGCCGCCAGCGTCGGCATGAAGCAGCGCTGGCTGACGGGCCTGCTGCTGACCTGGACCCAGGAAGTGCAGTCTATCGTCTATGCGGTAGTCCTGCTGGTGGGCTGTTATCTGGTGATCAGCGGGGATATGACCACCGGTGCGCTGGTAGGAACCTCAATTCTGGCGTCGCGCACCATCGCGCCGCTGTCGCAGATCTCAGGCGTGCTCTCCCGCTGGCAGTCGGCAAAAGTGGCCCGTAAGGGGCTGGACGACCTGATGCAGCGACCGATTGACGATCCGCAGCACGGGAAGAAGGTGCATAAAGCCCATCTGCGCGGCGACTACGTGCTGGAGGACGTCGGGTTTTACTACGATGAAGAAGAGAAACTCAGCGTGCTTAACATCAGCAAGCTACAGATCCGTGCCGGGGAGCGCGTGGCGGTGCTTGGCCGAAATGGCTCCGGCAAAAGCACGCTGCTGCAACTTCTGGCGGGCATGCAGGAGCCGCAGCAGGGCAGCATCCTGCTGGACGATATCGCGCTTAACCATCTGGACCCGGCCGATCTGCGTCGCGACATGCAGTTGCTCAGCCAGCAGGCGCGGCTGTTCTTTGGATCCGTGCGGGACAATATCCTGATGGGTAACCCACTGGCGACTGACGAAGAAATTCATCAGGCGCTGGTGAACAGCGGCGCGCTTGAGTTTGTGCGCAAGCAGAAAATGGGGCTGAACACCCTTATCAATGAAGGCGGCACGGGGCTGTCCGGCGGGCAGCGTCAGGCGCTGCTGCTGGCGCGCGCGCTGATCACTTCTCCGACGATTCTGCTGCTGGATGAGCCTACCGCCTGGCTGGATGAAGTGAGCGAGAAGCAGTTTATTCAGCATCTTCACCAGTGGCTGGGCAAGCGCCGGACGCTGGTGGTGGCCACCCACCGCCTGCCAATTCTGGACCTGGTTGACCGCATCATTGTGCTGGAAAACGGCAAGGTGGTGATGGACGGCCCGCGCGACGCGATCCTGCATCAGCACGGTATGGCGACGCCAAAAGCCGCGCAGCGCACCGTGACCATGAAAGCGGCGGCGGTTGCAGAGGAGGGTGTGGCATGAATGATTTAACCCGTTTTAATAGCCGTCTGAAAGAGCCACGCCTGCCGAGGTCGTCGCTGGTGGCATGGGCGCTGTTCGCCCTGCTGGCGGTATTTCTCGCCTGGGCGAGCCTGTTCGAGCTTGATGAAGTCACCACCGGCAGCGGCAAGGTGATTCCGTCTTCGCATGAGCAGGTGATTCAGTCCCTGGAAGGGGGCATTATTCACAGCCTGATGGTGCGCGAAGGCGACATTGTCGAACGCGGTCAGCAGCTTGCGCAGTTAGACCGGACAAAAACCGAGTCCAGCGTGCTGGAGAGTGAGTCCCGTCTGAATGCCGCGCTGGCAACGGCGGCGCGCCTGAAGGCCGAGGTCAACGACACGGCGCTGATTTTTCCCGAAGAACTGGATGACGACGTTGAGCTGGTCAAACAAGAGACGGCGCTCTATCAGTCCCGTCGCGAAAGCCTGGAAAAAGGGCTGGCCGGCCTGCGTCAGGGGGCTGAACTGGTGCAACGAGAACTGTCGTTAACCCGTCCGCTGGTGACCCAGGGGGCGGCCAGCAAGGTGGAGGTGTTACGTCTTGAGCGTCAAAAAAATGAGCTTGAGAATAAAATCACCGAGATGAAAAACCAGTATTACGTTCGCGCCCGTGAAGAACTGGCAAAAGCCAACGCGGAAATTGAAGCTCAGCGTTCGGTGATGAAAGGGCGTGAGGATTCCCTGACCCGGCTGACCTTCAATGCGCCTGTGCGTGGCATCGTGAAGGATATTGACGTGACGACCGTGGGAGGCGTTATCCCGCCGAATGGCAAGCTGATGAGCCTGGTGCCGCTGGACGATCAGATGGTGGTTGAGGCAAAAATCTCCCCGCGCGACGTGGCATTTATCCATCCCGGGCAGAAAGCGCTGGTAAAAGTGACGGCCTATGACTATTCCATTTACGGTGGGCTGGAAGGGGAAGTGACCATGATTTCACCGGATACTTTGCAGGATGAGGTGAAAAGGGATGTTTACTACTACCGCGTTTATATCCGCACCGACAGTAACCATCTGACCAATAAGCAAGGTAAGGAATTTCCGGTCTTTCCGGGGATGATTGCGACGGTGGATATCAAAACCGGCAGTAAAACCATTCTTGATTATCTGTTGAAGCCGCTCAACAAAGCGAAAGAAGCGCTGCGGGAGAGATAAGGGCAGGGCGTTCGGGGAACCGAACGCCATTTTTATTATACCGTTAATGTGACGTTGTTGGGGTGGCGTCGTTCTTTCGGTACCACGTTAATGTAATGGGTGACATACGCGAAATAGAGTCCGGCATAGTTTTCGACCAGTTCGAGAAAAGCCGGATACACCGACAGGCGACCGTCACCGCGATCTTTCAGATATCCTGCCTCTTGCGCTGTTTTGATAATCCGGTTGACGTGGATCCGCGAAACAAAGAATTCTTTCGCGAGCGTGCTGGCAGAATAATCAATCACTGCACCATGAGCAGATTTGTTTTTTATGGCCTGCAGATAAAGATAAAGCATAATCATGCGTCCGCCATCTTTATCGATAAATAATCCTACCTCGGGTAACACTTTCCTGAAGGTTAATCCCCGGAAGAGATATTCCGCTGCGCGGCGGAAAAAATTATTTCTCAATGTGTCATTATCCAGCAGGTTTACATCAATATTAAACGTCGGATAAAGAATGCTGACGGGCAAAAATGCACCGGACATATAGCGTTTAAGCTCACTCAATCCTTTTTCGGTCGGGGCTATTCGTGTTTTTCGACGGTCATCCGTACAGCGCCAGGTCCTGATGCGCCCCGTGGTTCTGAGAAGAGTAATGATCGCAATCACACTATTAGGGCTGGCTATTTTATAGCGGGAGCATAGCTCTTTAATCTCAGATACTGACTCGGCCTGATTGCCAAATATAAAACAACACATGGCGAGAATAATGTTGAACCGCGCTTCCTGAAGCATTGTCTTGTAGAACAAAGGTTGTTTTTTATAGATGGTGTCATTAATTGTGTAGTGCTCTAATATTGCCTCACCAAATCGTGGGTTACTCTTTATAACATCCCGTCGATGTAGCAAGGCCCTGGATGAGATGTGATTATCCATAGCATTTTTCTCGTGTTTGATGAACCGATAGATGAAGTATCCAGTCTTCTTTTTCGGAATTTTCATTATACCTGAGAAACAGTGTTTTGCCGTCGTTATTTGAAAAGAAAGATATATTTACATTTGTCGACAGAAGAGAGAGTGATTAACGCAAAAATGTTCCGGTGCGGAACGTTGATAACAGTATCTTAACCTGATGGCGTACTGTAAAATTATTCTATACACCAGCTGTATTACATATTCCGTATTCATAATAAGAATGGCGATTTTGTGCCCAGGAGCAGGTTATGACCCACAAAATTTCTCACAGAAATGTTGCTCGCGACGATCGGCGGTTTGTCATCTCAACCTGCGGTTTTACCTTCCAGGGGTATGCTTTGCTCCTGAAAAAGTACGGCATAGACGCTTCGCATATCCACTTTGAGGGAGATGATGTCTGCCAACGGGATGGAGAAAATATCCTTAATAATCAACAAGCTCACATTGTTGTGTTTCCGGGTAAAGGGATTGTCACTCTGCTGGAAAGTCTGACTCGACTGGCATCAGTTCTGAATGCATTGCCTGTTATCCGATGCGTGACCCTCTATAGTGATATACCTGACAGCTGGTTATATCGCACCCTGGGTAGCCTTTTACATAACAACCATCAATTATCACTTATTCGGATCGCCAGCGTTTCTGATGTCATCAACTGCTTCCACACCCATAATAAGGGGTTTAAAGACCACTCGCGATTATTACGCGATCACTGTCTGGGGTATTCTCCGCAGGAAAATCTGAAATGGCTAACAAGAAGAGAAATTGACGTTTTATTAAATTTCTACCGCGGTATGTCCGTAAAAGATCTGTGCGAAAAGCTGGGGCTTTCAAATAAAACGGTTTATACCCATCGTAAGGAAGGTGTGCAGAAGTTACATTATATTAAACGATGGTTAAACGATCCGCATAACTTCAAAGCGGAAAGAAGTCACAAAAACCATCGTCTTAAAGCAGAATTCACGGATAAAGAAGCAGATATTTTTAATGCTCTGGTGAAAAGGGAGATCTTCCCGGCCTACCAGATCATTACCGATCGCGACAAAAAAGGGGTGGGCTTTGAGATACTGATCCGCTGGAATAAAAACGGCAAAATAGTCAAGCCAGCCTGTTTTCTTAATGACATTTCAAATCACGAGATATGGTTAAAAATAACGGCCCTGGTGATCCACGCTGCCGTGTCCGGGATTAATAAATATAATGGGAAATTCTATTTTTCAGTCAATATTCCGCCTCGTCTCGCTTCCGGGAAAGCGTTGCCGGAGATGGCCCGAAAAGCCATCGGCATGTTGCTCAAACCCCAGTGGGCGGAAAAGCTTGTCTTTGAATTTGCAGAAGATATCGATGTGACTAAAGACAAGAAGATCCCTGAAACCATGCGGCATCTGCGTAATACCGGGTGCAGACTGTTTCTGGATGACTGCTTCTCTAACCATCACACCATGTTTCCTGTCAGGCAGGTGCATTTTGACGGGTTGAAACTGGACCGCGACATCGTCGAGCATTTTGTGGCGAACGACAACGATTATAATCTGATTAAAGCGATTCAGATATACAGCGACATGACCGGAACGGACTGCATTGCTGAAGGGGTGGACAGTGAAGAGAAATTTGAAAAATTAGTCGAGCTGGGTGTGAAAAACTTTCAGGGATATTATCTCTCACGGGCTGTGAAGGAGGAGGAATTAGATCGCATGGTAAGACAGTTTAGCTAAAAATAAAGCCCCGAAGGGCCTTGATTATTTACGACCCAGTAGCAGGCCGAGAACAATACCGACGGCACCGGCGGCGATAAGGCCGGTTAGCGGGTTATTTCTGACCGCTTCTGTTACATCAGAAACCGCATCGCTGGCCTGTGCGGCATATTTTTTAGCCGCGCCTTTTACCTGGTGCTTTGGTGAATCGACGAATTCACCAAACTGCTGCTGTGCAGAACCTGCAATTTCATCGAGCTTATTTTTTGCTTTATCTTCAGCAAACTGGGTGTTTTTATCAGTACCGAAATCAGACATCTTTGCCTCCTTGTGTTGATAATTAAAGGATAGCCGCTCTTTGCAGATATGAGAGACGAAAGGTTAATTTCGGCACCTGGCAGGGCTGTTTTCGGATATATCTCTGTGCGAAAGGACTCGCACAGAGAGACGCTGTTATTCGGCAAAACTCAGCAGCGCGTCGCCATCAAGGCGATAGCGCACCCATTCAGACTGCGGCAGCGCGCCAATGCTCAGGTAAAAATCAATGGCGGGCTGGTTCCAGTCCAGAACGCTCCATTCCAGGCGACCACACTGCCGCTTTACCGCGAGTTGCGCGATATGTTTCAGTAACGCTCTTCCCGCACCTTTACCGCGATACTCCGGGGAAACGTACAGGTCTTCCATATAGATCCCGTTGCGTCCGAGCCAGGTTGAATAGCTGGTGAAGAACACGGCATAGCCGATGATGTTGCCTTCATACTCAGCGATCAACGCTTCGGTGTTACTTCCCGCGCCAAAGAGCGTTTCACGGATCTCCTCTGGCGTGGTAACCACTTCTTCCGGCGCTTTTTCATAGACTGCCAGCTCGTAGATCATGGCGTAAATGGCCGCGGCATCTTCGGGACGGGCCTGACGAAGGATAATGCTCATTGTTATTCCTGCTTTCTGTCTGTTTCGCGATTGATGGCGTTAAGCATACGGAGTATTGTCCGAAGAATTAAGTGCAATGAAATCAACAAATGATGAATATTATGCATCCGACTTTACGACGTCTTGATTTAAACCTGTTGCCCGTTTTCGACGCGATTTACCGCCATCGTTCTGTTCGTCTGGCAGCCGATGAGCTGGCGATGAGCACATCGGCACTGAGCCATGCGCTTTCGCGTCTGCGCGCGACGCTGAACGATCCGCTCTTTTTCCGGGAAGGGCATCGTATGTCCCCCAGCGTGTATGCTTCTCAGCTCGCACCTTCCATCGCTTCCGCACTGTCATTCCTGAATCATGAGCTGACCCCGCAGCCGGAGTTTGACGCCCCCAGCAGTACCGAGAGCTTACACATTGCGATTACGGATTTTACCGCGCTTTGCGTTTTTCCGACCCTGATGCACTCCTTGCAGCATGCTGCCCCTGGTTTGCGTTTTGAATTGCGTTATTTGCCCCACAGCCCGGCGCTGACGGAGCTATTAGCCGGGGAAGTGGATCTGGCGCTCGGGTTCAGTACCTCGGAGGATATTCGTCATCCGGAACTGGAGGAGATAGGCTGGTTCGAAGATGAGTATGTGGTCATCAGTAACGCCAGCCGGACACGGCTGACGCTGGAGGATTATCTCGCGGCCCGACATCTGGTGGTCACGCCCTGGAATGAGAAACAAGGGGTTCTGGATCTGCGGCTTGAACAGTTGGGCTATACCCGGCACATAGCGATCAAAACGCCGTCGATGCTCAGCGCCCCGTTTATCGTTGCACAAAGCGATCTGCTGATGGCGATCCCGCGGTTTGCGGCTGAGAAGCTGGTCGCGGCTGCGGATCTCAGGATATTTGCTTTACCGTTTTCAATCCGCGCGTTTGAAGTGAAAATTTACTCGCATAAACGCAGCGGCCAGCGGGGGGCGACCCGCTGGCTTAAGGAGGAGCTGCATAAACTGGCGCAGGCGGTAAGACGTTCAGCTGATGGCGGGGGAAGTCATCCGTCTTAATTTAACGGCAGATAGATATCCGTTTGCAGCGCATGTTCCGGCACCTCGTGGACAAAATTGAGGTAGTGGAAAAATACCGGTGCATCGCGCAGCGTTTCGCCGCTGTCTGGTAGCCAGTCGCGGAACATCGCCCATACCGTGTTGGAGATCGTATCCAGCGAGCCGGTGTGACGCCCGACAGCGTATCGTCCGCCTTTGATTTCACCATTGGCAACCCCGAACGCATTTTCTGGTACTGCCTCCGTAACGCTGCCACAAATATCGAAGCGAAAGGCATCGGCAGGTGTGGTTGCCGGGTCGTCCCAGGCGATGCCAAACGTGCTGCTTTCGCGTACTGGCGATAGCCCCGTGGCCTTACGCCAGGCGATAAATGTCGCCGCGCTGTCATTAACCCGATCCGGGCTGCCACGGTGTTGCAGCATGGCCACGTGAGTTTGGGGGAAATCAACAATCTTAACGTCCATCGATTTTTGCTCCTGAAAGGTCATTTTCGGTACGCGCTGGTGCCAGCTTAGCCAGTCCGGCTGCTGCCGGAACTGACGCGGGCTCTTTCCAAACGCGGTTTTGAAGGCGCGGCTGAACGATTCGGGGTTCTGGAAACCGGCATCGAGCGCAATATCAATCACCTTATCCTGCGGATTAAAGGCCAGTCGCCAGGAGGCTCGGCGCAGGCGTAGCCACTGGATATAGCGATACAGCGGCTGACCACTGAACGCCAGAAACTGACGATGAAAATGATAAGGTGAAGAGCTGGCTATCGCGCTGAGCTTTTCCAGCGTGAGCGGTTCATCCAGGTGGTGGGCAATATAGTCGCACACCCTATATAAGCGCTCACGGTATGCCGATTTGGCTGCATCGTTCATGACATCCTCCTGATGACCTACTTTGCCTGCGCGGTCGGGCAGGATCCTGACCGATCTTGCTTATCAGATTCATTATTGACGAAGTTTTTTCATGACAGTGCGATTATGGGGGGATTCCAGCAGCATAACATTGCACGGGAGCAATGACCCTCTCATCAAAGATACTCTGTTCAAAATGATGACTCGCAACGGTGACGGGAAAAATTTCCATTAAGCAAAAGGTTCGTCATGGCTATCTTTAACGAAGGCCATGATAACAAACGGCACAAAAGCGCTTGATTAGAAGCGAGAATGTGCTATTTGAGGGAATATTGCTTGCGTTGAGGTGTTAGTCACATATAACAAATGACAGAACAACTATTAGACATTGAAAATATAATATTTCCTTTGGTTAACAATTCCACCATGGCCGTTAAAATGTTATCTTAAATCCTCCTCATCATACGGACTAAAGGACTATCTATGTCTTGGCAAGGTGTACCGTTCAAACTTCTAAATGTAGGCGATGTTGAACAATTTTTTTTAAAAGTTTCGTCTCTTCCTAAAATAACTATCGATACGCCTACTGATTACAATCAACTCTGGTTAACGGTTGGTGCTACGTTCCTTGGTGGTATAATTCCAGCTTTGATCGCGTGGAGAACATTTCATGTAAACGCAGAAAACGTTAGAAAAGAAAGAGACGAGCAGCAGCGTTTCTTAAAGTCTGAAAGGGCAAAGCAGCAGCTATTTATGATGGGTGAGCGTGCCTCGCAATTTGCCTCATTGAAAGAAGAACGTGAAATACAAAAAACGCTTGCTCAAAAAACAATTAATGCTCAAGTAATCTCAACCAATAGGCAAAAATGGATTAATGATTTTCGTGATAATATCGCCGAATTTTGTTTATTAATATTCAGTCATTACGATGCCCGCTCAAGTTATCTGATTACTGAGCGTAAGTTACGGACAATAGCTGATATATATAAAGAAACTAATTATTCTGAGGATTTTAGAGTTCGTTATCAGGAGGCAAGTGACGAATTTTCACGTTGTCTGGAAAAATCGCAGTCAACTCATAATGCTATGGATAAAATGAAGTTTCTCATATTGCTAAGTATGAATCCACAAGAAAAAGAAACTCAAGAAATTAAACGATTGATTAATTTTTTAAAAACGTCGATTAATAAATTAATTATTGATGACGTTTCGGGGGGATTAGCCAATGTTAGAGAGGTTTATGCTGAATTATTAAACGGTTCGGAAGAATTAATGGGGGTAGTAGGGGGCATTCTAAAGAGAGAGTGGGAAAGAGTGAAGTTATGTGAATAAGACGTACGCACGTATGAGGGTTCAACGTGGGTTTAAAAATTTCGAGTAAATGCGTAATAACCCTATATAACTTACTGTTTACAGACAGTTGATTGTATTGATACCATACCCCCCTATAGTATCAGGAGGGCGTATGCCGCATTCACCCGAAGATAAAAAACGTATTCTTACTCGCGTCCGTCGCATTCGGGGCCAGGTCGATGCCCTTGAACGCGCGCTGGAGTCGGGCGATCCCTGTCTGGCTATCCTGCAGCAAATTGCCGCCGTGCGCGGTGCTGCCAATGGCCTGATGGGCGAAATGGTAGAAATTCATCTCAAAGATGAGCTGGTGACGGGAGAGACAACGCCGGATCAGCGAGCCGTGCGCATGGCAGAAGTCGGCCATTTGCTGCGCTCTTATCTAAAATAAACCCACACACCTGACAAAAAGGGAAGACCTATGAAATCTCGCGCTGCTGTTGCATTTGGCCCCGGCCAGCCGCTGAAAATCGTTGAAATCGACGTCGCACCACCGAAAAAAGGCGAAGTGCTGATCAAAATTACCCATACCGGCGTTTGCCATACCGATGCGTTCACGCTGTCCGGCGACGATCCGGAAGGTGTTTTCCCGGCGGTACTGGGACACGAAGGCGGCGGGATCGTTGTGGAGGTGGGCGAGGGCGTGACCAGCCTGAAGCCTGGCGATCACGTTATCCCGCTGTACACGGCGGAATGCGGCGAGTGTAAGTTCTGTAAATCCGGCAAGACCAACCTCTGCCAGGCCGTCCGCGCCACGCAGGGAAAAGGGCTGATGCCGGACGGGACGACCCGTTTCTCTTATAACGGCGAGCCGATTTACCACTACATGGGCACCAGCACCTTCAGCGAGTATACCGTTTGCGCGGAGATCTCTCTGGCGAAGGTGAACCCGCAGGCGCCGCTGGATAAAGTCTGCCTGCTGGGCTGCGGCGTGACGACCGGCATTGGCGCGGTCCATAACACGGCAAAAGTCAAAGAGGGGGATACCGTGGCGGTGTTCGGTCTCGGCGGCATTGGTCTGGCGGTGATTCAGGGCGCGGTGCAGGCGAAGGCCGGGCGTATTATTGCGGTCGATACTAACCCGGAGAAATTCAAACTGGCGGGTGAAATGGGCGCGACCGATTTCGTTAACCCGAAAGATCACGAAAAACCGATTCAGGATGTCATTGTTGAGATGACCGACGGCGGCGTGGACTTCAGCTTTGAGTGTATCGGCAACGTTAACGTCATGCGTTCCGCGCTGGAATGCTGCCACAAAGGCTGGGGCGAGAGCATCATTATTGGTGTGGCCGGCGCGGGTCAGGAGATTAAAACCCGTCCATTCCAGCTGGTCACCGGACGCGTGTGGCGCGGCTCCGCGTTTGGCGGCGTGAAGGGCCGTACCCAGCTTCCGGGGATGGTTGAAGATGCTATGGTCGGTAAGATTCAGCTCGATCCGTTCATTACTCACCGTTTGCCGCTAGAGCAGATCAACGAAGCGTTTGATCTGATGCACGACGGAAAATCTATCCGTACCGTTATTCATTTCGGCGACAAGTAACTCTTCTGCCAGCGGTTTTTAGCCGCTGGCATTTCTTTAATAATCTTCTCTAAAGTGTGACCAGTGCGGCGTTTTTAGCCGTAATCTAAATCTCTGCCGTGCCGATGACTATCTAACAGGCGTGTTTTTACGCATCTTACCTATAAGAGAGTCGACGGTCATGGACAACACTACTTCGATGCAGGCGCAGCGTAAGCTGGGCTTCTTGCATCACATCAGGCTGGTTCCGCTGTTTTCCTCCATTCTCGGTGGCATTATTTTGCTGTTTGCCTTGAGCTCGGGTCTGGCGGGATATTTCCTGCTGCAGGCCGATAACGATCTGCAGGATGTCACATCAGAGATTCAGGTGCGTATGGGGCTGTCGAACAGCTCAAACCATCTGCGCACCGCGCGTATCAATCTGATCCACGCCGGCGCGGCAAGCCGTATCGCAGAGATGGATGCGATGAAGCAGAATATCAGCGAGGCGGAAACGCGTATCAAGCAGTCCCAGGATAGCTTTAACGCGTATATGAATCGCTCCGTGCGTACCGCTGAAGACGAAGCGCTGGATGCTGACCTGAAAGCGCGCTACGACGCCTATATCGCGGGCATGCAGCCGATGGTCAAATTTGCCAAAAACGGCATGTTCGAAGCGATCATCAACCACGAAAATGAAACCGCGCGCCCGCTGGATGACGCTTACAATGCCGTGCTGCTGAAGGCGATTAAGATCCGCACCGACCGTGCCAATGCGCTAACGGCGCAGGCGCACAGCCGCACGCAGCTGGGGCTGATGTTTATGGTGGGCGCGTTTGTGCTGGCGCTGGTATTGACCGCGATGACCTTCGTTGTGCTGCGCCGCACGGTCATTCATCCGCTACAGCGTGCCGCGAAACGTATCGAGAATATTGCAAAAGGTGACCTGACGATGCCGGACGATGTGGCCGGACGCAGCGAAATTGGCCGTCTGACGCGCGATCTGCAAACCATGCAGCACTCCCTCGAAACAACGGTTGGCACCGTGCGTCAGGGCGCGGAGGAGATCTATCGCGGAACCAGCGAGATTTCTGCCGGTAATACTGACCTCTCTTCGCGCACCGAGCAGCAGGCCGCGGCCATTGAGCAGACCGCCGCGAGCATGGAACAGTTAACCGCCACGGTGAAACAGAACGCTGATAACGCGCATCATGCCAGCAAGCTGGCGGAAGATGCCTCCGGAAAAGCCAGCCGTGGCGGCCAGATGGTCTCCGGCGTGGTCAAAACGATGGGCAACATCTCCAGCAGTTCGAAGAAGATCTCTGAGATTACCGCCGTGATTAACAGCATTGCTTTCCAGACCAATATTCTGGCACTGAACGCGGCGGTAGAAGCGGCGCGCGCGGGTGAACAGGGGCGTGGATTTGCGGTGGTAGCCAGTGAAGTGCGTACGCTGGCAAGCCGTAGCGCCAACGCGGCAAAAGAGATCGAAAGCCTGATCAATGAGTCGGTTTCCCTTATCGATCAGGGGTCGGGTGAGGTGGTGGCTGCGGGTAACACCATGAATGAAATCGTCGACGCGGTTAAGCGCGTGACCGACATCATGCTGGAAATTGCCGCCGCATCGGATGAGCAGAGCCGCGGTATTGTGCAGGTCAGCCAGGCGATTTCGGAGATGGATAAAGTGACCCAGCAGAACGCCTCGCTGGTGGAAGAAGCATCTGCAGCCGCGGCATCCCTGGAAGAACAGGGCGCTCGTCTGACCGAGGCTGTGGGGGCATTTCGTTTAAGCGGCGCGAAGCCTGGCCGCGCGGTGACGTCTGTGCCAGTGGCGAAGAACACGCCGTTGCGCCCGGCGGCGACGGTTTCCGGAGATAACTGGGAGACGTTCTGAGTCGCCAGCAATGTCGGGTGGCGCTTCGCTTACCCGACCTACAAAATCGACCTACAAAAAAAAGGGACCCTTCGGTCCCTTTTTCACAGCTTATTTCTTATCAGGTAACGCGTATGCGATAACGTAATCACCGCGATCTGGTGACTGGCGAGCGCCCCCGGCGTTAATGATGATGTACTGTTTACCGGTTTTCGGTGAGACGTAAGTCATCGGGCCGGACTGGCTGCCAACCGGCAGTCGGTCTTTCCAGATCTCTTTCCCGGTGGCGGTATCAAACGCACGCAGGTAGAAATCCTGAGTACCGGCGAAGAACAGCAGGCCGGACTGGGTTGAGAGCGACGCGCCCAGCGTTGGCATCCCGATTGGGATAGGCATGTGCATGCGAATGCCCAGAGGGCCGGTGTCTTCCACCGTACCGACAGGCACCTGCCACACCAGTTTGCCGGATTTCAGATCGACCGCGGACATGGTGCCGAACGGCGGTTTCTGGCACGGAATGCCGAGCGGTGACAGGAAACGTTCACGCATTGCGCCGAACGGCGTGCCGTCCATCGGGACGATGCCCATCTCAATGCCGCTGGCGTCTTTCGCCACGTTAGCGCGCGGCACCATGTAGTTTGCCAGTCCGAGGCGCATATCGTTGACGAACATCAGGCTGTTGTTCGGGTCAACCGAGACGCTGCCCCAGTTCATTCCGCCCAGCGAGCCAGGGAACTGCAGGGAACGGTCAAGACCCGGCGGGGTGAAGACACCCTGATGACGCATCTCTTTAAACTGAATACGGCACAGCAGCAGGTCGACAGGCGTCGCGCCCCACATGTCGGATTCAGTCAGCGTCTGGTTGCCAATCATCGGCATGCCGACGGAATACGGCTGGGTGGGTGAGTAGCGTTCACCTTCAACGTTACCAGCCGGTACCGGACGCTCTTCTACCTTCGCGACCGGCTTACCGGTTTCGCGGTTGAGCATAAAGATCATGCCCTGCTTGCTGGTCTGCACCAGTACAGGCGTGGTGCCGCCTTTGCCGTCAGGCAGGTCATACAGCAGCGGCTGGGAAGGCAGGTCGAAGTCCCACAGATCGTGGTGGGTGGTCTGGAAATGCCAGCGCACCTGGCCGGTGGTGGCATCAACGGCGACGATAGAAGAGCTGTATTTATCGTCCAGCGCGGTACGCTCACCCGCCCAGAAATCCGGGGTGGCGTTGCCGGTTGGCAGATAAATCAGGTTCAGTTTGGCGTCGTAAGACATGGCCGACCAGACATTTGGCGTACCGCGGGTGTAGGTCTGTCCTTCCGGCGGCAGGCCGGTCAGGTTCGGATTACCCGGATCCCACGCCCAGGCCAGCTTACCGGTGTGAACGTCATACGCACGTACCACGCCCGGGGGTTCGCCGGTGGAGAAGTTATCCGCGACGCGACCGCCGACGACGACCACGTTCCCGGCGACCAGCGGCGTGGAGGTCTGCTGATAATATCCCGGCTTGATCTCACCCATACCGATGCTCAGATCCACGGTGCCGTGGTCGCCAAAATCTTCGCAGACCTTGCCGTTATCCGCATTGATGGCAATCAGGCGGGCATCGGTGGTCGGCAGGAACAGACGGCGAGGGCATGCGGCAGGCTGCGCGGTTTCCTGTGACGTTGTCACGTTCTGGTGGTCTTCAAAATAGCCCAGACCGCGGCAGCGCTGCCAGTTAGGCGCGGTGGCTTTAGAATCGTAGCGCCATTTTTCTTTCCCGGAGTCCACGTCCAGCGCCAGCACTTTACTGTACGGGGTACAAACGTACAGCGTATCGCCAATCTGTAAAGGCGTGTTTTGGTCTTCCGCGCCAGAGCCGTTGCTCTGTGGAATATCGCCGGTATGGGCAACCCAGGCGACTTTCAGTTCGCTGACGTTTTGCTTGTTAATTTGATCCAGTGCGGCGAAGCGGTCACCGTGTGTGGTGTTGCCCCAGTGCGCCCAGTTCTTTTGCTGCTCACCGGGTGCGACGGGTTTAACCGGAACGGGTTCATTCGCCGCCACGAGAGTCTGGGGCTTAAACATCCAGCCAAGGCTAACCAGCATCGCCACGGCCAGGACCGCCGCAACGCCAAAAGCAGGCGCCTTGTTGGGGGAATTGTGGTTTGCTCCACGCAGGTAAGGCCAGACGATGGCACAAAGGAAAGCCAGTACGGCGAAGGTAAACAGGCGGGAGAAGAGCGGCCAGAAATCCCAGCCCGCATCGCTTACCGCCCAGACCAGCGAGGCAATAAACGCGATGCTGTAAAGGACAATCCCGCTGGTGCGATTGAGGAAAATCAGGATCGCGGCAATCACCATTACCACGCCCATTATCAGGAAGTAACAACTTCCGCCCACGGTGGCGAGCTTAAACCCCAGCCCGCCGACGGCCAGACCGATGAGCAACATCAGTCCGGCAAGAAGCCACTGCAGGATACGCGGTATCCCACGTGGCGCGCTGCCAAATGCCATTTCTGTCTCCTTAGATCCCGCCGCTATGCCGGGTGTACCAGTTGGGTAATAAAATCGGCGGGAATAATGATTAACACGGGTGAATTCATCTTTATCAAAAGATTTACGAACCATTTGGTGAATTCGTGGCTATGATAAAACTGTTAAATTGTTTTACGCAATTGTTAATGAATCATTCCGCATTATTTGATTAGCGCACAGGACAGATCCCTCGCCCCGTTGGGGAGAGGGTTAGGGTGAAGGGAAGAATTCACACCGGCATGGATTTACGGATGGCGCTCAGCAGCGTCTGCGCACCCGTTGAGAGCGGCGTGTCTACGCGGGTTAAAATGCCGATAGGTTCACCGGCACCCGGGGCGGTCACCGGCAGAGCGGTCAGGGTTCCCTGACGCAAATCATCTTTTACCGCACCGGAGGGAACGAACCAGACGTAGTCATAATCGAGGGTGAGCTGGCGTGACAGCGAGGCCGACAGCGTTTCGATACACCCTGAGGGTAGTGTACATCCCTGCATTTGCAGCAAGTTTTCGGCGGCCTGGCGCGGGACGGTGCCTTTCGGGCAGACCACCACGGGCCATTCCATGACGCGGCTTAACGTCACGGTATCCTGCAGTAAAGGATGGTCGGGACGCACCACCAGCTTCAGGGATTCCAGAAACAGCAGTTCGTAATTGAGACCGCCCATCAGTTCAGGGTCAGACATACGACCGATACCCAGATCCAGTTCCCCCGATTTGAGCCCCGCGAGCAGCATGGTGTTATTCATGGTGGCAACCTGAATCGTGGTATGCCGTTGCTGCTTGTGGAATTGACCAATCACGGGCGGCAAAATGCCCAGCGCCGCGGTAGGCAAGGCACCCACACGTACCACGTCACTGGTGTGCTCTTCTTTTCTGTGCAGGGACTGGCCTGCGGTGTTGAGCGCATCCAGCACCTTAACGGCGTGCGTCAGGAATTGTTCGCCCACAAGGGTAAGCTGTGCGCCCAACCGACCGCGATCGAAAAGACGGGCGCCGGTGAGCTGTTCCAGCTCGTTAAGGGTTTTTGAGAGCGCAGGCTGGCTCAGATTAAGGGTTTCAGCCGCTCGCCCCAGCGTTCCCTGTTGAGCGACGGCCACAAATGTATGCAAATGGCGCAAGCGTATGCGCTGACTGAACAGACCATTTTTTTCCATAGGCGATGTTAAAAACAGAGCGATGCGGGTGACAAGTTAAGTTGTTTAATTTTGATAACCTGATAGCAAAATATTTTTAACATTTGATCTGTTTGAGTTACAACATGTTTTTCAGGAGGGGCTGCAGGCGAACGTCCTTGTTCATTTATTGCTCATTGCTGAGGGGTTACATCAGTAACCCATTAGATCACGCCATCCCCGCCGTCAGAACACCACACCTGACCGGACGTATAGGAACACGCATCCGAGGCCAGCGTGACGTACAGCGGAGCAATTTCTACCGGCTGACCCGGACGCCCCAGTGGCGTATCGCCGCCAAACTCCTTCACTTTTTCCATTGGCTGACCGCCGCTTGACTGCAGTACCGTCCAGTACGGTCCAGGCGCCACCGCGTTGACGCGAATGCCTTTTGGGCCCAGCTGTTTGGCTAAGGATTTAGTAAATACGGCCAGACAGGCTTTCGTCTGGGCGTAGTCCAGCAGCACGGGGCTGGGCTTCACTGCCTGAACCGAGGAGGTGTTAATGATAACGGACGACGCCTTCAGATGGCGCAGCGCCGCCTTGGTGATCCAGAAGGGGGCATAAACGTTGGTTTTAAATGTCGCGTCAAAGTCTTCGGTGGTGAGCTCTTCCAGAGACTCCCGGTACTGCTGACGGCCCGCGTTATTGATCAGAATATCCAGGCCACCCAGCTTCGAGACGGCTTCCTCGACCAGATTCTGACAGAAGGTTTCATCCCGGATATCCCCCGGCAGCGCGATGGCTTTGCGTCCTTCCGCTTTGATCAGCGCGATCACCTCTGCGGCGTCTTTTTCCTCTTCAGGCAAATAGTTGATGGCAACGTCAGCCCCTTCACGGGCATAGGCGATAGCCACCGCGCGACCTATCCCGGAGTCACCCCCGGTGATCAGCGCTTTTTTGCCGGTAAGGCGGCCATGCCCTTTGTAGCTTTTTTCCCCATGATCGGGTACAGGTTGCATCTCTGATGCCAGTCCCGGCGGCGTTTGCGGCTGTTCCGGGAACGGGGGTTGCGGGTAAGCGTTCGTACGTTGTGTAGTATCACTCATAGCTGACTCCTTAAGCCAAGGGGTGAGATTTGATGGATAGTTGCAGCGTTAACGCTTCGCTGAATTATTTCTGCAAACGATCAACACGGACGACGGCAGGAGATGATTTTTTATCAAGCGAACCGTTGATACTGATCATCTGGTCGGGTTTTACCGTTCTGCCGTCGAAGACTGCCTGGGGAATAATAACGTCGATTTTTCCGGTTTTATCCTGGAATACAAACTTATCGCCGCTACCGTCAATAAGATTACCGCGTAATGAAATTGTCGCACCGTCATGCATTTGTTTTGCCTGATCGATGGTCATAATACGCGCATCATCGGTTCCACGATATCCGCTATCCAGCGCGTGAGGTGGGGGCGGCGCGTCACCTTTTTGTAACCCGCCGTTATTATCTGCCCATGCTGATGGAACCAAAAATATCAAAAAAGCGGAAATAAGTGATAATTTCATCTGATATCCTTCATTTTTGGGTGTCTTGACTTATTAAGTATTGTTGCTATTCCTTTATGTGGCAAATGTGATAAGTCTTAAAAACAATCTCTTTTGAAATCAAAACACTCATAAAATAAGCGAAACGGTGACGACAACCATGAAGCGTGAAAATGAAAAGTTACCCGGGATAGATGAGAGTTATCGCTTGCTCAGGTTTGAATATGCATTTCGCCAGGTGGGTTTTGTGCTGCTTTTAGGTATTATCATCGCAGCGATGGCCGGTCTGTTTTCCAGCGGCATGGTGAGCGACACGTCCAGGACCAATTCTGCTAAATCTCTGACCATTCACTATGAACGCTTTGGCCGTCGGGAGACCGAGTCAAGGATGCAATTTACGTTTCCGGTGAAAACGGCGGGTCACTTCACGCTCAGCATCACCAGCGAGCGCAGCGACGTTTACGAACCCGGCAGCGTCTGGCCGCAGCCGGACAGAATGTATAGCCGTGGGAAAACCCTCTATTTCGTCTATGACACGCTCCAGAAGTCAGACAGGTTCTCCGTGTTGTACTTCACGACCCCGACCCGGGCCGGTAAGTGGAATACTGTCATCCGCGCAAACAACGAGCCGGAGATCACCGTCTGGCAATTTATTTACCCGTAGGAGGCTGATATGGATATGGTCTTTCGTGCGCTGGCGATTTATCTGTTTCTCGTGGTGGTATTTAAAGTGGCGGGGCGACGCGCGCTGCTACAGATGACCAGCTTTGATCTTATTCTGCTGTTAATTATTAGTGAAGCCACGCAGCAGGCGCTTCTGGGGCAGGACTTTTCTGTCACCGGGGCGATGATAACGATTACCACGCTGGTGGTAGTGGATATTCTCTTTGGGTTGATGAAGAAATATTTTTCCCCGGTGGAAAATATTCTGGATGGTAATCCCGTCATTCTGGTCGAGAATGGTGTGCCTTTAGCGGATAAACTTAAAAAAGTCGACGTATCCTGTGATGATATTCTGGTGTCAGCGCGTCAGAATAATGGCATTACAAAAATGAGTGAAATCAAGTATGCCATATTCGAACGTAATGGGCATATTTCAATCATTCCTTTTGAGAAATAAGAGGCGGCAAAATGAGCAATCTGTTTCACGACGATCATTATACCGTAAGTGAATTAACGAAAAAGCTGGCGAGTAAATTAACCGATGCCGGGCTGCGCTTAACCACGGCGGAATCCTGTACGGGGGGAAAGCTCTCGGTCGCGTTGTGCGCAGAAGAGAACACCGCCGATTTTTATGATGTCGGGCTGGTGGTGTTCAGCGATGAAGCAAAAGCGCGGATCCTCGGCGTGCGTTCTGAAACGCTGGCGCGCTATACCGCCGTCAGCGAACCGACGGTGGGCGAGATGGCCGCCAGTATCCGCGATATGGCCCAGGCGGATATCAGCATTGCCATCAGCGGATACGCAGGCCCTGAAGGGGGCGACGATGGGACGGCGGCAGGGACGGTCTGCTTTGGCTGGAATATTTGCGGCGAGACGAAAACCCGGACCGTTCTTTTCTCCGGTGACTGTCAGGACGTGGTGGAAAAAGCGGTGCATTTTGCGCTGGCTGAACTGGTAACAACCTTGTCGGACGACAATATCGGGTAAATTCACGTGGAGGTTGTATGGCTGTCATAGTGATTACTGGCGGGACGGCGGGCGTGGGAAAAGCCACGGCACTGCACTTTGCAAAGGCGGGCTACGATGTGGGACTTATCGCCCGCGATGAAGCCAGCCTGCACTCCACTCAGGAGGAATTAAAGCGCTTTGGGGTCAATGCCCACGCGGTGCAGGCGGACGTCGCCGACAGTCAGGCGGTGGTGGATGCGGCTAACGAGATTGAGTATCGCCTTGGGGCGATTGACGTGTGGGTTAACAATGCCATGGGCGCCGTGCTGGCACCGTTTCGCACCCTTACGCCGGATGAGTTTCGTCGTGTGACTGACGTGACCTACCTCGGCTTTGTCAACGGCACTCGCGCCGCGCTGGAGCTGATGGTGCCCCGCGACAGAGGCGTGATTATCCAGGTGGGATCCGCGCTGGCCTACCGTTCCATTCCTTTGCAGTCCGCTTACTGTGGCGCCAAAGCGGCGATCCGCGGCTTCACCGATGCGGTGCGTACCGAACTGATGCATGAAAACAGCCGGGTTCAGCTTTCGATGGTTCAGATGCCGGGGCTTAACACGCCGCAGTTCGAATGGGCGAGGAATAAGTTCGCCTGGGCGATGCGCCCGGTGCCACCGGTTTTTGAGCCCGAAGTCGCCGCCCGCGCCATCTTTAAGGTTGCACAAAAACCGGTACGGGAACTGTGGGTGGGAAGCAGCACGATTCAGTCGATCGTCGGGCAATTTCTTTTCCCGGGTTTACTTGACCGGCTGATGGTTAAAAAAGCCTGGGAAGGTCAGATGACCGACGATCTGAACGCACCGGATCGCCGGGACTATCTTGACCAGCCGGTTAATGATCTGCACAAAATCCATGGCCGTTTTACAGACGAGGCGAAGAACCGAGCCCCGTCTGTCACCTCCGGTATGCCTGGCAAGGTGGCACTGGGCGCCCTCGCGGTGGCGGGGATTATGCTGACCCGCCTGATAATTCGAGGGAGAAGATAATCAGCGCAGCGCGCTACGGTGGGTCCAGAACCAGCGGTAACCGTAGCCGCCAAGAGTGAGCTCGACGGTTTTGCCGCACACCAGCGCGTCGTCGTAGCGTTTGTCCGCGAGACAGGCAGTCCAGGTGGCATTGCGGATCCCTTTTGCGGCGAACTTCACCGGCTGGTCGCTGAAGTTGACGAAGGTCAGGATGCTGCGTTCATCGGTCTCGTAATACAGCCCCAGCACCGCGTCGTGATCGAGGGTAATGAGACGAAAGGGCGCAACGGCAATTTCGGGGAACTCTGAGCGGGTATTGGCAATATCCATGATGCGGTGCAGAAGCGAGTTGCGGTGAAGCAGCGAATCAGCGACGTTGATTTTCTGATAGCGATACGGGCCGCGATCGATGATGGGGGCAATAAATTTTTCCGGGTTGGCCGCGGAAAAACCGCCCCCCGCCGATCCGGCCCACTGCATCGGCGTACGAACGGCGTAACGCTCTTCCAGTTCCAGGTCGTCGCCCATGCCGATCTCATCCCCGTAGCGCATCACCGGGACACCCGGCAGGGAAAAGAGCACGGCGTGACAGAACGCCAGCCGCTTGTGATCGCCATTCAGCATCGGCGCCAGGCGGCGGCGGATCCCGCGCTGATAGACGTTCATCTCTTCGTCAGGGGCGAAGGTATCAAGGACAAACTGCTTATCTTTCTGACTAATGCCCTCCAGATCCAGCTCGTCATGATTGCGCAGCCAGTTGGCAAAACAGCATGAGTCGGGCGGGACGATCATCTTTTTCACCGCATTACGCAGCGGACGGGCGCTTTTCCTCGCCAGGCTGACGTAAAAATACTTATTGAGCCAGAAATTGAGCACCAGATTCAGGCGTTCGTTATTGCCGAAGTAGTCTTTATACGTCTTGACGTCGACGTCGACTTCACCCAGCAGGATCGCGTCTGGATTACGTTGCTCAATAAGACGGCGCATATGCTCCAGGATCCACAGCCCCTTTTTTTCGTCACCGTTTCCTGCCTGTCTGGTGAGGTGGGTGGCGGCGTCCAGGCGAAAGCCCGACACACCCAGCTTAAGCCAGAACAGAATGATGTTCTCAATCTCTTTAAGTACCGCAGGCGAGGTCAGGTTCAGATCCGGCTCATGGCGGTAAAACATATGCCGGTAGTACTGTCCCGCCTCGTCGTCCCAGCTCCAGACGCTCTTTTCCACGCCGGGAAACATTGGGGGCGTGTCGTCATCGTCGTTGTCCGACCAGAGGTAGTAATCACGATAGGGGGATGCCGGGTTTCGGCGGGCCTGCTGGAACCACGGATGCGCGTCTGAGGTATGCTGGATCAGCAGCTCAATTATGACCTGCATGCCCAGCTCCCGGGCCTGTTCGATAAAGGCGATGATATCGGCCAGTTTACCGAAGCGCGGATCCACCTGCAGATGGTCGCTAACGTCGTAGCCTTCGTCCAGAAAGGGGGTGAGGTAAAATGGGGTGATCCAGATAACCGTCGCGCCCATGCGGCGGATATAACGCAGCTTGGCCGCAATTCCGGCGATGTCTCCACAACCATCGCCGTTCATATCATAAAACAGTGCGGTATCAATTTGATAAATAATGGCCCGTGTATGCCAGTCTGTCATAGCGTTCCTCAGTGATAGCCTTCAGTATCCGACACTTTGCCCCGGAAGACGTAGTAGCTCCAGGCGGTGTACACCAGAATCACCGGAATGATCAGCAGGGTGCCGACCAGCATAAATAGCTGGCTGGCGGGCGGTGCCGCGGCTTCCCACAGGGTGATATGGGGCGGAATAATGTTTGGCCACAGGCTGATACCCAGGCCGCTAAAACCGAGGAAGATCAGCCCCAGCGTGAGCAGGAACGGACGCGAGTGGCTGGCCGGGTTGCGGGTCAGCCGCCAGATCAGCACCGTAAACAGCCCTACCAGCAGGGGAACCGGCAGGAACCAGAAGAAGTTGGGCAAGGTAAACCAGCGGTCGGCCACGTACTGCCAGCCAAGCGGCGTCCAGACGCTGACCACCGCAATAACCACCACCAGTGCCAGCAGCACGTGGCGCGTCAGCTCGCGCATGCGGTTTTGCAGTGCGCCTTCACTTTTCATTATGAGCCAGGTGGTCCCCAGCAGCGTATAGGCAACGACCAGCCCGATGCCACAGAAAAGATTGAAGGGCGTCAGCCAGTCAAGCGCAGAGCCGACAAAGCGCCGGCCTTCCACGTCAAAGCCATTGATCACTGCCCCTACGACGATCCCCTGGCTGAAGGTGGCGAGCAAGGACCCGCCTGCGAAGGAGTAGCCCCAGAATTTGCGGTGTGAGGGCGTCGCTTTAAAACGGAACTCAAAGGCGACGCCGCGAAAGATGAGGCCGATGAGCATGGCGGTGAGGGGGATGGTCAACGCATCAATAATCACCGCGTAGGCCAGCGGAAACGCGCCGAACAATCCCGCGCCGCCGAGTACCAGCCAGGTTTCGTTACCGTCCCACACCGGGGCCACGCTATTAACCATCACATCGCGTTCCCTGGCATCGCCCACGAAGTTGAACAGCAGACCGATGCCCAAATCAAAGCCATCCATAATGATGTACATCAGCGTGGCAAAGACGATGATGGCAAACCAGATAACAGCGATATCAACGCCCATCAGATTCTCTCCTGTTCTGAAACGGACTCCGCGGCAGACAGCGGACGGGCGGGAGTGCCCGACGTGTTTGACGTCAGCGTATCGACGGGCTGCGGACCTTTCTTAATCAACCTGATGAGGTAAACATACCCCACGCCGAACACCGACGAGTAAACAACGAAGAAGGCCAGCAAGCTGATGCTCATTTGCAGAGTACTGTGCAGGGAGACCGCATCAATCGTGCGCAGATAACCATAGACCACCCACGGTTGACGGCCCACTTCGGTGGTTACCCAGCCGGCGAGCAGCGCCAGCAGCCCCGCTGGCCCCATGCAGAGCGCAAACCAGTGGAACGGGCGCGAGTGGAAAAGCCGGTGACGGTAGCGTAGCCAGAGGCTGAGCAGACCGAGGGTAATCATCAGCAGCCCCATCCCGACCATGATGCGGAACGACCAGAAAACGATGGTCGAGTTTGGGCGATCTTCTTTCGGGAAATCTTTCAGGGCCGGAACCTGTTTATCCAGGCTATGCGTCAGGATCAGGCTGCCGAGCGCGGGGATCTCGAGGCCGTATTTGGTGCGTTCCTCCTCCATATCCGGCAGGCCAAACAGCAGCAGTGGGGTGGCCTCGCCGGGCGGATTTTCCCAGTGTCCCTCAATGGCGGCGATTTTGGCGGGCTGATGCTCAAGCGTGTTCAGGCCGTGCATATCGCCCACCACCGCCTGGATGGGGGCGACCAGCAGTGCCATCCACATGGCCATCGAGAACATGGTTCGGATGGCGGGCGTATCGTTACCGCGCAGCAGGTGCCAGGCACCCGACGCGCCGACAAACAGCGCGCTGCTCAGAAACGCGGCAATAGCCATATGAATCAGGCGATAAGGGAAGGAGGGGTTAAAGACGATTGCCAGCCAGTCTTGCGGAATGACCTGTCCGTTCTCGATGGTGAACCCCTGCGGCGTATGCATCCAGCTGTTGGAGGCGAGGATCCAGAAGGTCGACATTAGGGTGCCGAGCGCGACCATGCAGGTGGAAAAGAAGTGCAGGCCCGGTCCAACCTTATTCCAGCCGAACATCATCACACCCAGGAAACCGGCTTCCAGGAAGAAAGCGGTTAAGACTTCATAGGTGAGGAGTGGACCGGTGATACTGCCCGCGAACTGTGAGAATCCGCTCCAGTTGGTGCCAAACTGGTACGCCATGACCAATCCGGAAACGACCCCCATACCGAAGTTAACGGCAAATATCTTTAGCCAGAAGTGATACAGCGATCGCCAGACGTCGTTTTTGGTGCGCAGCCACATGCCCTCCAGCACAACCAGATAGCTGGCGAGGCCGATGGTGATCGCAGGAAAAAGGATATGAAACGAGACGGTAAAAGCGAACTGAATTCTGGCCAGATGGAACGCGTCGAGTTCGAACATGGTCCGTACCTCTGAAACGATGGGGCACGAGAATTGCCGGGCAGTTTATGGCTGCCCGGCAAAACCGATTACGGTTTAGTCTTACCGGCACCCAGCTCGGCACCGGTCAGCGGGTCGGAATGTGGATCGGACTTCGTACGGGCAGACATCGCCTTGACCAGGGTTGCCTGTTCGGTCGTGAGCGTGACGCTTGCGCTGCCATCGCCGCCGTCAACCGCAGGCTGGGGGGACTCAACGTAATCGAAATGTTTATCGCTGTTCCAGCTTCCGCGAACCTCTCCACCTTCAGACATATTGTAGTACTTGTTGGTGAATTCCTCGATTGGCGGCAATTTTCCCGGTGGGAAATTATTACGGATGGACTGCAGCGCCTTCTCAAAGGAGAGCTGATGCGCCGCCTCGCGCGTCATCAGAAACGCCAGGGCATCCTTTACGCCGGGATCGTCGGTCACGTTGATCAGACGTTCATAGATGATTTTCGCTCTGGCCTCTGCTGCCACGTTTGAGCGCAGGTCCGCCGTTGGCTCGCCGATGGTGTCCACGTAGGCCGCCGTCCAGGGCACGCCCGCAGAGTTAGTGAGCGGGGTGCCACCACCGTAGAGCAGGGAGGTAATATGGCTGTCATTGCCGTTTTCGGTCATGGACCGATACAGCTCGGCCTCGTTTTCCACCCCTTCCGCCAGCGCGCCTTTCGCGCCTTTATTCAGCATGCCCACCAGGGTACCGATGATTTCGAGGTGGCTTAACTCCTCGGTCGCGATATCCATCAGCATATCTTTACGGCCCGGATCGTCATCGCTCAATCCTTGCGTAAAGTACCGGCAGGCGGCAGCCAGTTCGCCCTGCGGCCCACCGAACTGTTCCAGTAAAAGATTGGCGAGGCCTGGGTTCGGTTCAGCAACGCGAACCGTGTATTGCAGCTGTTTAACGTGTCGGAACATGGCGATTCTCCCTGATTATTTTTTTGCTTCGACGCCCGATGCGTCTGAACGCAGCAGGAACTGTTCCGTGGTCTGCGGAATATGACGAATCAACCAGTCGGCCATTTCGCGCTCTTCGGCGAGGATCGTTTCAATAGCGGGTATCGAGGCGGTATCGCCCGCTTTTTTCGCCGCCGCGAGCAGGGAGGTATAGCAGGCGATTTCAAACTGTTCGAAAACATAGCCGCTGATCGACCCCTTAACGATCTCATCAGACGGGAACATGCCGCCGATGGACTGCCCCAGCGCCGCCATTTTGCTCATCGAGTCTTTTAAAACTGAACGAGAAATATCATTCCGGTCGAGGATTTCTTCCAGCAAGGTTATTTGCCGTTTTGTCTCATTAATATGCTGCTCAATTCTGGCGCGAACATCAGGATAATTATCAATACGGCTGGCCATGGATTCCAGCATAGATTCGGCTTGCTTTTCCATCGCATGGGCATCGCGTAGCCAGTCATGGTAGTGTTCTACGTGATTCATCATTGTATCCTCATTAGGGTTCGCTTATTTAGTCTCACTTTCAGCAGCCTGATCGGCACGCGCGGCACTGTAGCCAGACAAATGGCCGACAATATTAGCGTAGATGCTGATGATAATGACCCATAGTACGCTGCTCTTCCACCATATTACGGAAGGGATAGCGAGAATGAACCATATTATAGCTGCCGTTAAATGGCACCGTTTAATTGTCCTGGGACTGATGCTCATTTTATTTAACCTGTGTTATAGCGTCATTTTTGCGCTTTTTGGTTAATATTCCCTACGGCCAGATCGGTGAGTTTAAGGTCGGTCTCTTTTTCTTCTTCCAGTGTTTCTGCAAGAAGCTTAACGGCTTTTTTATAGCCAAGCTGCTCTGCCAGGGTGGCAAGGGTACCGTAGCTGGCAATTTCGTAATGCTCCACTTTTTGGGCTGCGGCAATTAACGCGGCATCACGCACTTCATTTTTTTCCGTGCTTTCGATGACTTCGTTCGCCTCTTCAATTAAGCCTTCCATTGCCACGCATTTCATGCGCTTGAGCTTGATACCGTCTTCCTGCTCGATAATCTGATCGATGCGTTCGATCTGACCCTGCGTCTCCTCGAGGTGTGCGGTAAAGGCGGCGCTCAGTTTCTCACTGGACGCGGCCCGCGCAAGCTTGCTTAATGCCCGGGTAAGTTGCTTTTCTGCGCTGTAGGTATCCGACAGAAGATGAATAAATACATCCTCTACACTTTTCATATTCATAATTATTACGCTCCGGTAAAATAAAGAAAGGGTACTGCGAGCTTTTCAGCCCGCAGCATGCTCTCTGGTTTTATTAAAAGAGTACTAAATAAGATCAGGAGTTATCAGATTTACGGCCTCCGCCGTGACTGTTCTGTCCCCCTTTCTTACCCGCTTCAGATGCGCGTTGCGGATCGTTTTTAAAATTACCACCGCTGTGCTGGCCACCTTTACGACCAGCTTCTGATGCTTTTTCACGGTCTTGCGCGAAATTACCTGAACCACCACGATGCTCTGCCATATTAAACCTCATGTTCATATATTGGTTATGTCAGTACGATACGAATATATTTCGTATCACTCGTCGTTCGAGTAATAACTCTAGTCGCTGAGCGCCATTCGTCAAATGCGCTTTGCTATTTGCGGTATCGTTATTTTGAAATAATTAAGGCTTTACGCTTCGCTTACCTTGAAAATATGAAGAGGTGGGAAGGACTTGTAAGCGAAGGGTGGGATTAGTCCTAAGTTTGCACTAAAAATTTGAAAGCTGAGGGTAAAAACCACGGTATGCTCAATCCGATTATTTTACAGACGGTAAGACCTGAAAAACGTACTCCTTTATAGCTATAAAACAGCACCAAAAATAATTATAGGGAAATTCCAGAGAAAAATAACGAGGCGGCAGAACCGTCCTGATAAGGTCTGCTCAAGCTCCGGTAGCACACGGTTTGACCACTGTCGTCTTAAGATCACAAATCAGAAATTCTTCCCCCCGGAAGGAACGGGTTTCTCTACACTCCAGGTAATATTCACTGGAGGCATGACATCATGGCGAACACCATCACGGCTGATGATATTCGGGAACATTTTTCGCAGGCTATGTCGGCGATGTACCAGCAGGAAGTTCCGCAGTACGGCACGTTGCTCGAACTGGTCGCGGACGTAAACCTGGCGGTTCTGGAAAATAACCCGCTATTACATGAACAACTGGCGAACGCCGATGAACTTGCCCGTCTGAACGTGGAGCGCCACGGCGCGATCCGCGTCGGCACGGCGCAAGAGCTTTCCACCCTGCGTCGTATGTTTGCCATTATGGGCATGTATCCGGTCAGCTATTACGATCTCTCTCAGGCGGGGGTGCCGGTTCACTCAACGGCGTTTCGTCCGGTAGATGATGCGGCGCTGTGCCGGAATCCGTTTCGTATCTTTACCTCACTGCTGCGCCTTGAGCTGATAGAAAACGTCCCGCTACGCGAGCGCGCGGCGGAGATCCTTGCTCAGCGGAACATTTTTACCCCGCGCTGTCTGGCACTTCTCGATCTCTGGGAATCAGAAGGGCAGTTTACTGACGTCCAGGCGCGTGAGTTTGTTCAGGAAGCGCTGGAAACCTTCCGCTGGCACCGCCATGCGACGGTCGATCAGGAAACTTATCTGGCACTGCATAACGAACATCGCCTGATTGCGGATGTGGTCTGCTTCCCGGGGTGCCATATTAACCACCTCACGCCGCGCACGCTGGATATTGACCGGGTGCAGGAGCTGATGCCGAAGTATGGTATTGAGCCCAAAATTCTGATCGAAGGGCCGCCGCGTCGTGACGTGCCCGTGTTATTGCGTCAAACCAGCTTCAAGGCGCTCGAAGAGCCGGTGCTGTTTGCCGGTGAACATAAGGGCACCCACACCGCCCGCTTCGGTGAAATAGAACAGCGCGGCGTGGCGCTGACGCCGAAAGGCCGTGAACTGTACGATAGCCTGCTGGCTAAGGCCGGTACCGGCAAAGATAACCTGACGCACCAGCTTCATTTGCGTGAGATTTTCAGCGCCTTCCCGGACAGCGAGCTGTTAATGCGCCGCCAGGAACTGGCTTATTTCCGCTACCGTCTGACGCCCGCCGGGGAAGCCCATCGTCATGCGTTCCGTCCCGGCGACGATCCGCAGCCGCTGATTGAGCGCGGGTGGGTCGTTGCCCAGCCGATTACCTACGAAGATTTTCTTCCGGTCAGCGCCGCCGGGATTTTCCAGTCCAATCTCGGGAATGAAACTCAGGCGCGCAGTCACGGTAATGCCAGCCGCGACGCGTTTGAAGCCGCGCTCGGCTGCCCGGTGTATGACGAATTCTCCCTCTATGAGGAGGCTGAAACGCGCAGCAAACAGCGTTGCGGTTTGCTCTGAAACCGTTACTCTGCAGGGGTGTG